>Ga0272442_10001077_pt1 | contig 42133 bp, 59 predicted proteins | sample SSMForm2O_FD_200262 | JGI IMG/M metagenome (GOLD analysis project Ga0272442, IMG submission 200262) | Marine sediment archaeal communities from Little Sippewissett salt marsh, Falmouth, MA, United States - SSM-Form-2O | ecosystem: Environmental > Aquatic > Marine > Wetlands > Sediment ...
CGCCATCGGTACAGATGAAGTCGCGGGCCGCCTGGCAGGCGTCCAGCAGGTCTGGCGCGGCGGCGACAAGCTCGCGGTCCTCGGTGTCATAGACCGCGGCCACGTGGCGCCCGGTGCCGTCTTCAATCACGATCCCTTGCCCGTTGCCCAGGTCCTTGGCGTACCATGCCCGTTTGGCCATTTTCTCGTCCTCCATCGGGTCCTCGCGAAATTGCGGGCCCTCGCCCGGACCGTCTCGCGGGGAGACGGCCCGAACCGGGGCCCGCAAGCCCCGGTCTTGCCGTGCGGCTGTCCCTCGGTCCGCTTGACTGCGCTCGTCGAGCTTCGCGATTCGTTCCGCTTGGAGTCGGTTAGGCGCGAGACTCCTTCGCCTGCGGCCAGTCCTGCCTGCCGCCGTACACCAGCCTATCCTGTCCCGGGATTTCTCCCGCCGTAATAGGCCCGACTGTAGGGATATCGGCGCGGCCTCCATGGGAGGTTTCGCGCGCCGTCTGCATCCTACAATGTGTCGTCTTAACGATTTTCATCGAGGTGGGTGCACCACCTGCCCCTGGTTTCGTTCCTCTAGGGTCCAACCCGCCGATTGCCTGGGGGGACTCGGGCTCTTGCTTGCGGGTCGCCCGTAACTAACCCGCCGTCTGAGGCCACACAAACGGGCACAGAGGTTCGTCCTGCCCCTGTGTCCGCTTCCTCTTCGGTAAGGCCTTGCGCGCTCGCCCGTCGGCTACATGGTACCTCGCGGTCAGTCGCGGAGTAGTCGAGGTCCCAGTCCTCCGGGTCGTCCGGCTTGGTCCTGGGTGGCCTCGGGTTCGTCCTGCGGCGGTCCTCGGTTGCAACCCGGCGGGAGGTTCTCTGGCCCGGACGGTTCATCCGTCTCCGGGCCGGGCCTCCCGCGCCCCGATTCTTCTGGGGATTGTTGACGTGCGGTCGAGGTTTGCGCCTGCGCCTCGCGCGGGTCCTGCGGCGTCGGCCTTCCTAGATTGTCAAGGTGCCGGGCGGGGAGTCGGGAGTCTGCCTCGCGGCGGTCTCGCGCCCTGCCTCCAAAAACAAGTATAATTGATTAATCTCAGAAGTCAACAAAAAAAAGTCAGAATTAGTTAAGTCACAAAATCACGTAATTTAAGGGCCGACATCTCGGGTTTTAGGCCTCGAAACGCCCTCGAAAAAACGCCCTCGAAAACTCTGTCCTGAAGAGTTTTTTTAGAATCGTGTTTTTCGTAATTAACCTCTTGACGGACTCTAGATAGTGCATAGCATGTAACGCGTACCGGGTCGGGCCCCTCGGGGTCCTGAGAGCAGGAACCTTAGACCATGGCAAAACGCGGCCGCAAGCCCAAGTCTGCCCGTACTGAAACCGACAATCCGAACCCCCCGCCAGACGAATTCGACCCCGAAGGGTTCGAAGACTTGGACGGGGATCCGGACGAACAGGACGATATTCCTGATGCAGTTCCAGACGCAGAAGACGAGGATCCCGTAGAAGAGGGGGACGATATAGCCGATGAAGAGGATTTGGACCTTGCCGAGAACGAACGAGACCCGCAACCCGAAAAGCTGGAAGAGGAGTTGACGATGGCTGGTAGAGGCGATTTGCCAAACGTGAAATGGTCGTGTCGGAGAATCACCCCGGTCATTGCTTACGACCGGTCCACCGGCATGCGCTATCCGTGCGAGAACCAGCGCCACGAGTTCAACGGCCAGTTCACCAGCGACGAGGCCCAGGATATCGCCGAGGACCATTTCGGGGGCGGTATAATCAGATACACCAAGTATAACATCGACAAGAAGCAGGCCGCGGGCAGCGGCAAGTGGAAGTTCGACGGGCTTCCCAAGGTCCGAAACATCATCGACACCATGTACGGCGGGGACCCCAGCGCGGGAGAGCATCCCCCGAGAGGCGGCATGCCGCTGATGCCGGGCAGCCCCGCTGCTGTCGCCGCCTCCAAGGGGGCCGTCTCCGGGGAGAGCGACGAGCTTGCTGAGATCGAGCAGGACATCGAGAAGGAGAAGCTCAAGGCCCGCCTCGAAGAGCGGAGAGAGAAGCGCGAAGAGCTGATGAGGGAGCGCGAAGAGCGCGAGCGCAAGCGCCAGGAGCGCGAACGCGAGCGCGAGCGCCGCGAGCGCGAAGAGGAAGAGGACGCTCCGGGCTTCTCGCCCTTCGGCCCGGCCGGTCATCCTGGTCGGCGCGGGAGGTTCGTGCCGGGCGAGCACCTGCTGGATCCGGAGGACCGCCCGCTCACTCAGCGCGAGCTTACGGAGCGCTTTGAGCGCAAGAGCGAGATCGACGAGCTCAAGACCCAGAATCGCCAGCTCATGGACAAGATCGAGCGGATCCTCAGCCAGCCCAAGAGCGACGAAAACTCGAAAATGATGTTGGGCATGATGCAGGCGATGCAGGCCCAGACCGTCGAAATGATCCGCGCGATCGCGACCAAGCCCGAGCAGACGGTCGAGCAGCAGAACATGCAAACTATGCTGCTCAAAGCGATTACCGACAGCGGCCGCAGCGAGCGAATGCTCGAGGCGATCATCAAGGCCACGGGGGTCAGCGACGACCGCAAGCAGAACGAGATCGGTAACATCCTGAAGATCTTCGAACTGGCGCGCGACATGAACGACGGGGGCGGTCGTGACCGGGACGAAAATCCCTGGAGCGAGCTGATCCGCGGTGGAGGGGAGACCCTCGCCGCTCTGGCGGGCCGGCTCCTGCCGGCGAACCCGATGCCTCAGCCCAAGCCAGCGCCCCAGCCCCAGGCGCAGCTGCCCCGCCCCGGGACGGTCGGGCCGGCGGCCGGTCAACAGCGGTCGCAGCAGCCGGCGGTTCCGCGCGCGCCGCTGCCTCAGGGTCGGCCGAACCCGGCGCCCTTGCCGCCCGGGCCGCCGCCGGAAAGCAGCGTGCAGCAGAGGGCCCCGGTGCAGGGAACCCCGGTACCCGCGGCGCCCCCGGTGCCCCCGGTGCCTGCAGGCACCCCCGCGATTCGGATCCCGCGCCCCCCGGAGCCGGAAGTCGAGCCGGAAGAGGAAGACAACCCCATGTCCCACGAAGAAGAAGTGAGCGAGCTGATCCACCAGGTCATTCAGGACATGCTCGACGAATCCGGGAGCAAGCCCAACAACGCGACGTGGGTCGACACCGCGTTCGAGCTGGCCCCGCTGAAGCTGGTGCGCGAGGTCGCGCAGGTCGATGACATCGAGGCGTTCGTCGAGAAGGTTCGCCCGTATGTCACCAACCTGATACTGGGCGCCAAGCTCCAGATGAAGATCAAGAGCGACCCCGACATGCTCCCGTGGCTCCGGGACGGGTTCGAAGAGCTGCGCGAAATGTGCGCAGCGAGAGCTGACTCGTATCCAAGCGGTCCGCTGCCGGTCACTCCCCCCGATCCGGCAGCTGTTCAGCCTGGAATCGATGGTTCTGCGCCAGCGCCGGCTGAGGCCCAGCCCGACACCTCTTCCGGATCGACAGCAAGCGCCTCACCGGCGCCTGGCGCGGAACCGGAAGTCGAGCCCGTCAGGGACGACGTTCCGAGAGAGGAGGGGGACGCGTGATCACCGGCCCTGACGGTAACCCGATAGATGCATTGCTGTGTCACTACAGCATGATGAACCTCGCGATGCAGAGTCCTGGCATAGCCCCGGGGGACATCAAGGTCGAGTGCACCCCGATTCCCGTGCCGTGCCAGAAGGACAAGTGCACCAACTGGGATTCTGACAACAATCAGTGCGGGGACGTAACCCGGCGTCAGCTGCTGGAAAAGCTTCTGGAGAAATCGGATGCCTGAATCCACGGAAAAGTCGTATTCTCAGGAGTTTGGCCCGGGTGCTGATAGCATGACCCCCGAGCAGATGGTCGCGGCCATGATGAAGGCCGTCCGCGAGATCGCCGACAACACCCGCGCGATGCGCGACATCTTCGAGGGGACGGACGAGGAAGTCGGTCTCGTGGAGTTCATCAGCGACATGGCCAATTACATGGAAGCCGCCGACGCCGCGTTCCTGGGGATCATGGAGGAGGAGAAGCGCTTCACGCCAGCCGAGTTCCTTCGCCGGTACCGCGACATTCGGGTCGACCAGGAGGAGGAACCCCCAGATAATTCTTGACATGTGCACCTTGTGACGTTATTCATATAGACAGAACCATTTGACCCTCGAACCCTGACCCTTGAACCAGTGAGACCGGGTTGACAGGCAGGAAGGAAGTTGGGAACTCGAGGGCACTCTCTGCGCTGCCCCAAATGCAACAGGTTCCTGTGTGAGCTGCGCGACAGTTCCGGTCGCGTGGTTCTATCATTCCGGTGTTCTCGCTGCAAGTCCGACTTCCAAGTGATAGTGAGCGCTCTTTCGGTCAGCATTCGGCTGGCCGCCAATGCGGCAGGAGTTGTTGCCTAGAGAAAACGGGGATCAGACAAATGCCGATCGTTTCGTTTGCGAGCTACCCGGATGGGTTTGCTGGAACCAAGTACACCATCGAGAAGATGCGCGAGCTTGCACGAAAAGGCAAGGTCAACCCCATTATCCTCAGAGCCGCTCGCACCGTCATCAGGAACTGCCCCGAGAAAGACTACGAGTCCGAGGGCGAGTGTATCTATAACTACGTGCGGCAGAACGTGAGGTACACCCGCGACCCCATGGACGTTGAGCTGCTGCAGGCCCCCGAGGTGACCCTCCGGGAGGCATCTGGCGACTGCGACGACGTGAGCATCCTGATTGCTTCGCTGGCCGAGGCGGTCGGGATGGAGGCTGCCTTCCTCACGATCAAGGCCAACAAGAACCTCCCGTACGACTTCACGCACGTCTTCCCGATCATCAGGACCCAGAAAGGGTGGCGCGGCGCGGACCCGACTGTCGCGCACGCGTACTTCGGATGGATACCGCCAGAAGCGACGGACCCGAAGAAGCGCAAGATCTGGCCGGTGTAGGAGAACCCCATGAACATGGACCAGGTACCAGAGAATCTGCGGCTCAAGGCTCAGAAGCTGGCGGCCGACCGGATCGAGGCCGCGCGGCGCGACGCCCTCCGGCGCAGCGAGCGGATCAGTGCCAAGAGGCTGCGTGAGATCGCGGCCAAGAGCACCGGCACGAGCATCGCCCGGGAGGTCAAGCGGCGAGCGTGGAACAAGATCAACGAGCACTTGCCGCAGGGGACCCCGACCTACGACCTGCCGGAGTATGGCGGGCCGCCCTGGGACGAGTACTACACCGAGCGGATCCCGACCAACGAGCCGCGGTTCACCCCGCGGGAGGGGTACACCAACAGCGCCTACTCCGAGGCGACCGAGGGGCTCCAGGACGAGCTGATCGAGAACTACGGGGTCCCGCCCGAGAGCGCGGGCGACGTGGCGTCCAACGTGGTGGACAAGTGGATCAAGATCGTCCGGCCCGAAGAGCAGCCCTCCGAGCCGGCCGCCTACCTGCCCGACGCCACCAGGCCGCAGTTCAAGGTGCATCCCTTCTCGCCGGTCGATTACATGTCCGGGGACTCGATGGCTCAGGGGTTCAGCGGGTACGACGAGGGCGGGAGGGCCTACTTTGGCCAGGTTCCCGTCGTTCACGAAGAGATCATCGAAGAGCAGCTCCCGATTGCCCTTCCCGATAGCGACGCGGGGCATACTCCGATCACCACGCCCGCGGCCGGGGAACTGGAGCAGGCGGTTCGCCAGAAGGACCTGCCGGCCGTGGCGCCCAGCCCGGAAGTGCTCAATGACATCAAGAAGCAGAATGCTGGTCGCAGCGTGGTCCCGCTGGCGGTGGTCGCGGGACTGGGGCTGGTGATCTACGCTACACTCAGAAAGCCGAGGTGACCGTTGAAAGCCAAGAAGAAGACGAAGCTGAATCTGACCAAAACGGCCTTGGTGCTGAGCGCCGTGGCCGGCGGGGTTTTCCTCGTGGATTACTTCGTGGGCAAACGGATGAAGGCCGCTGAACTCGAGGAAGCCACCAAGCTGAAGCTCGAGGAGCAGAAGGCCGCCGGGGAACCCAAGAATACTCTGGTCCAGACCATCCTGAACGACCCCAAGGTGGCCGAGAAGGTCGACGAACTGGGGGACAAGGCGACGGGAATGGTCAAGGACCTGCTGAGCAAACTCGGGATCGGTTAGGGGTCGAGTCATGGATAGTGGCACCAGGAAAGCTTTGATCTGGGGAGGCGTGGCGGTTGGGGGTTACTTCGCGTGGAAGTGGTGGCAGTCCCGGCAGCAGCCGGCGGCGGCCCTGCCGCAAGCCGCAGCTCCGCAGCCACAACAGGGCCTCTCCGGCGCGCGTGACCAGTACGACGTCGAGCAGTCCCCGCGGTGGTACGGTTACGGCCGGACGCAGGACACCATCTCCGACGCGCAGGCGTTCGGGAAAGAGACCGCCCAGACCCAGGGGCAGTCCCCGGGCCCGAACATCGCCGTGGGGGACGTTGAAGAGGCGCCCTACGACTTCAGCGACGGCGGCGAGTGGACGGAGGGAGGGGGCGACTTCTGATGGACTGGGAACAGGAGCTCATCCAGCAGTACGGCCAGACGGCACAGGAGAACCGGATCGATCACTTCAACCGGTATCCTGATGCCGTCCAGGGGTATCTGGATTCCCGCACCAGCGTGCAGGTCGCGAGCGGGCTGCTGCTGGCGGGGGTCCTGGGGGCCGTCTACTTCCTGAACAGGAGCCGAAAGAGATGATCGGCCTGCCAGCAGACGACTCGGATGCCTGGGCCCTCGGGGAAGAGGTCCGCATAGGCGCCCCGGAGATCCAGTCCGACCCCATCGGCGAGGCGGTCGCGACCGGCAAGGTCGACCCCACGCAGATGGACGAGGCCCGCCGGATACTCGAGACCAAACAGGCGGTAGTGCAGGAGAAGATCAACGCCAAGCCCTGGCCGTGGTCCAAGATCGCGATCGCGGGCGCGGTGGTCCTGGGGGGAGTTGCGCTACTGGCTCGCCGGCGGCTGACCGGCGGCGGGAGCGCGCGGGCCTCGGCCGGGAAGAAGAAGACCCCGACCTTCAGGGTGAAGGGCAGCTTGAAGCTGCGATAGGAGCGTTTCGATGCCCGGAATGGGGATGAACCTTTACGAGCAGGCGCCGAGAACCCTGCAGGGTGATACCTGGTGGGGTATGGGGTGGACCTGGGAGGACTCGGATGCGCAGCTGGTGCGCGATGCGGCGGTGGAGCTCCTGTCGCAGGTGGACGAGATACGCCGGCTGATCCAGCAGATCCCGAATCAGACCACCCGGCCGGATTACGAGAACCGGGTCAATTCGATCGAGTCCATGGCCAAGGCCAAGGTCCAGACCGCCAACACCACGGGGTACAAGAACGAGACCGCCTTCAAGGACGTCATGAAGCAGCTGACGGTCTCGGCGCCGACCGAGCTCAACGCCATGCGCCCGTTGATCGTGGCTGACCAACAGGACCCCAGCGGCAAGACCTCCGGGAAGCTGGTAGAGTCCCGCCTGGCTCAGATTCAGGCCGAGCAGAAGGCACGGGCTGAGAGCTTCGTGGTGGACCCCGTGGGCTCGATCACGCGGACGGCCGAGAGTGTTGGGGGATCGGTGCGCGACGTGCAGAGCGCCCTGTTCAAGGAGTGGCTCAAGACCATGTGGCCATGGTTGCTGGTCGGCGGCGGGGCGCTAGCGACGGTTTACTTCTGGCCCGTGATTTCGCGCTGGTTGATCGCCAAGCGCGCGGCAATGGCTCGCAAGCCGGGAGATCTTATGGCCGGTACGCAGCATCAGCCTGGAGAGTGATCATGCCGAAGACCAAGCACCAGCGGGACAAAGAGCGGTGGCTGCGAGAGTTCCGAGCCGACGTTCACAAGCGGCTGAAGTTCAAGCCCAACCCCAAAGAGATGAAGCAGGCCTGCGACATCGCTCTCAAGTGGGCGCGCAAGGGCAAGAGTCCGAGCGAAATGGCCGAGAAGGCCTGCGCGGGGAAGCTCACGAACCCGCCCAAGAAGTGGCACAAGAAGCAGGCCCGCAAGTACAAGAAGCGCCTCGCGGCCGACACGCGAGAGGGCCACGACGCGGCGGACTACTGGCAGGGGGCAGCGAGCGCCGAGACTGCGGCGCTGGCGTGGCGCGGGAATGCCCCGAAAAAGTACCACTGGGGCAAGTGGCTGGACTACATGAAGGAGCGCGACGAAGCTGAGACGCGCGGTGACAGCCCTGCCCAGCTCAAGGCAGAGGGGATGATGCAGGCTGCGGCCGACTCTCTGGCCTATCGCCGCAACCCTGATAACGTGCGTCCATGGTACTGGGAATGCGAAGAGTGTGGGTTCATCACCCCGCGCAGCCCCAGAAGCAAAGCGCGCGACTTGGGGCCTTGTTGCAGATGCGGTTCGACTGCCTGGAGGAAGGGCACCCGGGCAAAGTCTCCCGGGGGCGGCAGGCCCGAGATGCGCCGCAACCCAAAAGTCAAGGGTTACGGTCAGGTGTCCAAGCGCTGGAAGGCTGGGTACGACGCGGCCCGGAAAGATGCCCGCAGGGGCATTTCTCCCAAGCGGGAAACCAGCTGGGGCGATAAGGGTTACGCCGGCGGATACACCGTGGGCTACACCGAAGAGCGGCAGCGCCAGTGGGGTAAGGTGATGCGTGGTGCAGGGTATCGCTTCAACCCTCAAAGGAAGAAGCCCGCCAGCTTGTTTCAGCCAGAAGGCCTAATTACTTACGACGAGATGGGGAACTGGTACGTCGTGCAGTCTGATACCGAGATACCTCAGGACCAGCTGTTCGATCTTGCGAAAAGCGGTGATTCGCGAGTGTTCGGTCCTTTCGCGCGGGATACAGAGGCCAAGGCCTTCCTGTACGAGGATCACAAGGAGCCCTCTAGGTATCGCCGCAACCCCCTCATGATGATCATGGAAAACCCAGGACCGCGCATGCGCCGCAATTACCCCGCGCCTCGCATCCTTACGGATGTCGCCACCGAGAACTACTTCGACGTGGCCGATGGGCTGTACTGGTTCTGCATGGAGTGGCACTCCGGCGGCGGTTCGCGGCTCTACGCGGTTGGCAGCAACCTGGGCTTCAGGCCGGCGCCCAGCGCCCGCGGCCCCGAGGGGGAGACAGCCCGCGAGGTCTACGACGAGCTCAACCAGATGGCAGAGACCAACTACAGGGACGCCGAAGATGAGGCCGAGCGACTCGCCAGAGCCGTGAAGCGTTCCTACGTGATGACCAGCAACCCGAGAAGGCGCGGCGCTCGCAGGCCCCGTGTGCGCAGGAGACGATAATCATGCCCTGTTCGTTCTGCGGTGGAGATGGCGAGTACATCGGCTCACTGGGGTCCGTTGACTGGTACCGCTGTCGCAACTGCGGCGCACAATTCATGCACGAGGTTCGCCGCAGGGCGCGTCGCCGGGCGAGAAAAACGCGCATGGAGGAGAACCCCCTTCCCGAAAATGCCTTCAAGGGCAGAGCCAAAGATCGCAGGATACTGGCTCACCGCGCAAAAAAGAGCGGGGTTAAATCCATTCCGCCGAGAAACTTCAGCAATAGCGGCCTTGTAGCTGCTAACCGGGAAGCCGAGATCAGAGAAGACGAGAACTGGGCGGGCCGGCTCGAGCGGGAATACATTCGCCGAGGCCTCAAGACAAATCCCCGCCGTCGTGGCCGCGGTCGCCGCAACCCCAGCCCCTCCGACGCCGAGATCCGAGTTGCCGAGAAGATCAAGGGGGTCGAGCCCTGGATGTTCGACCACGAGGAGTTCTGGACGGCGCTGCGCAAGTACAAGGAGTTCCACGGGAAGTACCCCGACAAGATTCAGGGCAAGCCGGTTCCCGGCGTCAAAGACGAGAGCTTCCTGGTCGGCATGGGCAAGGCGATGGACGTGACCTACAAGCCCACCGACAAGAAAAGCTCCAAGTACGGGAGCGCATACATACACGAGTTCTGCGACAACCTGAGTCGCAAGCCGAAAGACTCCGAGCTCCCCGATCGCGCCTGCAGCGCGGACGGGAAAACGATCGTTACGTACGGGGGGAAGTTCGGAGTCCAGGACTGGGTCAGGGGTTAGTGCTTGGAGCTGATTTTCGGGGCGATCCTGCTGGTCTTGATCTACCTGATAGCCCGGCAGGCACGAAAGGACCGAGGTGACTGATGCCACGAGGCGACGGAACTGGACCTTACTGGGGCGGCGGACCCCGCTCGGGTCTCCAGCGCGGAGACTGCCTGGGTAACTACGGCCTGGGGGCAATACCCTGGTGGGCGTGGGCGATGATGGGCGTGGGTACCCTGCTCATCATTCGCAGCTACGGGAGGAAACCGGCATGGCTGAAGTAGAAGAGCTCGCCCCCCGCGCGTGGGGTTCGAAGGCCGGGGAGATCGCGATCAACAAGGTCAACTGGCCGCTGATCGCCTTGGGGGCGATCGGCGTACTGGCCTTGGCAAACCTGATGATCTACCTCAAGAAGAACGGGAGCTGAGAGATGGCAGATATCCTTTCGTCGATGAGCGACAAGAGCTTCCTCGAGAACCTGGGGGACCTCACAAAGAACACCGTGAACTCTTTGCTGCTCAAGGTCCCCGAGATCGGGGTTTCGGCCCTGACCAATCTGGTTCAGGACAAGCTGGTCGACAGCAAGAGCCGTGTCGAGTCGAAGAGCAGCAGCAGCAGCAGCAGCAAGACGACCAAGGCTGCCCCGGCGACCTCGACGACGACCCGAGAGATCGTCATGGTCCCCAAGGGATCCGACTGGAAGACCTACGCTCCGTGGATCCTCGGTGGTGGGGCGGCGCTGGCCGCCGGCTACTACGTGATGTCCCAGCGGAAGAAGCGCCGTCGGTAGACGGGAGCCCTGAATCGTGGGCAGCTGGATCAAGGACGGGACCTACCCGTTCGCAGAGGTCTACGATACCGACTACAAGCCGGAGGGGGCTGAGAGCACCGCCGAGCAGATAATCAAGCAGGCGTGGCCCCAGTTCGTTGCGATCCTGGAGTCGGGTGCCCGAGCTGTGGGCGTGGGTCCCGAGCAGATCAGCATCCATCGTGAATATGAGCGCCCGGAGAAGCTCACATATCACGAGGGGCTCTACGCTTCCGGCATCACGGCCAAGCACGGGGTGACCCTCTCCGGATCCGAGATCAACGTCGAGCAGCTGATCAAAGAGGGCGCCGAGCAGGCGGCCAAGGACGCGGTGGTCGAGGGGCTGGTTGCGACGTTCCCGGGTCTGGCCCCCGGCGCGGGGGCCATCAAGGCGGGGATCAAGCTGGTCGAGAACCGCGACTGGCTCAAGACCCCGGCCGGCCGGCTGCAGGCGGGATTCATGATCGCCAGCACCATCCCCGTGATCAACATCTTCGTGGGCCCCGCTCAGTTGGCCCTGGCCGCCAAGAGTTTTATCGACGCGCAGAAGGCCGTCGAGGAGGCTAAGAAAGAGGCCAAGCGCGCCGAAGAGTTCGTCAAGATGGTCCGTTCGTACATCGACGCGGCGATCCCCGAGGCCAAGGGCCTGGCCATCGCGCTCGCCGAGCGGGGCTATGAAGTCATGGCCCAGCCCTCGGGAGACTTCGCAAACCGGCTCTGGCAGCACTATCACGAGCTGGTGTACACCAAGATCCGCGACATCAACGAACAGATCAAGAAGGAGAAGGCCGAGTTCCTGCTCAAGGGCGGCCTGAAGCGCATCGTGTCCTCTACGGGCGAAGCCGGGGGCCTGTCGCCCTACAGCCAGGGCAGCGGCGCGGACTGGACCATGCAGTTCGAACCCCGCAAGCTTGAGTTTGGCCGCAAACAGAACCTCCAGCTGTTCCTGCAGCTTGCCCGTGACATGCGGAAGTTGCGGGAGGCGATCGAGAAGGGGATCTCCGCGAAGGGGTCCATCGCCAAGGTGGCCTCGGAGGTTTCCGGGGAGATAATGGGCCTGGTCGCGCAGATCCTCGCGAAGGACCCGACCATCCCGTACCAGAGCGCCGTGAACATGGCCGCGGGCATCGCCCGCGGCACCCGCGAGCCCCTGAGCCAGCCGGAGCAGCAGGTGATCGGTGCCAAGGTCGCCGAGAAGGTGGAAGCAGTCCGGGTCAACGACAACAAGATCTCGGTCGGGCTGATGGCCGCCCTTACGGTGCTGAGGTTCCTGAAATGATTTTCGCGCTGAACGGGCGAACGATGGGGGCCTACCTGGGCGACATCAGCCTCTCCAGCCTCAAGAAAGAGCGCAAGAAGCTCAAGAGTCGCTTGAGAGAAGAGGAGAACGCTTCGTTCGCGGATCCCAAGCGTGCCAAGGCGCTGCGTGCCAGCATCAGGCAGCTGGACGAGCAGATTCGCAACTACGAGCAGTACACCCCCACTGAGCGGGAGGTCCAGCGCGACAGGCGCCAGGCCAATCAGTCTCGGGCCAGCATCACGCGCACGACTCCGGTCAAGAACGTTCAGAGCATCAAGAGCCAGCTGCGACGCCACAGGATCGAGTACCAGAAGGCCGTCAAGGAAATGCCGGCTGCGGAGAAAGACCAGATCCTGATGCGGGAGAACAAGGCCTATCGCAGCATGGCCGGCGACGTGCCCGCTCACATACGTGAGTACATGCTCGAGAACAAGGTCTACTCCGATCAGATTTACCGGGCCATGAACGTTCCCGGCGCGAAGGTGGACTCTCCGCTCTGGCAGATGTACAAGGACCGGGCCCGCAAGGTCAAAACCCAGCTGCGCCAGGCCGAGCAGTACCTCGAGCGGCAGGCGGTCACCCCCTACGTACCCCCGTCCCTCATGGACATCTACAGACAGGTAGGGAACCGCGTTGCCGAGAACAACCCCGGTTATGGCGAGCAGGAAGTTCAGCAGTCGGTTGCCAGGTACGTGGCCGGCAAGGCGGCCGGCGGCGGGGCGCAGTTCGGTCCCCCGTCAGCGCCCGGAGGGCAGGCGGTCGAAAGCAGCTACGCAACGGCCGAGGCGCCGCAGGAGAAGAAGAGCGACCTGCCGGGCTGGCTGGTGCCCATTGCGGCGGCGGGGCTGATACTCCTGGGAGCGGGCGGTTAAATTCGAGAAATAGTGTTGACTCGGGTGCACATCGTGACCATAATGTAGTTGTAGTAGACATCAGCATACTTCCCGGCAGAGGCCCTTAGAGCCCAAACCCGGGACCGCGTGTAAAGGCGGTCGAGGAGCACAAAGCTCCCCGGCCGCCTTCTTTTTTGTCGGTTGCCCAGAAAGGAGGTTGCGGGTGGCATTCGTGTTCAATCCCCCAACCAGGAAGGGTCGCAGAAAGTCCGCGACTCGCAAACGTCGGGCAGCCTCGAAGTCCGCCTCCAATTGGCGTGCCATGGTCAAGAAGTACGGTGTCGCTGGCGCCGCGGCAAAGCGCAAGGCAGCCAAGAAGGCCGCTGCCAAGCGCAAGCGCACGCGCAAGACCACCAAGACCAAGAGCGTCAAGAAGCGGGTGACGAGGTCCAGGAAAAGGGTAAGGAGGAACCCCGTGGCCAGGAAGAAACGTCGCTCCACCCGGCGCAAGCGTAAGAGCTACGCCAAGAACCCGAGAAAGACCAGGAAGACCAGGAAGACCAGGCGGCGTAGCTATCGTCGCAACGCCTGGAAGGGCCAGCCCCGCAAGCACAGCAAGGCGGCCAAGCTGGGGTGGAGGCGCCGCAAACGCCGCAAGACCACGACCCGCAAGCGTCGCAAGACCGTCCGCCGGCGCAAGACCTACAGCCACCGCCGGTACGTCCGCCGGCGCGGGAAGCCCCGGGGCACCGCGAAGCAGGTTCGCGCCCGTCGGCGCAACATCCGCAAGGCACTGAACAAGCGTTACGGGCGGAAGTGGACCAAGCACTCCCGCGCGAAGTGGAACCCCGGCACCAGCCTGAGCCTGGGCGGGTTCAGCCGCTCGATGAGCCAGGCCTTCAGCCTCAACATGCTGAAGGACGGCCTGTCGGTGGCTGGTGGTATGGTCGGCGCGCTGGCTCTGCCGGCGGTCGTCCAGCGCATCCTTCCGTCCGCTGTCACCAGCCGCGTCTCGCTGGTCAGCGGGTGGACCGGGTACATCGCGAACTTCGCTTCGGCGGGGATCGTGGGTTACCTGGCGGGACTGGCCCTCGGTCCGTCTCGCGGTCGCCTGGTCCTCTACGGCGGTCTCGGCGGTGCCATGGCCAAGCTGCTGCTGGACAAGGTGCCGATGCTCAGCGCCAAGACCGGCGTCACCCTGAGCGGCAACTCCGAGCTGGACCGCCTGGTCGAGCAGGAGATCGCTGCGCAGCTGGCGACCGGCAGCAACATGGGCGCCTACCTGAACCCCGCGCAGGTCGGCGGGGCCGAGCAGCTGGGTGACTACGTTACCCCCGGCCAGGTGGTCCGCTCCGAGCAGCTGGGCGGGATCTACGACTACCCCGAGTTCGGCGCGTACGACTCGGGCGTCGAGTTCCCTGTGTAACACAAGGTGCATGGGGGCCGGGGCGTTCCCGGTCCCCATGAAGAAAGGTTAGCCCCCGAGAACAGCTTCCTTCACCGGGAGGCCGGAAAAGGGGGCGAGCGCAAGGAGAGATTGAAATGGCAGGTCGCACCCTCGTTGTTTCCAGTCCGCAGCCGCGGGCGACCCTGAGGCCGCTGAAGCAGCCCAGGTACGACACGGAGAACATCCCGTCGGCCGGTACGGCCAACACCCTGAACTTCTTCCAGCGTCCGATCGGCCAGGCGTTCGCGAACGCCCCGGTCGGTACCGGGAAGACCCTGGCCGACACCAACATGCAGCAGGCCGGCCAGCTGGGCACCCCGACCGAATTCGACGTCTGGGGGTTCAACGTCCGGACGAACGTGACCATCACCCAGGCCGATCACCAGATCGCGATGGACCAGGGCGTCTTCACGTTCAACTTCGGTCAGGGCAGGCCCTGGCTGCAGACCCAGCTGCGCGACATCCCCGCCGGCGTCGACAGCCACGGGTCGATGGCCGTGGACGGTGCCGGGGCTCTGGACGTGCGCCAGATCATCACCAACGGCATGCCGTCGATCAAGGAGCTCTACAGCTTCGCGGTCGGCCGCAAGCCCGTCCGGATCCGCTCGAACGAGACGTTCGGCGTAACCCTGAACTGGCCGAACGCCGCACCGAACCCCACGGTGTTCGTGCGCCTGACGGTCCTGATCCGCGGCATCGAGTACTCGGCGCTCTAAGGCCGGGCACTCAGAGTTCCAAAGCTCAACGGATAAAGGGGGGCGCCATCGGGGCGCCCCCCTTGTCCTAGACAATCTGGGACAGCCTTTCCCGCAGTGAAAGGAGAGCCCTTCAGATGGCTATCCCCCTCTTTCTCAAGCAGAAATCCACCGGCGTTGTCTACCTGAACGAGCTCAAGCGGTTCGTCAAGCCCTACTTCATGGTTCCCCAGAACGTCGGGAACCAGCTGGGGCAGGTCGCAGTGGGCGCGCTGGGAACCGGCAACATGATCCTCGCCCCGGACCAGAACGGCCCGTTCGAGGGGTTCTACTTCACCTCCGAGCACGGCGGGAACATGCTGGTCAGGATCAACGACGGCGGCGCGCGGCGCGACCTCATGAACCGCGACGTCCACATCGACACGATCATGACCCCCGTCCCCGGCGGTCAGCGTCCGTTCATGCTCCCGGAGGGCCTCTGGATCCAGCAGCGCCGGAGCCTGCTCTTCACGTTCACGGACCTGTCCGGCGCGGCCCAGACGGTCAGGCCGGTGCTCCACGGCCGGAAGTTCTTCCTGAAGCAGGCCACCCCGGGGCTCGCCAGCAAGTTCATTGCCCGGCGGGACATGATCAACCAGGTCACGACCCCCTTCTTCTACACCACCGACAACGACGTCAACCTGCCGCTGGCCACGACCGCGAATCAGCAGGAAACCATCACGGTCAATGACGAGGGGCACTTCCTCGCGACCAAGATCACGTGCGTCTCCCAGGGCCCGTTCGACTTCATCATCAAGGATGGTCGCACCGGCCAGTCGCTGAGCGGCGCGGTTCGGGTCTCGAACACGGGGTGCACCGGGATTTCCCGCTTCCCGTACGTCTTCCCGGAGCCCTGGCTGATCGAGCGCAACTCCCAGATCATAATCGAGTTCACCAACCGGTTCGCGCTGGGCTCGAACAACATCTGGATGACCTGGACCGGCCGGCGCATCTACGACGAGCAGTACCAGGAAATCCTCTAATCGGGAGGGCGCATCGTGCCCGAAAACCCGCTTGACTTCACCGCGCCCGCGGGGCAGAAGCCCCGCGGGCCGGGCGGTTACATTGCAGGAGGGGAGCCCGTCTTCTCCGGGCCTACCCGGGGGTTCTTCGACAACCTCAAGTCGTTCCTCCAGAGATACGTCTTCATCGCCAAGCCCGAGCCGTTCAAGTACTGGCGGGCGAACAGCTATGTCCTGCCGGCCGGCAACACCTGGCTGGACGAGCTGGACTACATGGAGGGGCGCCGCGCATGGGTGATCGTCAATCACCAGTACTTCGACTGGACGCTGGGCGTGGCGCCCACGGCGGTCGACTACGTCTACTGTAACAGCGTCCCGATCCAGGCCGTCGGTCAGGGGCTCTGGATCTACGCCAATGGAGGGGTCCTGAGCAATCCCGTCGGATGGGGGCTCAGTGGCCAGAGGGTACACGTTCTTCCGGGAACCCCAGGTACCAGCATAACCTTCATCCAATACGCATAGGGGGGGCTCGTGGTCCAGGTCTCGATGTACGAACCCCTGTTCGAGGCCCGCGCGGGCGGCGGGGTGCCCATCATCGGCGGGTTTGGCGGTGGGGGTGGGGGTTTCCCCGGGGGAGCCCCCGTCACGGGCGGTCCGGGCCCGGGTGTGCCTGGCCCCGGGATCCCGCCCGTACCGCTCTACACGATCTTCACTATGGGGGCTGGGGACTCCGGGGGCGCACCCGTCGGCGGTCGAATCGCCGGGTGGAACACTATCTCCTCGCAGTTCGACGTGCTGAACCTGCCGTTTGCGTGCAACAGCTTCTGGGAGGCGGATTCGCTGGCGGCGGGCACACTGGCCTGCTTCTTCGGGGACGACGGGGCCTTCGACTTCTACCGAACGACCCTTTACCCCACGCCCATAGCGTTCGGAAACTCGGGGGGCACGTTCCTGCAGAAGGGCGCCGGCATCTACTCGCGGCTCCTCACCCACGACTCAACCCAGTTCTACGTCATGGAGCAATCCCCCTTCAACCCCCTGACGCTGGCCGTGGCCGCCGATCCGCGGGCGGGGTGGGTTACGCCCGGCTTTGCGGGCCCGTACATCGGCAATGGGCTGACCTGTTACGCGTTTCAGGGCGGCGCGGTGTTCATGGTCTCGGACGGATTCCTGGGCGGCGGCGGGGTTGCTCGCACGATCAACCAGGGCCTCGCCTGGACCCAGCCGCTACCAGCGTTGCTCAACATCACCGGCGCGGGGATGACCGAGGAACCCGCGGGAGCTCGCGGGTTCCTGTCCACGACCGACAACGTCTCTGGCGGGTGGCAGTTCCGCAACACGAACGACCAGGGTGCAACATGGAACCTGATATACGACTGGTCCGCTGCCGGCCCCCCGTTTGGCACTTGGCTGGGCCCCGGATTTCTGCACCGCTGCGTGGCGCTGAGTCCTACGGTGCTGGTACACAGCTACTTCGATTCCGTCAGCGTCACGGTGGGCATTATGCGCTCAACCGACGGGGGAGCCACCTGGGCAAGCGTCTACACAGATCCTACGCGTTTCGTCCTGTATGACATGTGGCAGGAAACCACCACTGGAGACCTGTACGCCTTGGTGAATACTTGGGGGGCCGGCGGGCGCATCATCCGCAGCCAGGATGCGGGTGCGTCGTGGGCGGTCTGGTACGATCAGCCCCTGAACATCCTCGGGCCCGGCGGTACCGCGCCGAACACATCTGTAGAGGGACTGCTTGTCGCGGGGGGCCACCGATGATTTTCCGAATCCCGGTCTTGCTCACGGAGGGGTTCTTCGGTAGAATGCTCAATGTGCATCAGGAGACCAAATCATGGCTCTAACCCGCAAACGCACCTCTCCCAACAGGGAACATTCCTCCAGCCCGATCTCCTCGAGGGGGAGCCCCTTCCCGGGCAATATGCTCGCGCACGGGGTGCCTGAGAGCGCGGAGCGCCCTTCGGGGTTGATCTTCTCCCCGAAGGACCTCGAGACCCGGCTGAAGGCGCTCAGGACCTACACGCCCGAGCAGGCCGAGGACATGATCACGGTCGTCTCCTCGGCGATCCAGGTGGCGCTGGACCGCTTCTCGGTTTTCGTCCAGAGCAAGACCTTCCAGAACTGGGACATCCAGCTGGTAGCGCTGGCGGCGAACGTCGCGAGCCGGCTGGACCTCAATGCCGACATCGTCGCCGAGCATCGACGGGCAGTGATGTTCGTGAACCCCAACGCCACGAACATTCTCTGGGTCGGCAAGAGCAATGTCGTTATCGCCGGCGGGGTTCCCGTTGCGGCCGGAGGAGGCACTTACCAGGTCTCGATCGAGGGGGCGCGGGTCCAGCACTACGGGATCATCGCTGCGAACGAAACTATCCCGGTAATCACCTTCTGGTAGGCCGATCATGTCCGGCGTAGTAGACATGGCCTGGGGGCTCAGCCTCGGCAACAGCGGGGTTCGGGCCCATAGTCAGCTTACCGGTCTGTTGACGGGTAACGATCACAACCAATACGCACCCCGCATGGGTCTGGTAGATCCTACTGAAGCAGTTACGGCCTTCGACAACGCCTCGCGCACCTTTACGATCTCCCCGGTCGGCGCCAGCTGGCGCCTGCACATGTACGGGGTGGAGTACGTTAAGACCACCGAGAGCGTCACGATCACCAACAACGAGGGCCTTTGGCTCTTCTACTACGACGCCAATCAGGTGTTGCGGGCCACGCAGGAATCCATCGACCTGCTAACCGGCGCCTACGTGGGCTGGGTCTACTGGGACTCGACTAACGCTCAGGCGATCTACAAGGGTTACGAGCTGCACGGGCTCGATTACCCCGCTGCTGTTCACCGGCAGATGCACAACAGCATTCACACGACCTATCGGACTGATGGCGGCCTGGCGGTTACTGACATTACGTTTGGGAACGGTGGCGCAAACGCCGATGCCCAATGTGGCATCTCGGACGGCACGATCTTCGACGAAGACATCCGCATACACATTGCTAACGCTGTTGCGCCCGCAGATCTCTTTGAGCAGATCCTCGCGACCCCATGCCGGTTGCCGGGATACTACAGGGACGGTGTAGCTGGCAACTGGCGCATCAAAACGGCAGATGAGTACCCCTGCATGCCGGAGTATTTTACGGGCATCGGCGTGCGTCTGGGCTACAACCCCCCTCTGGGGTGGGGGTTCGCCGAAGTGAACAATGGTGGCCACGTGGCAAGCTGGATACTCGCGACCAATAACGAGAATGCTCCGGTAATTTTCGTGTGCGGTCAGCGCGAGGACAACACTCTTAGAAACGCTCAGCAGAACAACACGTTTGACGGGCTTGACCTTACGGAGTTGCCCTTCCAGGAGATGGTGCCCATTGCGCGCCTCATCTTCCAGACCTCGAACGGCTACGGCAACGCGCCCAAGGCCCGCATCCGCGACTACCAGGACCTGCGGGGCACGACCAACATACGCGGTGCGAGCTACGTGCCGGTCAACCATCAGAGCCTCTCGGGTCGTGAGGAGGACGGCCACCTGCAGTATTTCCTGGGCGGTATTGGAACGGTGCTCGACACGCTGGCCGGGGACGAAGACGACTACGAGCCTACCGGTCTGCAGGCCACCGGCCAGCTGAGGCTGAACACCGACGGAGCCGACTATGACATAACGGGCATCGTGGCACCTGACGGAACGTATCGGATTAACAACAAGATGCTGATTATCGTGAATGTTGACGCGGCGCAGACCATTACCCTCAAAAACGAAGATGCGGCCAGCGTAGCGGCCAACAGAATGGCCCTGGGGTCGGACCTTGCGCTTGCCCCGTACCAGAGCGCGTTGATCTGGTACGACGCCACGTCAAGTCGCTGGCGTCCACTTGGCGGTGGGGGCGGAGGCGGCGTTGTCTCCAAGGCCATCGACCATACGTGGGAGGGCGACAACACCAACAGTCGCGAGATAGACCTTAGCGACGATTATGATCTCGTCCTAATCTTCTTGGAGGAGGACAAGAACAGCAATGTGAATCACTTGGCAATGGCGTATGCGTTCAAGAATGTATATGGCGTTTTTGTAGAGGGTGGAGCGACAAACGACACAAAGCACCTTGCCATGGCTAGTTCCGATACTTACTGGCAGGGCAAAATGACAGGAGCGGACGCGAACAAAATTCTACTTAGCGCCACAGGTAACGATGGCCGCGGAACAAACTACACCGGTCGGACCTACCGCCTTGTTGGGCTCAAGTTCAGCAGCATGGAGTAAGAGATGAAAGCCTGCTACGACAAGGACGGCAACTATATCACCAACGAGCAATCGTGGGTTGGCGAGCCCAAGTGGCCCGAAGGTAGCACGGTGCTTGAGGCTGGCGCGACTCCGTGGGACATGACGCTGGTGGCCGGGAAGCTGGTGGTCAACCAAGCCAAGATCGACGCTCGCGATACGCTTGAGGCCGAGAAGGCCGCAGAGGCAGAGCGCGAGGCGAAAATACAAGTTGAGATGCAGCGCATCGCGTACGAAGCGGCCGAGCAGAGCCTGATCGACAAGGGCGAGATCGCACCGAAAGACGGATCGACGGAGAAGTAGATGCCGAACCTGGCCATGGGGATCCTGGGTGTTAGCCCCCCTCCGGGGGGTGGGGGTTTTGACCCTGATAACACCGTGATCGTCGCCAAGGGCGGCACGGGCGGGGTGGACTCCAACACGATCCAGGGCGCCATAGACAGCATCACGGACGCCAGTGCCGCCAAGCCCTACACGGTCCTGGTCTTTCCGGGGACTTACGTCGAGGACCTGACGCTACAGCCGTTCGTGAGTCTTTACGGGCTGGGCGATACCCTGTACCCCGTGCAGGTCGTCGCCGCGGCGGGAGCCGCGATCACCCTGCCGAACGTGGCCGCCGTGGCGGACGCGGGACTTACGATCAAGGGCATCACGTTCATCAGCGCGCAGGACGCGCCGATGGTCAACCTGCCGGCGGGAATGGGAAGCTTCTTCTTCCGGAACTGCATGTTCCTGCACTCGGTGGACAATCTCGCCCAGAACCTGGTTGAGCAGGCCGCCGGAGAGCTCTTCTTCGACGGCTGCGAACTGCTCTACAACATGGACGGTAACACCGGGGGCGCCAGCGAGCACAACGTCTTCTCCGTTACCGCCGAAGCGGACCTGTCGGTCAAGAACTGCCGCCTGAGCGCCAACATCGAGGACCCCACTGGGACCGTAAATATCATCCACGCCGCTAACGCAGCGATCAGCATAAGCTTCGATAACAACATCTGCCGCAGCTACACCTCCGGTGCGGGGACGTGTCTTTTCGTGTTCACCGAGAGCACGCTCTCCGGCGACGAGCAGAAGTTCACCGGCAATTATGTAGAACTTTCCGCTCCCGGGTTCGCAGGCCAAGCGATCACCTACCTCGTCGACAGCGGCGGCAACAACTCGGAGGTCCGCTCTGTCCACAACGTGTATGAGTACGGCACCGTGGCGGGCCTTGAAAGCCTGGTGATCGTGGCCAACGGCGACGCGCTCTACAGCAGGCTGGACTACTGGGGCACCAACGCGGACCCGTTCGGGCTCGGGACCTTCGAGAACACCTCCATGTGGGATCCCGACAACATGGAGCTCGCGGGCCGCCAGAACTGGACGGGGGTCCTCACCCCCGCGCAGATCACCGCCAACCAGAACAACTACAACCCCGCAGGGCTGGATAATGCGGCGATCATGCACCTGGACTCCAACGGGAGCTACAACATAACTGGGATCACCGCCCCTCCGCAGCACGCAGAGGGGCGCATACTGGTCATATATAACACGAACCAGGACAAGCGCATCACGCTCATGGACCAGGACGGAGCCAGCCTGGCAGCAAATCGTTTTGCCTTGGGCGGCAAGGACTTCGTGATCGAAGCCGGGCAGTGCGTCATACTGCAGTACGATGACGTGAATAACAACTGGCGGATCATCGGATCCAGCCACACCGGTGGCGGCGAAAGCATCATCAAGGGCTGGATCCAGTTCAGCGGCCAGGGCATCATCGCCATTCAAGACAGCTACAACGTCAGCAGCATTGCGGATAACGGTGCGGGCAACTACACGGTCTTCTGGGACACGGACTTCGCGAACAACGATTACGCTTGCGTCACCACCTATCACGACAATTCCATTCTTGATGTCTGGACACCGACTTCGTTACTCGCTGCTGCATCGGCTCAGGTGTTTTGCTGGAGGTCTACGCTGGTAGGTTACGATCCAGATTTTTACAGCGTCATGGCCATAGGAGACCAGTGATGAAGTGCCGCGTAGTCTACAAACCTGACGGGACCGTGGCGGTGATCCACTACGCCCCGAAGTCGAGGCGCTCCTACGAAGACGCAATGGCGCGGGCCATGACGCAGTTTCCCGGGTGCGAGTACGACGACATTGACGTATCGGAGCTGCCCCAGACCCGCGAGGACCGCGCGGCATGGAGGGGTGAAAAGGGGGTTGGGGTTCGGGTTGACGCGGGGGCGAAGGCGGCCCAGGATGCAGAAAAACGGGTTGCGCAGAAGCTCGAGGCCTACAAGCTCCGGGCCGCGCGCACAGAAGTCGAGGCGAGTGCGGATCCCGACAGGCAAACTATTTTGGACAAAATAGACGCGCAGCTCGCGGAGCTGCCACAAGTTGACCGAGTGAGGTGACACATGAGAGTACAGGGCAAAGAGTTTTCGCTATCCCACGTCGAGAGCAACGCACCGGGTGAACACGTAGAGGTCTGGGTAGCCTCTGACGGACAGGTCATCAAGATCGGCTGCGAAGAGCGCGTTACTCCCGAGGTACTGGACTATCGCGAGCTTCGCCGGCGGGCCTACCCGCCGATCGGGGACCAGCTGGACGCGATCTGGAAGGCGCTCGGGTACCTCCAGATGAAGAAGAAGCTCAACCTCGTGGCCGAGGCCGACGACATTCTTGGCGCGATCCTCAACGTCAAGAAGCGCTACCCCAAAGACCCCGTGATCGTCCTGGAGGACTGAGCGCATGTTCGGCCGCAAACCCAAGTTCGTCAAGCCCCCACCCCCTCCCGAACCCTCCGAACCCGAGGTTGACGAGGAGCAGGAGACCCGTCCGCAGGAGCCTGTTGGGCCCGAGCCGGTCAGCAAGCTCTTTCCCGGCGGGCACCTCAGGGTCCATTACGTGCGCAACGGGTCGGGTACCAAGCGCATGATCGTGCCCGTCGAGGACCTGCCCAAGCACGTTGAGCGCTGGCTGCGCGAGAAAGCTGACCTGGAGCCGTAAATGCCCTGGTACAACCCCCTCTCGTGGTTCGACGGCGGCAGCAGGCCTGCTGCCGAGCTGGAAGTCACGGAGGAGAACCTCAGCGCGCTTATGGGTGAGCAGGGCCTCAGGGATTCCGGCGAGGAGCTGGACGTCCTGTTCGACCTGAGACACCAGTACGTTGTAAGCTCCAAGCCGGCCGGCCACTACGAGCAGCCCGGCGAGGACCACCGCAAGGGCGAGGGGTCCTGGCCCTACGTGATCCTGCGCATGAACGCGGGGGCGATGCCCGACCAGTACGAACACGTATCGGTCGAAGAAGATGACTCCAGCTGCACCCCGGAGGGGTACCTCCCGGGCGCGCTGATGCGCGCCCTCAAGAACGACATGCACATCCGGCGCTACAAGCCGCTCTGGGGCTGGCAGCGCGAGCTGGGGGAGAGCGAAGAGCACCCCGAAAAGCAGGTCCCCGAGTGCGCGGTCGGCGAGATCGGCACCCCGGTGCGCGAGGGCAGCCGGATACGAATCCCGGTAACGTTCGCACTGCCCAAGGGAGAGACCCGCGACGGGTACTTCGCCCAGAACGTGACTAACGCCCTCACGAACGATCCGTACCTCGGCGCGCAAGAGCTCGTCTCCGCGCTCCGGGCCGAGAACCTCGAAGAGATCTCCGAATATGACCGCGACGCGCTGAGACTGACACTCACCTGCGACCTCAAAGCGGACACCAAGGGCGAGCTGCACGAGGCATGGCGCGGGAAGAAGTCCGTAATAGAAAAGCGCCGTTGTCGGCGCATCACGCGCAGCTTCCTGGAGGGACTGTCCGAAGACTGCCGGGTCAAGGACAGCAACCTCCCGAACATCTACTGCGTGACCGCGGCCATGCTCGCGACCGCCTTCGAGCCGGGCAGCGACGAGCACTTCAAGGCCGAGATCAAGCTGCGGGACACTCGGCAGAACACGATCAGGCAGGTGGGCTCGCTCTACGCGTTCGCGGTGATCCAGAATGCCATCAACGCTTCGGCGTCGGGTGACATCGTTGAGGTCTACGGGAACGGCGGCACGCCGCTGGTGAGCGGGAATTACAACGAGAACTTGAATGATAATGCGCTGAACAATATTCAGCTTCTAGGAATGCTGCCCGTGCAACCAGGAACGATATTGCCAGGAGTTAGGGTGCACGCCAATGTGGGCATCGTGATACAGGTAGCGAACCAAGAAGCATGGCTGATTGAAAACATTGAATTCGACGGCGAGGGGGGCGCTGCTTGGGGAATTTACATTAGCGGTACCCCTCACTCCACTGTTCGGCGTTGCGTGGTTCACGGTTGCACAACAGCTGCGATCTACGTGCTGGCGTCCACCGGCGGGAGGACTATAAACTGCATTGCTTATAATTCATTAACGGGATTCGCAAATAACAATGCCGCGCAAACGTTTATTCAGTGCACTGCCGTTGACAACACAGATGGCTTCGGGGGCACCGGGCCGGGAGACATGTCCTGTCATGCATGCCTGGCCTCAAGCAACACGGCTGATTATACCAATTTCAGCGCTGGAGATAACTCTTGGAACACCTCCTCCGATCTCACCGCCCCCGGCAGCGCGCCCCAGCCCGGTTTTCTCAACACCGACTTCGTCAACTACGCCGGCGACGACTTCCGGCTGCGCGCCGCGGTCAAGGCGACCACCCAGGCCCGTTTCGACGGCCGGCCGCTGGCGGCAGGCGATTACTTCGCCGCCCGCCGCTCCCGCAGCGACGCCGGCGCTAACGTCTTCTTCGCCGGCGCGCACCACCCCATCACGGTGCCAACGGGCCTTGCCGCGACCGACCCGGGAACAGATGGGGACCTGGACGTCACGTGGACCAATGCGGCCAGCTACACCGATAGTGAACTCTTGAAGATCTACGACAACACGGCAGGTACGCTACTGGGCGTGCTCCTGGCCAGCGCCGGCACGGGCCGCATCACGGGGCTCACCAACGGGACCGCCTACACGCTGGTCGCGCGGGCCACGGCCGAGAACCTGGTCGAAAGCGGGGACAGCAACACCGTCACCGAAACCCCCACCGGCGGGGGCGGGGGCGGGGGCGGTGGCATACGTCACGTTCGTGTACTGGACAGGCTGATGCTAGACGTGAGGTGAATCATGCTGGATTGCCGTGAGTGCCTGGGTTACGTCCGCAAGCTCCGCGAACGCGCGCGAATGGCACAGAAGGACCTCGGGGACAACGGCAAGGACCTTGAGAGCCTGCACCAGATGCAGTTCTACGAGGGGCAGATCCACCTGGCAGCGAGAATCGAGAGCTACCTTGAGAGGAGAGTCGAAGATGAGCAAGGCTGACAAGCAGACCCTCATGATCCTGGGCGGCATCGCCGCAGTTGTGGGGTTCGCCTGGTGGTTCAAGGGGCAGCTCGACATCCAGCGCCAGCTCGAGAACCCCACCCCACCCCACATCCAGGAGCACTACGACCACGTGAACAGCATCCCGGAGGCGGTCCTCTATGAACGCTAAACAGCTGGCCGTCATGGGGTTGCTGGCGGTGCTGCTCGCCGGCTGTCCGGGCGGGGGAGGAACGCCCCATAACCCCGGAACCGGAGGGACCCCGAACACCCCCAAGCCCCCGGCCAGCGTCAAGGACATCGATAAGCGACTCGCCGAAATCGAGCAGCGCGAACGCGAGCTTGCCGTCGAGAAGGCCAGCCTCAAGAAGCAGAGAGAGAATCTTCAGCAGGAGAAGTGGCAGGCGGCACTGGGGTGGGCTATCGGGCTGGGGGTGTTCGGAGCCCTGGCCTGCGTGGTGCTCTTCTTCCTCGTGCCCTCGGGCCGCAAGACCTGGATCGGGCTGTTCATCGGCTGTGTCGCGCTGATCGGCGGGGCGTGGGGCATGAAGATCGTCCTGGAGTACCTGTGGGCCATCGCCATTGCGCTCGGAGCCGGGGTGATCGGGGCCCTCATCTGGTACCTGCGGCAGGAGAAGGACGCCCGCCGGAAGGTCGTGAAGTTCATCGAGGGCAAGGCCAGGCAGGCCCCCGAGCTGCTCGACGACATGTCGAGGTACTACGACGCCACCACCAAGAAGATCATCAAGCTCGACCGCAAACAGCTGGGGCTGGTGCGGTCGGATGAGTCTGGGGGAGCCGCGAAATGACGAGCGCGCGGGCGCGAATGCCTCTCCGCACTGACCCGGTCCGGATCGAGGCGAGCGCCATGGGTATAATGCGAGCCCGGGAGCGGCTCCCCCGCTAGCTTCAAGGGAGGTCCACCAGATGCCAGAGCACGAAACCAACCTGAACCCCGCGATCAACGGAGGAACCTACGTCTGCGGGAACCACGAGCCCTGTATGACCCACGTCTTCAACGCGATCGGCAAGAAGATCGGCTACGTGCAGCTGGTCTGGATCGTAAGCGTGCTGATGGGGGTCGTCGGGGGGTTCGGGGTCTGGATCTGGAACCGCACCGACCGGGTGGAAGTGGCCGCCATCCGGTCCGACAAGGACCTGGCGGTCCTCAAGACCGACCTCAACTACATCAAGAAAGCCCAGGCGGACACACAGCAGGCACAGCGCGCTCTCCGCGAGGACATGAAGCGGGAGTTCGACCGGCTATATCGAACTCTCAAGAATGGAGGATCGAACCCGTGAGACAGGATCGCGTCTACAAGGCAGCCAGGGACATCGTCGAGATCCTCGAAAAGAACGTCCAGGGGGTCCGGCAGGCGATGGCCAGCGAGATCGAGGACCTGCTCAACAGCGTCGGGGCGCTCCTGGGCGAGCTGGACGAAGAGCAGCTGAACAAGGCCAACATCCAGGACGTTCTGGCGTTCCTGCTCGACAGCCTGATCGGGGACGTGCTCGACTTCGGTGATGGGCTGCCAAGTGAGGCCGATGAGGACCTGATGGTGGCTCTCGAGGACTACATGCACGTCATGGAGCTGAAGTTCAACAGGAAGAGCAACGCCATCCGCTCCGAACGCCTGAGACTGGTATTCGAGAACTTCTGGGAGGACAGCGGCGATGACGATGGGGAAGGGGAGCCGGATCATCACGAAGAGGGAAGCGGAGCGGCGCCGGAAGCAAAAACTGACCAAGGAGAAACGCGGTCGCCAGCACCGAAGAGCGAAGAAAAACTCGCGCCTGAGACGGCGGATGTAGACGCCGAGGCCGAAGAAGAGTAGCCTCGCGATGCGCCGCAACCCCCTGACCACCCGGCGAATCGAACGGGAGCCCACCATCCCGGTCGCCGTCATGCGGGCAGCCAGAGACATCTGGCACCAGTTACCGACCCACGACGGCGAGAAGGCCAACATGTACGACTTGCTGGCCATCAATGGATGGCCGACCGAGGTCATCGGGTCGGGATCCTTCGCCGTTGCGCTAGTCGGGGTCCAGGCGGCGGATACCGTGGTCAAGATCACCACTGATGGGCAAGACGCCCATGTCTGCGCGCATCTGTCTGAACTGCAGCTCCGTGGGATTCATCTCGCCGGCATCCCCAAGATATACCGGGTCCAGAAACGGGGTAAGCTGTATGCTATCACCATGGAAAGAGTGGTGCCCCTGAGGTCTATGCCCATAGAGTGCGAAGATTTCGAAAGGGAGTTTCTGGATATCGACGAGGAAATCGCGATGGCTTATGTCGGGAACTTACAGACAGTCCAGAGAAAAGCAATCTACGACATTCACACCAAGGGTAAGCTGAGTCGCAAGGTAACCGACCAGACCCTTGAGGCCATGATGGGTTTCGCGTCGGAACTCCGCGGGCAAGCAATCGGAGAGCTGCAAGAAGAGCTGGCGGCGCAGGCCGCGGCGGCAGTCGAAACTCTCAGAGACCTGGGTATCGCCTGTCCGGATCTGCATTCGGGCAACTGGGGAGTTCGCGTCTTTCCCGAAGATAACTTCGAGATGGTCATCATCGATTTCGGGGTGAGCTCTGTTCCCCCGGAGCGAGAACTGAACATGGAGGTGCTGGAGCCATGATGCGCGTACATCCCATGGACCCCGACGGCTACTGGGTGCTGCCCAGCGGCGAGCTCGTACCCCTGTACGAACATACTCACGTCGAGTACATCGAAGAATTCCCGGAGCAGTTCAGAATTGACGAGTTGCCCGACGATACGCTGAAGCTGTTCCCCATGGCGATCCGCAACGGCGCAATACGCCTGACGCTGGACTACGACACTGGTTCGGGCTACGCGGAGCGGCTGGCCGCGGAGATGGACACCAGCCGCCCCATGAACCTGATCCGCCTCGCGGACGCGCTGCAGGAGATCGGATTCACAGAAGGCGAACTCTGGATCGAGGACCCGTTCCGGCCGAGGCGCCGCGGGGAAGCTGCGGCTCCGTGCGATGTCATCGTGCGTGCCGAGGACTTCATCGCACGGCCCAAGATCGACTGGACGCGGGCCCTGGTGCCCAACCCCTACCCCGAGCTCGAAGAATCGCTCGTCTGGAGTGGCAACCCTGTAGTCCCCAAGGTCAGCAAGTACGAAGGCATGACCGTCCAGTACACCAACACCCGCAAAAAGCTCCGCCAGTGGGGCCAGATAACCAGCGGGGCGCGAATGCTGGACTTCGCGGTGGAAATGGACATGATGGACGAAGTCCGCGAGCGACTCTACGCGGTCTACACCAATATCAAGTACCGGCCGCTGGGCTACAGGTTGATCGGCGCCGGATCCCGGACCGGAGCCATGGTGGATCCCACTGTCGTCTTCGGGCCGGCCGTGGCGCTGCAGGCCTCGTGCCTGTTTATGGTCCACAATCATCCCTCAGGCGGGCGGGAGTTCAGCAGCGACGACAGGGCGATGACCTACAACCTGAAAAAAGGCGCGGAGATCCTGGGGATCAAGCTGATCGACCACGTGCTGGTAACCTGGAGCGCCCAGACCGGAGCGCCGGTCCACCTGTCGATGGTGGAGGAAGGGCTGATTTGACATGAGTTCGGGTTGCGCCTTTTACGTGAATCCGGAATCGCTCCTCTTCCACGTTACGGATGATCGGGGACTGGACGCAATCCTGAAAGAGGGAATTCGACCCCAGGTCCGAAGCGCCTGGACCGGAGCATACGGTCAGGAAATCAAGAAGCCCGGATACATATACGCCTTCTCGACCCTGAACGATGCACTGGCGTTTACCGGCCGCAAGGTATGGGACGGCAGCTCGACAGCGATTGTTGTGGTCTTCGAAGACAGCCTCCAGGACTGGGAGAAAGATCCTCACTGGGAGTCAGTCGGCGCCATGGGCAACTGGCTGATGAAGCGCGGGAGCATCTCCTTCGACCAGGTAATCGACGCCATTCCTGTAAGCAGCGACAGCATCGGGTTGTTCCGGCGCATAGCGTTCAGCGCCGGGAAGGACCCGGAAGAGCTGACCTATGCCGAGTACCTGGAAGGTGTGGGCATGAAGTGGAACCCGCGATAATGGCCAAGCCCAGAATTCGCAAGTATTACCCGACCTATGACGCTCGCGAAGAAGGCGAGGTGATGCTCGCACTGGGATCGCACTGGCGCGGGCCGAAGTTGTGGCTGGTGTGGCAGAGCGAGGACGACCTTTTCTGGCTGATGGGCTCCAGCCAAGGTGTCGTCGATGCTTACATCATCACCGATCGCGAAGGAAATTCGCTTTCGATAGACAGCCTGTGGATCGGCGGCGGTCGCAAGACTGGACCGGATATCCTACACCAGGACGAGTGGAAGCTCACTTACGACGAAGACATGTCAGAGGAAGCAACGGCTAAAGGCCAGGCCCTTTCGCAAATGACGACCTTGGCCCTGATGATCGCTAAGCTGGCTGATGATCCCGATTTGCCGGAATACGATGACCGCGGCAACTGCATCAAGGACGCCCTTCTCAAGCGCCGCAACCAGTGGCTACGGTCACAGCGCGAAGATCTGGTCGCAGAACATAACCTTGATGTCGAACCCACCTACGAACACGATACATTTGAGCAGCTGTTCCAGTCAGCAGCGTGGACCTTTCAAGAGGAGTACGAGCAAAGCTTTGTATCCCAGCTTGCCAGGGATCTAGGCATCGACTTCGACTCAGCCGCGGAATGGATCCGCGAACATTACCGCCGTCCCGACTACGATTACCAAGCCGAAATGGAGCAGTGGGCATGAAGTGGAACCCGCGATAATGGCCAAGTAATTCTTGACCGGACCCCCTGTCTGCAGATAATGGCGCCATAGGAGTTTAACCTTGGACCCAGCAGCTGCTACCCACGCCAACCAGTCTCGGATTATCGACGCTCAGCCCTGCCCGGGCGAGGCTTACCCCGAGAACTTCACCTTCACAGCCCGCGAGCTGGTCGGCCGGAGGTTCCTGCGCAAGGGGCAGGAGATCCTCTGTGCCTACGTGGAGCACACTCCGGATCAGGGCCCCAAGGCCGAATTCATCCTGGACTTCACCAAGGAGTACCCCACCACGCTGGCCCTCGAGGCCGGCGAAGAGTGGGGCCCGGGAACGATCCAGTGGGACCACAGCGTCAAGAACCTGGACATCATGGGCCGCTCCCTGAATCGCCTCCCGCACAAGGAGACCGTCTACTGCGTGGGAAGTGGCCCCTGCCTCATGAAGAACTGGGAGGAACTTACCCGGGTAGACAAGTCCCGCGCCGCGATCGTGGGCTGCAACGAGCTCCTGCAGTACCTCCCGGCCGGCCTGCTCGACTACTACATGGCGCTCGACCCCCGATGCCCGCCCAAGTGGTGGGCCGAGTACGACCTCTCGCGCACCACGGCGGTCCTGGGCCCCTGCGTGCCGCCGGAGATGGCGCGCGCTCCGTGGCGGGATGTGCTCTGGTACCGGCTCGGGTACCGTAACAAGCTCTCGAAGATGCTCGCCAACAAGCGCCCCTCTCTTCAGATCATCAACCCCCGCTTCGGGATCGGCCCGGGCGAGCTGGAGCTGGCCTGGAAGTTCAAGCCCCGCAACGTGGTCCTGGTGGGCCACAGCTACGCCTACGATCGCGTTGACGGGGTGATCCACGAGCACATGAACGAACCTCTCACGCGCGACCGGTGGGAGACCTCCCTGCGGGAGGTAAACCCCTACTGCTGCGCAGACATCAACGGCAAGAACGTGGTCACCGACTACCACATCCTGATCATCGGCATGATGACCCTCGCCTGCTGCCAGCTGCTGGCCGACGCGGGGGTCCGGGTCATCAACGCCTCGGAGGGCGGGATCCTCAAGAGCGCCTCGGACATTCCAGCCTACCGGGACCGGCCGATCTTCCCGGAGCGCGCCAGGCTGAAAGACGTGGTAGAGGAGCTGAATGCGACGTAACCCGATCATTTGGCCCTGTTCTAGGAGAGCGAACATGAGCAAGCAGGCATACCTCCTGGTCAAAGCCAGGAACACAGCTGAGCACACCCCCTTAGCAGAACTCGATTCTGTCCCCATCGGGTACCACGAAGACAGATGGATACTGCAGGACGCTCCGTATTCGCTCGTCGATTACGTGGAGCAGAACTTCCCGGACCTTGCCGACGAAGGCCCGGACGCATGCTCTATTGTAGCGCACCTGATCGTCGAAGCGCTCCTGGGTACCGTCGTTAGCGGGGGACACATTGCCAGTACGCTGCTAGGGAAGTGCCAGTTTTACGGATCGCTCGTATACGAATGAGGAAACGGAGGACAACCCTTGACCCAGCAAATCAGACTGCTCGACACTGGCGAGGACGCAGTGAACATCGATCTGCACGTCTCGCTGCCCTATCACCTGCCGTTCGACATGCTGGGCGCCTACTACGACGGCCACATCCACCGCCGGCTCGAGACCGTGAACGGGCGTAAGCCCGATCGCGTGGGGCACGAGATCCTCCCGATCACCGGAATGTTCGGGTCATGGGAGAACCTCGAGGGCTCCTGGTTCGAGCAGGGGGTGCACGTCGGCGCTCATCACTACGACTGCCGCGAGGTCCTCGGGATGCATATGCGGGGGGATCGCGAGCAGGAGTTCGTGATCTACGCGGTCGAGAGCGTGAACGGCTGCCGGCCGACCGCGAGCGTGGTCCGCAACTTCACCGATCCGACGGACCTCAAGATCCCCGTCGCCGGCCACAACCAGGTGGCCCAGGCCCACAACTGGCGCTCCACTATCTCCCGGAACCTCCCGAAGATCGAGAACAACTGGGGGGACGCCCCGGGCTGCGAGCGCATCATCTACGTGGGCTCCGGTCCGAGCCTGCGGCGGAACTGGCACGATCTACTCGAGGTAGACCGGACGAAGTGCCAGATCTGGGCCGCAAACGAAGCTTTCAGCTTCCTCCTGAGCAAGGGGATCGCAGCAGACTGCTTCTTCTGCATCGACGCGACCAGTCCCAAGAGGTGGTGGGACGGGCTCGACTGCTCCGAGACCTGCCTGGTCGCGGCCCCGTTCGTCACTCCCGAGGTGACCGAGGCGAACTGGAAAGAGGTCTTCTGGTTCAACATCTCGGGGGACGGCGCCTACTACAACATGGTCCGCAAGCATCATCCGGAGCTGTTCGAGATCGACGCCACCAAGGGCGTCGGATCGAGCATGATCGAAAGCAGCTGGTCCAAGGGCGTGAAACACCTTGCCATGCTGGGATGCGACTTCTGCTACGAGAAGATAGACAAAGAGGTCTACCGTTCGGTGTGGCACTCGTGGAGCGAAGAGGAGTGGCAGGAGATCGCCACGAGGTATGCCCACTACGTGGTTACGACCATGACCGGAGAGACCAGCCTCACCTACATCGGTCTGGCAACGGAATGCGCGGCGGTCTTCGCCGCGGCGCAATGCCTCAGCGAGAAGGGTATCCTCGTAACTAACTCATCCGAAGGGGGTTGCCTGTTCGTCAACCCCGCGGCGAAGTACCTGGCCAGCCGGCCGGCGGTCCTGGAGCACAAACCCCTCAGGGAATGTCTTGACTTTCTCTCCGGGAAAAGCTAGACTGTTAACGGATCACACAAGTGCCGCGCGTTCAGCGCATTAGCTGAGGAGGCAAGCAGAGAAAAGCTCCCGACCCTTGAACCCGGATTCTTCATTCAGGAGGAGCTTTCATGCTTCGTGCAAGAACTCAGCGCACCACCGGCAGCACCGGCGTAACCCTGACCGTCACCCACGGAATGGGCGCAGTGCCCGACTACTGGAACGTCGAGCCGGTCTCCGACCGCTCGCAGGGCCGGGCCTACATCGTGCCGGCGACGTACCTCACAAACACCATCGACGTGGTCTGCTCGATCGAGTCGACCTGCACCCTGGACGTCTTCACGGTTACCTACCAGGGCCGGCTCTACTAAGAAAGGGGGCTCGTCATGCTACGCACTCGCGTTCAGCGGGCCACCGACGCCAACACTGGCGTCACCCTGACCGTCACTCACGGTCTCGGCGCGGTACCCGATCACTGGAACATCGAGCCGATCAACGACCGGTCCTTTGGTCGCACGTACGTCGTCCCGGCAACGAACCTCACGAACACCATCGACATCGTCAACTCGCTCGTCAGCAACGCGACGGTCGACGTGTTCGTCTGGTCCTACCAGGGTCGGCTCTACTGAGTCACGGCTGACTGGCCGAGGGGGTTCCCGCGCTTCCCGGGGAACCCCCGCTCAGTCTTCCCTCGAAAGGAGAGAGTCAGTGAATCTGGCAGAAGAATACGACAGGGACTACGAGGTCAACGGCAAGCCGGCCGTGCTGACCGACGTCATCAGCGTGATGAAGGGCACCGGCCCCGACCGGGTCTGCGTCGTCACGCGTAAGCTCATCGTCGCCTCGACCTCAGAAATCGTCGAGCAGGTCGAAGAGATTCCCTCGCCCGCCCCCGTGGTCGAGCCCGCTCCCGCTCCCGCGAAGAAACGACTCCTCGGCAGGAGCAAGAGCAAGGGCAAGAAAAAAGCCAGGAAGTAGGGCGTCATGGCCGGGATCATCGATACCCTCAAGCTCCTGGTAACCCCCTCGAAGGACGTTGCCACTCCCGCGCAGCTCTACGAACAGGCGGTCCCGCGCGCCGAACGGGTCATGAAACAGTACGACGCGGCGGCGCCGGCCATCGACTTCGCCACGCAGCATCCGGTGATCGTGGCAGGAGTAGCGCTGGTCCTGGGGGCCTTCGCAGTGGTGGGCGGCAACTACCTGTACGACTACCTGAAGAAGCGCTGAGTCTCTGGGCTCAGCGCTTCTTGCTTTTCTTCAAACCCCTTTGTGGTCCCTGAAGTCCACAAAGAAAATACCGTTCATGTAGATACGCATCCCGATCCACTTGGGCCCTCCCGAACGCAGGCTCAAGGATCCTGTCTCGATCTCAACCGAAAACCTTTCTTTGGGCCTCACGCAGATCGGTCTTTGCTCAGTGGTCATGTCGTATATTCTGCGCTCCTGATAATGCTTGGGGAGGCTTTCGTAGTCTTTGGTTTTGAAGTCGACCACCTCCAGCGATTCCCACAACTGGTCTTCCGGATTGAGGGTCACGCTGGAATACCGCTTCAGGGCACCCTCCTCCGGCGCTACGGTGTTGACCGGGATGGCCGACAGGGGAACCCTCACCCACGGCATGTGATCGAAATAGAACACGAATGACGATCTGTAGTAAACCTCCAGCCACGCCTCATCCAGTCGCCCATCGGCCGGCTCGACGCTGAAACCCCACAGGTAAAACTGTGTTCTCTCTGGCAGCGATCCCGAAATTGGCATGTTGGTGTCTACGAAGGTCTTGACCTCCCCCGCATAGTCGCAATCCCCAAAGGGAACTTCAAACCCGCGGGAGAAGCAATCCCCTGATGCCCGGATGAGCACTGTGTCGTACAGGGGCTGCTTGAGCTGACGGTATAAAGGGGGAAGGTTCTTGGTCTCAGACATGTCCTTGGTCTCCTTTCAGATCAGTTTGTTCGAAATCAGCATGTCCCTGAGCGCTTCCACACTCATAGCTTCTTCCCGAGAGCTGTCCACCCCGCCCACCGGGATCGCGTCCCGGTATCGCGAGTAGTCTCTGGCCCCGAACATCATCGGGGGAAGGATCACATAGTTGTCGCCATGCATGAATGCGCGCTCGGATTCTTCTGAAGTAATGATCTTCTCGTGCTGAGTCTCTCCCGGCCGGCGCCCGACCTGCCGGCGGGGCACGAATTCCAGGTCGTGCCTGCGGCAATACGCGTCGCAGAACACCTTGGCAAGATCCTCGAGTCTCGCGACCGGCATGCGCCGCACGAAGACCTCGCCCCCGACACCCCGAGAGGCGTCGATCAGCAGCCGGGAGCTTTCCTCCAGGGTGAGCACATACCGGGTCATGGTCGGGTCCGTAACGGAGATCGAGCCCGTCGAGCACACCTGGTTCCGCCACAACCGCAAGACCGAACCCCTTGAACCAAGGACGTTTCCGAACCGAATGGAAACGAACCTCGTCTCCGGGTGGTGGCTGTTGGCCTGGGTGATGAGCTTCTCGGCGGTGAGCTTGGTGGCCCCCATGACGTTGTTGGGCTCGGCCGCCTTGTCGGTCGACGCAAAGACCACGCTCTCCGCACCGGTATCGATGGCCGCCGAGATGACGTTGCCAGTCCCGCCCACGTTCGTCTTGATGGTCTCTTCGGGATTGTACTCGCAGCTGTCGACGTGCTTCAGTGCCGCGAGATGGTAGACCGTTCCCACGTCACGGAACGCCCGCCGCAGTCGCGACAGGTCGCGCACGTCGCCGATGAAGAACCTGTAATTGCAGGGATCGAATCCCTCGGCCTCGAAGCTGGCCCGGAGCTCCAACTGCTTCGACTGGTCGCGAGAGAGTATGCGTACCAGGTTGCCCCGACGCAGAAGGTGGCGAGCCAGGTGCGCGCCAATATCTCCAGTGCCGCCGGTGATTAAGTCCCAGGTCACGTGTGCTTCTTTCCATCCCCCCGCGAGTCGTAATCGTACGGCTTACCCTTCTTCCTCCTCGGGCCCTTCAGGGGGAACGGCATCGGCTCCTTCGCCTTCTGGGTTTCCGTCGTAGAGGTCCGGGGTTTTTCCTTGTGCGGCTTCATGCAGATGCTCCACTGCCAGTTGCGCCTGATCGACGATCCCCTCGAGGTCTTCTCCGATGCGGGCTATCGAATCGTGGCCTTCGAAGCCTTTGATGTTGTCCGCGATCCGGCCGATCAGCGTACCGAGCGCCCGCGCGCCGCCGGCGAGGTTCCGCCCCGTGCGCACCCCTGCGCGGATCGTCTCCAGTCGTTTCTGAACGCCGGCCATCCCGGGATTCGAGCTGCGACCCCGGTCTCCCTTGATCAGCTCTCTGTAGCTGGGCCAGGTCGCCCCGCACTTCACGCAGCGGACCTCAGGACTGGACCCTTCGCCGGCGACCTCCCGCTCGACGGTCCCTTTGCACTTGGGACATGGGCGCCTGAGCGCTTCGTACTGCCGGTTCAACTCAGGTCCCCCAGCTCAACCGTCTGGAGTTCGTGCGGGCCCACATAGCGGATCTCGACTCCCATCCGATCGAGAACCGCCAGGTCGGCACCGGCCTCGTCATCCACCACGGATCCGCAGTCCCCGGCCAGCAGGTGACCGTACTCGTGGAGACATATCCCGATCTGGTGTTCGACCGCCTGATCGGTGATCGCCCGGGCCCAGCAAATGGTTTTCGGCCGGTGATAGGTATGCGAAAGCTGCCGCGGTTCCTGGTCGTGTGCGGCGTCGCATTCGTCACACCAGGCATGTTTTATCCCTTTGAGTTCGGGGCACTTGCGTTCGGCGAAGACCATCGCCAGCTCCACCCCCGGGAGCAGATCAGGAGTCATCATCGCACTCTTCATTCTCTTCTCCCCCCTTGGCTTCTTTGACCAGATCCTGGTAGGTCGGGCACTGCTTGCACTTCTCGAAGTCATCGCACATGCACATGCTCGGAGTCGGATCGAGGCTCACGAAGCGTGTGCGCTGCAGGCGCTCCATCCCCGGCTCCAGGTCGCGAACCACCAGCGCCGGAAACTCCCGCAGGAATGCCATCAGCCGACCGTGGATGATGTCTATGTAGCTGCTCCCCTCCACGAAGATGCAACACCTGTTTCGGATGTAACCCTGGATGCTCGTGACCAGTTCGCGTATCGCTTCCTCGTCTTCGAGTTCGTCGTCGATGCTCAATTATCCCTCTCTCCTCTCACGATGTCTCCTGCAATTTCGACCCATTCTTCTATGGTCATCGCGTCCGGGTATCTGGTGGGCTCGTTCCCGCCGCCGCACTCGGGGCAGACAGCCTTCCTGCGATGCAGGCTGAAGTTCCGGCTCGCGGGCTTGCCGCACTTCGAGCAGAGCACTTGCCGGGTCAGCACGTCGACCTGCATCGCGCGGGTACCCCAAACCCCCTGTCGCTTGCGGAGCGCGCGGCACTCCTTGCAACGGATGGGAGGAGGGAACCCCTTCTGGTCGAACCACTCCTGCTCGCCTATGCTGAAGACAAATTCCTGCCGGCAGTCCTGGCAGGTGAGCATCTGGTTCCGGTACTGTTTCAACCGTCGCACTCCCTGAATTCGTCGATCAGCTTCTTAACCCACTCGGGAGCGGGCATCAGCTCGGCCGGGACCCAGGCGATCGGCTCGTCTCCGCGGATGATCATGGTCACCTCGGAGCCGTCCTCGCTCTCCGTGAGGTTGTCCTCCTTCTCGTCGGGCCGCACGAAATGCCGGTCGCAGATCAGATAGTCGCCGGGCTTGAATGGCCAGCGCTGGACGACACCGTCATTGGTCGTGAACCCCCCTCCCCGAACGATGCACCACCCACGGCGCTTGAACTCCTGGTGAGCATCCGGGATGATGATCCCTCCCGGGGAGCACCACTCGTTGGGATCCTTGGCGATCCAGACGTTGTCCCCGCGGGGCCAAAGACCCTTGAGGGTCTCCACGTCGAAACTGTATCCGGTGCGAGTTACAGGCATCTCCTGATCCTTTCCTTTGCGGCACCAAGGATGAGGGCCGCGTAAGCGACGATCAGCCCAAACAGAGAAAAGAGGCGGATTCCCAAGCGCTGATATATGCCGAGTAGGTGGCCTGGAATCATGGCATTCTGGTCCGGTCCAAGGGTTATGAAGGTATTATGCTCCCCGGACCCCTCGGGTCAAGGCTAAAGTCCTGACGGATTGGGCAGTCTCGAGACCGTTGTGTACCCCCGGGTAAGCAGCTCGGCGTCGAACTTCGGGCGGCCCTTGTTGCGCTTCTGGCCCCACTCCCAGACCCTTTCGCGCACCCTGTGAAATTTGCCTCTATACCCGCCTCTGGCACTGATTTCCGCGACCTTTACCCCTAGGTGCTTCCCGTAGGGATCGGGAAGATTCACGTTCATGACCACGCCTCGCTCCGGGCGGACCGGGAGTGCGTCCATCGCCTCGTGCAGCAGCACCTTGACCTGCTGGCAGTTGGGATCGAAAGCCCGGTGGCGGCCCAGATACTGACTAAAGGCGATCGCCGGGATACCCGCTATTGCCGCGACCCTGGCGGCCGCGATCGTCGCCGAGCACGAAATTGCGTACTGGCCCGCGTTGTCGCCCCAGTTCAGTCCCGTGCAGACGATGTCGGGCTTCGCCAGGCGCTGCAACCCCCAGGCCACGCAGTCGCACGGGGTTCCGTCCAGTACACACGTGCCCTCGGGCATGATCTTGAGCACCTCTATCGGCCGGTTGAGGGTCCGCGCGCTGCCGAACCCACTGTGATTCTGAAGCGGCGCCGCCGTGCAAACGTGGATGTCCCGCTCGATAAGGACCTCTCTCAGTACCCGCAGGCCCGGGGAGTCATACCCGTCGTCATTGGAGAGCAGTGCGATCAAGGCTTTTTCCTCCTCTGCTTTGGGCGATACGGAACGCGCAGGTCTATCTCCTGGGTAGTGACTGCGAGCACCATGCCGTGGAGCGGGCCGATCCCCAGGGAGAGCTGAGCTACCTCCCGGGAAACATCCTCTCCTTCACGTTTCATCGGGATCCGCAGCGGCAAATCCCCGCCGCCGGCGGCGTTGATTTCAGCCAGGTGCCTCAGCGCCTCTTTGACGGTCATGCCTTGAGCCCCATCACCACGTAATCGTGGCGGATGCCCGGGTGGGCGAACAGCACGTAGGTGACCTTGCGCAGGATCTCTCGCCCGGTGTACTCTTCGTTGCGGGGATCCCACTCCTGCAGTATCAGGGTGTCGCCCACGCTGAACTTTCGATCGCTCTTACGGACCTCGAACATCTTCTGGCAGGTGGAGAGGTCCCCGAAGTACTCCGGCCAGGTCTTGAGCTTGTGTTCCATCACAGCGCCATCCTCCTCTTCTGCGGCGTGAACGGCTTGAAAGGGACCTTCAGGGGTTCGGGCTTAGGGGGTTGCTGTTGGTGGGAAGGTGCAGGGGGGCTCGGTTCCGGAATCGACTGCGACCCCACCCACGCCCCCGACCGCGACCTCGACCTCGCCCCCGACCACGACCACGACCGCGACCACGACCGCGGCTGCGGCCCCGACCCCGTCCGCGACCTCGACCGCGACCACGACCACGACCACGACCACGACCTCTCCCACGACGACCATGACCCCGTCCGCGATGCCGATAGCGACCACGGCCCCAAATTGCTCAGTCCCGCTCTCATCATGCAAGCGTTCACAGCGCCATCCTCCTCTTCTGCGGCGTGAACGGCTTGAAAGGAACCTTAGGGGGTTCGGGTTTGGGGGGTTGCTGTTGGTGTTGTTGTTGATGGGAAGGAGCGGAGGAGTTCAGGTCCGAAATCGGGTCCGAACTCGACTGCGACTCCACCCACGACCCCGACCACGACCCCGACCACGACCCCGACCACAACCACGACCCCGACCACGACCCCGACCACGACCCCAACCCCGACCACGACCACGACCGCGTCCGCAAATTCCGGTACCCTGTGCGTAGCATGCAAGCGTTCACAGCGCCATCCTCCTCTTCTGCGGCGTGAGCGGCTTGAAAGGTACCTTCGGGGGTTCGGGCTTGGGGGGTTGCTGTTGGTGGGGAGGGGCAGGGGGGCTCGGTTCCGGAATCGACTGCGACCCCGACCCCATCCCCATCCCTGACCGCGCCCACGACCCCGACCACGACCACGCCCCCGTCCACGACCCCGACCAGGACCACGCCCCCGTTCGCGACCTCGACCGCGACCGCGACCTCTCCCACGACGACCATGACCCCGTCCGCGATGCCGATAGCGACCACGGCCCCAAATTGCTCAGTCCCGCTCTCATCATGCAAACGTTCACAGCGCCATCCTCCTCTTCTGCGGCGTGAACGGCTTGAAAGGGACCTTCGGGGGTTCGGGCTTAGGGGGTTGCTGCTGCTGTTGTTGTTGATGGGAAAGAGCGGAGGAGTTCAGGTCCGAAATCGACCGCGACCGCGACCGCGACCGCGACCGCGACCGCGACCCCGACCACGAACGCGACTCCGACCACGACCGCGACCACGACCACGGCCGCGACCGCGACCGCACCCGCGAGTACGACCACGCCCCCGTTCGTGAACGCGACCGCGACTGCGACCCCGACCTCGACCCCGACCACGACCGCGACCGAAAATTCGCGTACCCCGTGCGTAGCATGCAAGCATTCATTTCATTCGGTCCAGCAGGCTCCTGAGCTCGTCGGGGGTCCGGTTGATGTACATCTGCGCGGTCTGCAGGTCCGCGTGCCTGAGCAGTTCTTTGACCAGCGTGACGTCCCCATTGGTCTCTCGAGCTATCCGGAACCCGAAGTAGTGCCGCAAACAGTGAAAGGTCCGGTGCCCGATCCCCGCGGCCTGGCACGCCGCGGTGAATACCGAATGCATCGTTCGCTCCGATGCCGGGCGCCGGGCCTTGGGGCCCCGCATCCCGGGCAGGAGCCACCCCTCTTCTGTCTTGTAGTCGATCCCGGCCCACTCGAAGTACTTCAGGCAGGTACGGATCACCCGCTTCGACACCGGCTGGCGGTGTTCGGGCCGCTGATCAGGGGTGATCTTGCATTTCCGGGTTATGCCCTTCTTGGCCACCCGGACAATCAGGACCGCTTTCTCGATCTCCCGGAAGTCCTCGATCCGCAGGTGCACCGTCTCCGTGATCCGGAGCCCGCACTCCGATGCCAGGTACACCGCCAGGAAGTACCGGGGGTGCCGCCTGGGCGGGTCGTTCGCCTTCAGGTAGTCCAGCACCTTGTCCAGTTCCGCCTTGCGAATGAACTTCTTTTCCTCGATCGCCATCTCGGTGTCTCCTCAACCAGGTCATGAACTTCCGGTACTCTTCAGTGCGGCATGCTTCGGAGGCCTCGCTCCATGGTACCTGACCGCCGCGGACCAGATAGACGTATTCGACGACCTCATCCATCGTCAGATATCGTTCATCATTGACCGCCGGCGCGAAATCCTGCGAACATCGGAGGCAAAACCCATCCAACAGCATTGCGGTATGCTCTCCGCAGCCAAGACAGTATGAACAGCCCTCTTCCATTGCTTCGAAACCCCTCTCGATGCCTCTATTCGCCCCTCAGACCCCGGCCTAAACGACCGAATCCACCAAATCCTGCTTATAACCCCGAATTCGGCGGCTTATGGCCGGTTCCCGGTGCTTTCGGCATCCTGCTCTCCGATGTTGCCCCCAAAGACGTGCCCTCACTGCTGGTAATTTCGTCCTAAGTCCCGCAATTACGTCACTTACACCCCATTTTTTGGCTCGTAACTGTATATATATAATCAGTTACGAATTTCCTGTTGACAATTACAATTCTCTGAAAGGATCTGGCCCTCCGAATGCGTCTTTTGCGGGGCTACTCGAGCAATCCGCGCAGCGCGTGAGCTACGCCGATGAACAGCGCGTCCTTGGCCTTCTGTTCGGCCGGCAATTCGTCGTAAGGAACGAAGCACGGATGTTCCTTCTTCTCGGC
>Ga0272442_10001078_pt1 | contig 42101 bp, 25 predicted proteins | sample SSMForm2O_FD_200262 | JGI IMG/M metagenome (GOLD analysis project Ga0272442, IMG submission 200262) | Marine sediment archaeal communities from Little Sippewissett salt marsh, Falmouth, MA, United States - SSM-Form-2O | ecosystem: Environmental > Aquatic > Marine > Wetlands > Sediment ...
ACCCGGCTGGCCGCCGCAAGCGAGTGTGGGATCAGTTCGGCCAGCCTGGACAGGATGAAGATGGGTCGGAACAGCATCATCACGAGTCCGCTGTAGGCGATGATGTCGCCGAGCGTCATTCTTCCGGCGAAGACCATCCAGCCGCCGACGAGCCAGACGATTGGCGATCCGGCCATGGCCAGGGCCTGCAGTATGGGAATCGTCTGGGCCATCTTCCTGGCGGCGCTGAAATGCGCGTCGCGCAGGTCGCCCGACTTCTCGTTGAACCGGGTGATCTCGGACGGCTCCTGAGCGAACGCCTTGACCACGCGGACGCCGGTTATTACGTCGGTCACATAGGCGGAGAGCCTGGAGCGTCTCTCGTAGAACCGCCCCCAGAACAGATGGAACTGGGGGAACACTCGGCGGATCACGAACACCATCGTTACGATCGGCACGAGAACACACAGGGTCAGGAACCAGGAGAGGTAGAGCAGTAGCGCCAGGATGCCGACGGTCATGAGCAGCATGTTGACGCCGAACGGTATGAACTCGACGAGCAGCGCGTGGAGCTGGCTGGTATCCTGGTTGACGCGCGTGATGAGGGCGCCCGTCTGTTTCTTGGCGTAGAACGAGAGCGACATCTCCTGCAGGCGCTGGAACATGTTGCTGCGCACGTCGTATATGGCGCGCGTGCCGATCTTCGCGGACAGGAAGCGGGTGACGCCCTCGACCACGCTTTGGACGATGTAGGTGCCGAGCATCGCAAGCGCCAGCGGGAGAATGAGATGTGAGTTCTTCAGCGGCGTTATCACCTTGTCCACCATGTACCTCCCCAGGAACGGCGGCAACAGGGCAAGTAGCGAGGAGAGTGTCATGAAGAGGATGACGCCCAGCACCAGGCCCCGGTATGGGCGGACGTAGGACAGCGAGCGGCGGAGCAGCTTGCCCTTGTCGAGACAGGCCTGGCAGATATCCATGCCCTTGGGGATGGGGCGCCGGCAGCGCGGGCAGACGGAGCGCTTGATGTTGACGGAGTCGGTGTCCCACTCGGACTCCTTGACCCACTTGTCTATCAGCCCGGCGGCCTGGGAGAACTCGGCCCGGCGGGCGTTGGAGAACCGCAGGACCCGGTGGATATCGCCGTTCTTCCTGGCCTGGAGGATGCTGTTGCCGACGCCGGCGGCGATCGAAACGCTGTCGATATCCTTGATGTCGTGCAGGGAAACGAGCTCGGGCGTTCCGTCCCGCATGGCGACCGCGCCGAGACGCGTCTTGCCGACCGCCAGCCACGAGTCGCCGTAGTCACCGGACGGGAGCATGTCGGCGGGCATGGTGACGAGCAGTTCGGTTTCCCTGCCGACGTGCTCTTCAACGAGGGCGACAACCGGTCCGGGCAAAGGTCTTTTGAGGAAAGCTGCCCTGTCTTCAGCTTGGTCGGTCATACGAAGAGAACTATACCCTATTGGATCTCCAATGTCAGTTCCCAAGTGCCGGGCACGCACGTGTTCCGGGGCGGCATGCATGTACACGCGGCAAAGAAGGAGGTCTCCCTCAAGGCGGGGAGGATCTACTACTTCCGTGCGGAGCTGGGCGGGGTGTTGGTCTCGATGCCGGACTGGCAGGCGGTCACGGAACTGCGACGCTTCCGCCTTCCCCGAAAACGCCGCTAGGCCGCCTGCTCCTCCGCTCCTCGGTGTGGCGGAGAGGCATTCGTCCTGCCTTCTCGACCTGGAACCCGATACCTGAAACCCGACAACTTCCCAATCGAAAAGGGTGGTCTGCGTGGTGTCATTGTGCTTAACTGCTTGGCCGTGAATTTGAGCACAGTTGGGAGATAGGGCGAATGAGGAAGACGAAGTACGGAAAGTTTTCGAAGGACGGTAGAGAGTTTATCCTGGAGAAGCCGTTGCTGGAGCGGCCGTGGATGAACGTGTTGTCTAACGGACGGTGGTGCTACGTGGCCAGTCATCTGGGTGGCGGCTATTCGTTTGTCGGCAACCCGACCGTGGGCCGGGTAACCAGGTGGCACGTTGACGGCGTGCCGCGCGACACCGTGGGGAAGTTCATCTACCTGCGCGACGAGAAGAGCGGTGACTGGTGGTGCGCCAACGGCTACCCGCCAACGCGGGAGCTTGACTCCTGGAAGTGCCACATAGGGCTCGGCTACAATCGCATCAGCAGCAGGCACAAGGGCATCGCCGCGGAAATAACGTATTTCACCCCGATGCCCGACGCGAAGAAGTCGACCGGTTCCGACGTGGGCGACGCCTGTGAGCTGTGGCTCGTCAAGCTCACGAACACCGGCAAGCGCCGCCGCACGGTAACGGCCACCAACTACGCCGAGCTGGCCCTCGGTAACTGGTTCGAGGATACGAGCTGGCGCGAGTTCTACCTGCTCTTCAACAGGCAGGAACAGAAACGCGGCGTTATATACACGCGCTCGACGCAGTGGGTGAAGTATCTCGGAGGCTGGCAGGCCGTCAACTCCGACGCGAACAACATCCCGTTCGATCTTGCGGTCTTCATGGCGAGCTCGGCCGGGGTGACGGGGTTCGAGGGTGACCGCCATGAGTTCGTGGGGCCCTACCGCAGTCTCGATGACCCGCAGGTGATGGATTCCGGCAAGCTCCGCAACTCGGTCGCGGTCGGTCGCGACGCATGCCTGGCCCTGCAGCATAAGTTCTCGTTGAAGCCGGGCGAGTCGGCCGAGTACGTCGTGATTCTCGGCGGGGTCGACAAGGATGCGGCCGATGCCCGCGAGCTGACTCGTCGTTACGGCACCGTACGCAAGGCGAAGGCAGCGTTCAGGAACAACCAGGCTTACTGGGAGAAGGTCGTTTCGACACCCAGGATCAAGACGCCGGACCGCGACCTGGACATGATGATCAACTACTGGTTCAAGTACCAGGGCTCGAACCTGAGCTGGTGGAACCGGAACACGGGCTACTGCTACTCCGGGATCTACAACTTCGGGGTGCGGGATGCCTGCCAGGACGCGGTGAGTCGTCTGCCGCAGGACCCGGCGTGGGTGCGCGAGCATATCGTGAAGCGGATCATGATCTGGCAGTTCGAGGGCGGGGATTACGCCCACGGCGGCAATTTCCTGTCCATGCTCGGCACTCGAACGTTTCACTCGGACGACCCGCTCAATCCGCTCTTCATCATGGCGAACTACGTGCACGAGACAGGCGACTACTCGATCCTGGACGAGGTTACGCCCTACGCGCATACGAACGGCAAGAGCACGACAAGCATCTATCGTCACCTCGTTGAGGGAATCGATTTTTTCTGGAGCCAGTTCTCGAAGCGGGGTCTCCCGTTGATACTCAAGGCCGACTGGAACGACGCGCTCGACCAGATGGGGAACGGGCGCAAGGGCGAGTCGGTGATGTTGGCCGGCTGGGCGATTATCTGCATCGAGATGTTCTACGACTGCATGCGGCACAAGTGCGATTACGGGCGCCTCGCACGGTACCAGAAGAAGATCGAGAAGCTGAGGAAGAGGGTGAACAGACTCTGCTGGGACGGGAGCTGGTACTGGCGCGCCACGCATGACAGCGGCTGGGTGCTGGGGAGCAGGAAGAACAAGCGTGGCGGAATGATTTTCACGAACCCGAACGCGTTCGCGATAGTCGCGGGTCTCGCGGACAAGCCCCGCACGCGCAAGATCCTGGCGAGCTTCGACAAGTACCTGGACACCGAGTTCGGGAGCTACTGTTTCTACCCGCCGTTCCCGGAGCCGGACAGCCGGGCCGGGATAATCAGCCGGTTCGCGCCGGGCACTAAGGAGAACGGTTCGCTGCAGGGCCACAATTCGCGCTGGCGCATATGGGCCGAGCTGACGGCGGGGCGCGGCGACAAGGGCTACGACCTCATCAAGAGGATGCTGCCCTGTGCCCTGCATCAGAAATGTCCGGATACGTACAGGATCGAACCTTACGTCGCCTGCCAGTTCACGTACGCGCCGGAGTCCGACCGGCCGGGGGAAGGCAGCCATGCCTGGGCAACGGGTACGGCCTGCTGGACCCTCCTGAACGTGTGGGAACATATGTTCGGGGTCAGGCCGGTGGCGGAAGGTTTGCTGATCGACCCGTGCCTGCCGTCGAAATGGACCAGGGCAAAGATGTCGCGTGAGTATCGCGGCGCGACCTACGAGATAGAGATCAGGAAGCCCCGCGGCCTTGAGAAGGGGAATGTGCGACTTATCGTTGACGGCGAAGAGCTGCCGGGCAATGTGATCGAGGCGCACGGGGACGGGAAGGCACACAGCGTATGTGTGTTTGTGAGTAAGTGAGTGTGAGAGTGGCGCGAACGTCAGGCCCTGCAACGCCCTGCCAAAACGCCTTGAAATCTCGCCTCTTCCTGAAACCTGAAACCCGCGGCGATTCTTCGCCGCTGCACTCACATACTTTTACTTGCAAGTAGCACTTGATTAGGCGAGTATTAGGGTCCTGCCCCGGGAGGATCCATGAAAACCGTAATCCTTTGCAAATGCGCCTATTGGCATAGAATCCCCGAGGACGTTTGGAAACGGGTTCTGGCCGCGGTAAAGGGGCGCGGTGTGGAACTGGCGATAGTTGAGGACCTGTGCCAGCGTGCCGCGGTGCGCGATCCCTCGATAACGAGTCTGGCCGGGAAAGAGGATGTCACGGTTGTGGCGTGTTATCCGCGGGCTGTCAAGTGGCTGTTACACTGGGCCGGGGCGCTGCCGGAATCGGGGAATCTGACCGTTCTGAACATGAGGACTGAGCCGGCCGAGGATATCGTCAAATCTCTGCCGGGCATGGCGGGTGCCGGCGAGAACGTGGACATTTCAGCGTCCGCCCCGGAGCCGGAGGGCGAGATGCGCTGGTTCCCCGTGGTGGATTACAGCCGCTGCAGGAACTGCAAGGAGTGCATGAGTTTCTGTCCGTTCGGTGCGTATACGTTGAACGAAGAGGGCCGGGTGCGCCTTACCTATCCTCAGAACTGCAAGGATGATTGTCCGGCCTGTGCCCGTCTATGTCCGTCGGCGGCGATCATGTTCCCCAAAATCAATGATGCCCCGACGAACGGTGCGGAAGTGCCGGAAGACGAAATTGAACGCCGCAAGGCGGCATCGGTCAAAGAGCAGTTGAAGTGCGGTAACATTCATTCGATTCTTGCCCAGCGCCGGAAACGCGCGCGGAAGAGAAAATTGGCGTCCGAGTAGGGCGATACAGGCTGGAAGCCTGCGTTACGGTTCTGGAAAGCCACTGGTTCCGCGACATCCGGTCATCTGACGAGAGGCAAACGATGCTATTCAGGCTCGCAAGGCGGATGTTGACGGAGCCCGACAAGCGCCTTTTATGGAAGTTCGTTTACAACATGGGCTGGAAGGGCATGCGCGCGGTGAACCGTTTCGAGAAGCGGATGAAGAAGGGGGAGGACACCTTCCCGGCGTTCCTCATGATATCGGTTACGAACGACTGCAATCTCCACTGTCAGGGCTGCTGGGTTACGCCGTCGAAGCCGCCGGTCAACATGCCGCCCGGGACGCTGGACCGGATAATCTCCGAAGCGAAGACAAAGGGCAGTTATTTCTTCGGGATACTCGGTGGCGAGCCGTTGATGTACGGGGACGCGGGGGCAGGTTCGGCGTTGTTCGACGTGCTGGCCCGGCACCCGGACTGTTATTTCCAGGTTTTTACCAACGGCACGCTGTTAACGGACGACATTGCGCGTAGGATGAGGCAGCTCGGCAATGTCTCGCCGCTGGTCAGTATCGAAGGTCTGGAGGAGGTAAGTGACGAGCGCCGCGGCGGGACAGGGGTGTACCGGCGCGCGATCGACGGTGTGCGGGCTTGTTGCGGGGAGCGGCTGATCACGGGTGTGGCGACGAGTGTTTGCGCGTCGAATTTCGACGACCTGGTATCCGATAAATTCGTCGGGGACCTTGTAGGGATGGGGGTTCTGTATGTCTGGTACTACATTTTCAGGCCGGTTGGCCCCGATCCCTCGCCCGGGCTGGCTTTGACGGAGGAGCAAATACTTGCGCTGAGGCGCTTTATAGTTGATAGTCGTGCCAGGCATCCCATTATGATTATCGACGCCTACTGGGACCATGAGGGCAGAGCGCTCTGCCCCGCGGCAGTGGGGATAAGCCATCACATAAATCCTGCCGGAGATATCGAGCCGTGTCCGCCGATCCAGTTCGCGAAGGACAATGCCGGTGACGGTACCGGGTTCGCGCGCGGTTTTGACGGGTCAGGTTTCCTGGCGCGCTTTCGCGGATGGGTCTCGGAAAGAACGCGGGGTTGTGTTTTGCTCGAATGTCCGGGAGAACTGAAGGGATTTCTGGAAAAGGAGCAAGCGCGCGATACGACGGGGCGCGGCAGCGGTGCGGGGGAGCTTGCGGCGATGCGGCAGCATCCGGACCACCATTTGCCGGGCAGGGAGATACCGGAACGGAGCTGGTGCTATCGCTTTGCCAAGAAATACTGGTTTTTCGGGTTCGGTGCGTACGGGTGACCCCTGCGGCGGAGTATGGGGAAGGAGTGGAGGCGAGACCAACAGAAGGTCGCAAAGGCAGCAAAGGGGTAGGAGAGGGAGATGTTCGGGTGCAGGCCGGAGTGGAAACTGAATGGGGGCGTTTGAGGGAGCGAGTTGATGCCGAAGCGGATGGATGATTTGGATTACCGGAACGGGTCGGGTGCGGCCGTATCGGCTGCCTCGGCGCGATTGTACGTCCCGCAATCGAAGGAAATGCGTGACAGGTTGAAGACGCTTGTCATGGAGTTCGTTGCGGACAGGGGGCTGACGCCGCCCTTGTCGATGGCGGAGCTGGACGATCACTGCCGCGAGATTATTGAACTCAGCAATCTGAGCTCGAAGCTGGACGATTTCCTGAAGATTCTCATCAACAACGAGACCTGGCGTGATGCGGTTGCGGCGGTTCCGTTCGAGCGGCGGACATTGCTTCTGCCGCCCTGTCTGAGGTCGTCCGCCAAGTGCAAAGCGGAGTTCGACGAGTTTGGGTTGCTTTGTGTGAAGTGCGGGAACTGTGTGCTTTGCGATCTGTCGACCGAGGCGGAGGCCCTCGGGTATGCGGTGCTGATTGCCGAAGGTACCAGCATCGTCACGGAACTGGTCAAGGGCGGGGTTATTGACGCCATTATAGGCGTGAGTTGCATGCACTCCCTGGAACGAACCTATCCGCACGTATCATCGAAGGCTATACCCAGCCTGGCAATCCCGTTGTTGCGCGACGGCTGCAAGGATACGGAGGTGGAGGTCGAATGGGTCAGGGAGGCGATCCGGCTCCGTTCGGACGAAACAGAATCGCGTCTGAGCGATCTCAGCGGACTGCACGGGGAGGTCTCTTCGTGGTTTGAGGAGGGTCATCTCCGCTCGATGCTGGAGTTGACAGACACCGATACGGAAAATATCAGCGTATCGTGGCTGGCGAAAGCGGGGAAGCGGTGGCGGCCGTTCCTGGCGGTGAGCGTGTACGAGGCGCTGTGCGGTCGGGACGGGGGACCGTTGCCGGGGAAGATAAAATGTGTTGCCGTAGCCGTTGAATGCATTCACAAAGCTTCGCTGATTTATGATGATATCCAGGACGAAGACGACTGCCGGTACGGCGAGGAGACGCTCTACAAGCTGCACGGTGTTCCGGTGGCGCTGACGGCCAGCCTGTTCCTGCTCGGCCAGGGGTACAGATTGTTGGCCACCTGCGATGCGCCGGATGCCGAACGGGCTGAAATGCTGGCGGTTGCCACGGGCGGGCACTGCGAGTTATGCCTGGGCCAGGGCCGTGAGCTGAACTGGGCGCGGGCGCCTTCGCCCCTGTCATCCGACGAGGTGCTGCAGATCTTCCGATTCAAAACGGCGCCGTCGTTCGAGGTGGTATTCAGGCTGGGTGCGATATGCGCCGGCGCCAGCCGGGAGTTGCAGCAGGTATTGCGCGAGTACAGCATAGACATCGGCGTGGCGTACCAGATCCAGGACGATCTGGACGACTTCAAGAGCGGCGGCGATGTCGATGATATCAAGTCGGGCCGCCCGTCGATCGTACTTGCGCTGGCGTATGAAGCTGCGAAGGACGATCGAAAGCAGGCGATTGCGGATGTCTGGTGCAGCAATGCCGGTCCGGGCGGCGCGGACGAGATCCGGGAAATCATCAAATCGACCGGTGCCGACGAGAAGGCGCACGAGATCCTGATTCGCTACAAGAAGCGCGCGCTGAATGCCCTGCGCCCCCTAAAGAACCGCGACCTCAAGATCATCCTCTACCGCGTCGCCGGCAAGATCCTGAAAGAGGAATCCGGGTAAAGGCAGCCTCCAGGCCGGCCTGCCGCTCCCCTCCTGCGCCTATCGTGCGCCCATACTGAAGGCACAGCGATCGTGCTTCCGTCCTTCTGTGCCGCCCGTGGTGCGCGAATCGCGCCACACAAGATTCTTTTCCGAGACAACAGTGCGCGTCTGGTGCGCATTCCGGATTGCGGCAACAGTTCTGGCACGTTTCGTGCTGGTCATGTCGCGGAACGGAACAACATGGGAAGGGGGTACGGATGAAGCGTGGTCTGTTGGTGGCGGTAATGGTGGTGGTCTTCGCGGCGTCGGTCTGTGGGGAATTGGTGACGGTTGAGTTTTCGGGAGCTTTTGCCGGCGCCGTTTCCAGTGGAGTTGGCGGTTCGGCGGACGAGTTCGTTGAGGGGGATACCGTAACCTGCAGTATTGTTTACGATTCCGAGCTGATGATGCTCGAGAGCCGCTCGGCAGGTTTCCCGCCGCCGGGCAGCCAGTTCTACTCCTGGTTCCATCAGGTGGAGGGAGATGCTGCGATCCTGAAATATGAGTTGACGGTATACCGGGATGGCAACGCCATTTGGGAGTATTCGTTACTGGACTCGGATTCGCAGTTGACCTTCTCAAGTGTATACCGTGAATCCAACGGCTCTCCGCCTGAAACATATACGCAGGAGAAATTCGGATTCACAGTGGTGCGGCCTGAGTCCGACGACTTTCCTCGGTGGGACAGGGCGATTGCTGCGCACTGGTGGCGTGAGGAGACTGAGAATACGGGGGGGGACGAGCCGGAACGGATCATTCCGATTGACCGCCTGCCGTCGAGCCGGTTGTGGATCTGGGACAGGCACTGGACTTCGGCCTGGGCTTCAGATGGACAAGTATCCTACTCGTTCGATATTGACTCGGTCGAGGTAACGATCGGCATAGAGGTGGAAGTGGACGTTCGCCCGCGGCAGAAACACAACAAGATTGCCCTCCGAAAGCGCGGTTGGCTGCCTGTTGCGTTGCTCTCGGCAGATGGTTTTGCATCCGCCGACGTGGACCAAGACTCGCTCCTGATCGGCGATCCGGCGGCCGAGGGGGCGGTTGCGCCGCGCCATGTCGTTCCCATCGATATCGACAGGGACGGAGACAGGGACTTGCTTCTCCTTTTCCGGATGGGTGACCTTATGGACTCGGGCGCGATATCGCGTGAATCAGAGGAACTGCTGCTGACCGGCGAGCTGGACGACGGCAGGGAGTTCCACGGTGTCGACGGGATAGAAGTCGTGGGTGGCCGACGTGGCCGTCCTCACAGGTGGCGGTAGCTCGCAGAGAATACCTGCTCCAACTCGGACCACAAGCGCGCGGTCGGAAGCTCGGCCTGTTCCGCCCGGACCAGCTTGTTCCGCAGCACGTAGATCTTCTTGATGTCCTCGATATCCAGGCCGTGCAGTTCCGGTGATTCGAGTACATAGGTGGGGCTGAGTTCCGGCTTGATACGGCCGTGCAGCGTAGCCGTCAGGCCAGCGGCGGTCCGAACGTCCATCGTGGAGTGGGACCATTCCCAGCCGTATCCGGAGAGCCGGTACCGTGCGCGTGATTCGGGCATGGCTACGGCGGACAGCGGAAGAACCCCGAAGAGGAAGAACATGTAGCGATGTACCGCGGGGCCGTCGGTCGGGTACGCGTTGAGCAGATCGACGGTGTTCTGCAGGGACTGTTCCGTTTCACCGGGGAAGCCGACGATAAAAGAGCTTTTTGTGCTGATGCCGTGCTCGGCAAGGTGCCGGATGCCGGACCTGATGTCGTTTACGGTGATTCGTTTCCGCATGCGCAGGAGTTGTCCTGGATCGCCGGATTCTATTCCGAGGAAGACTTCGAGCGCGCCGGATTCCGCCATGAGACCGGCAACCAGGTCATCAACAACCGAGACACGGATCAGGCCCCGCCATTTGAGATTGAGCCCGGCTTCGATCAGTGCGCCGCAGATTTCTCTTGCGCGTTTTCTTGTGGGGAAGAGATTATCGTCGGTGAAGTACACGTGCCGGACTCCGTTGCATGGGGGTATGGTTTCTATCTCCCGGACAATGGATTTGGTGCTGCGCGCCTTTACCGGGCGCAGCCCGGAGAAGTCGCAGAAGTCGCACTTGAAGCCGCAGCCGAGACCGGCCTGGACGGGTACGTAGGCATTGGTCGGGCCGGCGAAATGCCGGCTCCAGTCTATCCCGAGCTCGGCGAATGGTTCGGGCACGATCCGGTTGATCTTCCAGCGGCCGTCCTCGGAGAAAGCGATATTGTCGAGATCCCGGAACGGTTTGTGGTCCCTGATCCGTTCGAGAAGCGAGGCAAGAGTGGCTTCGCCGCTCTCGCTCACAACCAGAACATCGAGCGGGGAAGGACGTGCGGGATCCATGAGATAGTTGTGCTCGCATACGGCGCCGCGGATATCCTCGGTTAAGGCGCCCCTGTCGAGAAGCAGTTTGTGCCGGTAGGATTTCCATACCTGGATGCCGCCTGCGATAACGGGGATACCGGGCGCATGCTTCTTCACAAACCCGGCAACGGCGTCTATCTGTGCGGCGATCGGAAGGAAGGTGGTGGATATGACGACTGCGTCGGGCCGCGAATCGAGGAGTTCGAGAACCTCGGCTTTACCGGGAGAGAAAAGTGGGACGAGGCCGACGGAGAACCCGCGGTTTTCCAGGTATTGGCGAAGGTAGGGCCCGTTCAGCGAAACGAAAGGCAGCGCGTTCTTTTCCTGCGCTGCCAGGGCCTTCTGCGTATCCCTGCCTGCGCGGAAGTATTCGCGCAGGAAGGCGAGCGACGCCGGCACGCCGTCTATGACAAGACGCATTCCCTCGCGGAGCTGCTGACCGAGGAAATCCTGTTCGGTATCGCCCGCTATGATTACTACGTCAGGCATGGTGCAGGATACCGGACGCATGTTGAAAAGACACGGCAAAAAGAACGGTCGATGGGGGGAGGCAGCTTGAATGGAAGGACTGTCCGGGGTATGTTGGCGGTCCAATGTCATATTCATCGGAGATGCTGGAGGTGGCGGCTCGCGCGCGGCCGGAATTGCGGGAGGGAGCGGAGGATGTCTTGGGCTTCGTGCGCAGCCGCATGATGCCGGACGGCGGTTTCAGGGGGCGTGGCGCCGGGAGCGACATATACTATACGGTTTTCGGGCTGGACTGTATGATGGCGATGGGCGAGCAGCCGGACCGCGGCCGGACCGCGGCATACCTGGCGGACTTTGGTGACGGCGCGGGCCTGGACCTGATTCATCTTGGATGTCTTGCGCGGAGCTGGACAAGGCTGGGGCCGGCCGGGCCGGCGGGCCCCGAGATTCGGGGGATCCTCGCCGGCATCGAGGCATACCGGAGCCGGGACGGCGGCTATCACATCGTGAAGAACGCCGACAGCGGTTCGATCTACGGCTGTTTCCTGGCGTATGCCGCGTATGAGGATCTGGGCTTCACCGTGCCCGAGCCTGACCGTGTTGCGGATTCGGTGGAGGCGTTAAGGATGGATGACGGGCTGTTCACGGGTGAACTTGAATTGCGGAAGGTGACGGTTAACGCGACGGTTGGTGCGATTCTGCTGCTGGCCGACCTGGGTCGGCCCGTTGCGGATTCGGCGGGGAAATGGCTCCTGGAACAGTGTCATCCGAACGGCGGATTCAAGGCGGCGCCGGATGTGCCGATACCGGACCTGGTATCGACCGCCACGGCGCTTTTTGCTCTCCGGCGTGTCGGCATGGATCTGGAAGACGTGAAGAAGCCGTGTATCGGCTTCGTGGGGGGATTGTGGGACGACAACGGCGGGTTCGTCGGAAGCTGGCTGGATGAGACGGCGGATTGCGAGTATACGTTCTATGCGTTGCTGTCGTTGGGGTGTTTGAGTGGGGGGTAGGAGCGTGTCGGACAGGGAAAGTGTAGAGCGTTTGAAGCTGAAGCTGCGGCGGAAGCTGTTGGCCGAGATGACCGAGGACGGGCACTGGGAGGGGCGGCTCAGCAGCAGCGCCCTGGCCGGGGCGATAGCGGTCTTCACGCTGTGCAAAATCGATTTCCACAAGTACCGGGGACGGATCCACCAGGGCCTGAACTGGATCGCGGCGAACGTCAATGCCGACGGCGGATGGGGTGATTCGCCGGAGAGCCCGAGCAACCTGACGGCGACTCTCCTCTGCTGGGTGGCGCTGTCGGAGGCCGAAAAGCACAAGGGACTCATTGCGGGCGCCGAGGAGTGGATCCGGCGCGCCGCCGGCAGCCTCGAGCCGATGGACATCCGCGATGCCATACTCGAGAAGTACGGCAATGACCGGACGTTCGCGGCGCCGATCCTCACCATGTGTGCATTGTCCAGCCGGTTCGCCGAGCTGGCCGAGTCCCAGTCGTCGAGCGGCGGGAAGGGCGGCATCGGCGCCGGCGTGTGGGATCTAGTCCCACAGCTTCCGTTCGAACTGTCGGTCCTGCCGCATCAGCTGTTCGGGTGGCTGCGTCTGACGGTAGTGAGCTATGCCCTGCCCGCGCTGATCGCGATTGGCTACCTGCGGCATACGAAAGTGCCGACGCGCAACCGGCTGCTCCGCAGGCTGCGGGATCGTGTGAGCCGGCGCGCGCTGGAGATCGCCCAGGAGATGCAGCCGGTGAACGGCGGCTATGAGGAGGCCTCACCGCTGACGGGGTTTGTTACCATGAGCCTCAATGCGGCCGGCGAGTGGGACAGCCAGACAGTGGCGCGCGGCCTGGACTTCATGGTGAAGTCAATGCGTCCGGACGGGAGCTGGCCGATCGACACGAACCTGGCCACCTGGGTCACGACTCTTTCCGTAAAGGCTATTCCGGAGGATGCCAAGGGTACGGACGGCCTGTCGGACGTGAGGCGCGAACGCATCCGTGACTGGTTGCTGAGCCAGCAACACGAGGAGCAGCATGCCCTTACCTACGGCGCGCCGGGCGGGTGGGCGTGGAGCGACCTGATCGGCGCGATGCCGGACGCGGATGACACGCCGGGCGTCCTGATTGCGCTCAGAAGGCTGGGCGAAATGCATGCCGGCGTCAGGCGGGCGGCCGGGAAGGGCGTCCGGTGGCTGCTGGATCTCCGGAACAGCGACGGTGGCATGCCGACGTTCAGCAGGGGCTGGGGGAAGCTGCCTTTTGACAGAAGCTGTCCGGACGTCACGGCGCACGTGATATGGGCGCTCGATGCATGGTATGACGATCTGCCGTCGGACATGCGGGGACGTGTTCATAGAAGCATCTCGGCCCACATCCGCTACCTCCGGCGTGCGCAGCACGGGGAGGGCTACTGGGTGCCGCTGTGGTTCGGGAACCAGTGGATGAGGGAGCAGCAAGGTCCGATCTACGGGACGGCGCGGGTAGTCGACTACCTTCGGTCGCTGACGTGGTCGGCCAACCATGCGACGGAAATGATGATCGCGGGTGGGTGCAAGTACCTGATCTGCGCACAGAATGACGACGGGGGCTGGGGCGGGACCATCGAGAAGTCATCGATCGAGGAAACGGCGCTGGCGCTGAAGGCGCTGCTGCCGGAGGGCCCGAAGGACGTGATAATGCGCGGGCTGGACTGGCTCGCGGCGCGCGTCGATACGGGCCGCGACCTGCCGCCGGCGCCGATCGGGCTGTACTTCGCGAAGCTCTGGTATTCCGAACGACTCTACCCGCTGATCTTTGCGCTGGACGCGCTGGAGGCTGCCTCGCGGCTCGGAATGAATGGTGAATAGTCGCATTGCGCCACCATTCACTATTCTACCATTCACTATTCGCTCTTCCTGTTCCGCTCCTCGCACCAGCGGGTGCAGTGGCCGATCTCGCGTTTGATTCGACGCTGAAAGGTGGAGCCAAGCAGTTTTTCGTACCACCGGGGACGAAAGATGCGGGTGGACCAGCCTTCCTGGGTGTGGTTGCCGAATTCGTCGGGCCTCAGCTTGCCCCTGGCATGAAAGAGCACACGCACGCCTTCCGACGAGGACGACCCGAAAACCTTGTCGACTTTCCGTAGAATGCGATCGGCGAATTTGCGAGCGGAGACAACAGCGGAGTCGCCGTGATACTCCACGACCACCGCCCAAACCTGCCCAAGCTCGCTCATAGACGGATATTACGTGAAATGGCGGCCCCAATTCTAGCGTAATATATATGGGAAGCAGGCCCATTCTGTGATGGAATTTGCGCTTGAGAGGGGTGTTCGCGGGGTGTTAGGATGTGTCGAGGTTCTCTTCAGGAAATGGGTGGTTCTCGACTATCCATAGCAGCCCGCCTACGGTGAATCACGCATCAGGATGTGATAGAGTGAAGGATACCGGTACAGGCAGAGCAATCACGGCAGCGGCCACCGTTCTGGTGGTCCTCATCGGCGTTGGCCTGCTCGGGGCCTGGCTGTCAATCGGGCCCACGGTGGACGTGCGCCTGAGCGTCACGCAGATGGACGATCCCACCGGGCAGGAGGCCAGGGATGCGGAGGACAGGGCGAAGCGGCTTATTGAGTTCGAAGACGTGAACGTACACGACACGTTCGCCGGCGAGCCGGCCGACCTGCCGGGCGAATGGGCGCGGTTCCGCGGCCCGAGTTTCGACGCCATTGTCACCGAAGACGTGCAGCTGGCGCATTCCTTCCCGGCAGAGGGCCCGCGCAAGATCTGGGAACTCGGAGTCGGGCTGGGGTATTCCGGTCCTGTCGTGCACAAGGGGCGAGTGTTCCTGCAGGACTACGACGACAGCTACAAGAACGAGTTGTTCCGATGCTTCTCGCTGACCGACGGGAAAGAGATCTGGCGAACCGGCTACAGGATCGAGATCGACAACAACCACGGTCAGACTCGCACAGTGCCCGCCGTGACCGACAAGTACGCAGTCATGTTCGGTTCCTACTGCGTGCTCATGTGCGTGGAGACCGACACCGGAAAGCCGAAGTGGGTTATCGATTTCAGTTCAAGGGAGGGTGACTACGCCTGCAAGATTCCCATGTGGCACGCGGGCCAGTGCCCGCTGATCGACGACGGCAAGGTGATCGCCGCGCCGGCGTCCAAGAACGCGTTGATGGTCGGGGTGGACTGCGAAACGGGGGAAGTGGAGTGGACAACCCCAAACACGCCGGGCTGGAAGCAATCGCACTCGTCGATCCTGCCCATGACGGTTGCCGGTACGAAGATGTATGTCTATGCGGCTGTCGGCGGAGTGGTGGGCGTTGCCGCTGAAGGTGAGAGAGCCGGCGAGCTGTTGTGGTCGGTCCCCGACTGTCTCACCGGCGTTGTAATGCCCATGCCCGTCCCCGTCTCGGAAGACCGGGTATTCGTGACCTCCGGATACAGCGGGGGATGCGCCCTTATCAAGATCGAAGGGGACGGAAGCAAGTTCAGCGCCGGCACCGTCTACAATTACCGGAAGACCACGGCGAACGACTGTTTCTCATGCTACCAGCAGACCCCGATCTTTCACGAGGGCAGGCTGTTCGGCATCCAGTCGAACGAGGCTAAGGAACGGGCCATGGAGTTCGTTTGCGCGGATCCGAGCAAGCCGGGGGCGAAGATCGTCTGGGGGAGCGGCCAGGAGGTGGTGCTTACGGCTAAGAAGAAGAAGAACGCGTGGGGGCCGTGGATACTTGCGGACGGCAAGTTCTATGTCTTCGCGGATTCCGGGATGATGGCAATATTCGAGGCGAATACGGAGGAGTGCGCGCTGCTGGGCACGACGCAGCTCTGGGAGCACGGGCACGAGACGTGGGGCCCGCCGGCGATAGCGGGCGGTTTGCTGCTGATGCGTGATATTTCGCGGCTGGCATGTTTTGACATCAGGAAGTAGGAGAGATGCCGGATACGGGATACAGGATGCAGGATGTCGGAAGGAAGCGATGAAGCGGAGTCTGGTCATACTCAGGGCGGTTGTGGTGCTGGCGTGCGTCATCGGCATTGCCGCGGTTGTATACTATGGGAAGAAAGCCGGCCTGTTCGGCCGACGGCCCGTCATCCCCCCGCCGGACTACAGCAAGTACGAAAAGATCGATCCCAAGCTTATGATCTACCGCGAAACGTCTTCGATAGCCGTGAACATGGAGAAGCCGGCCGGGGTGGGAACTGGGCCTGACGGGAAGATATATGTAAGTGGCGATAAACTGGTGGTGTTTGACCCCGAGGGCAAGCAGGCGCTGGAAACCGTTCTGGACGCACCGGCTTACTGTGTAACAGCTGACGAGGATGGGCTGATATACATGTCCGTTGGCGACCATATCGAGATCTATGATGGTAGCGGCAAGAAGAAAGCCGCATGGGAGAGCGCGGGAAAAGATGCCGTACTGGGTTCGGTTGTGGTGGCCGGCGATTACGTGTTTGCGGCGGATGTGAAGGGTCGTGTGCTGCTTCGTTATGACATGTTAGGATCCCCGAACGGACGAGCCGAGGGTTTCATCGTATACGGCAGCCGGAACATAGGTATGACCCTTGATGAAGAGGGTTCACTCTGGGTGGCCAATCCCGGGCGGCTGGAGTTGAGAAGGTACAGTGAGGAGATGAAGGTTGTTGCTGCATGGCGCCGAATGGGACGGCAACCGAACGGGTTCTCGGGATGCTGTAATCCGGATCATATCGCTGCTGCAAGTGACGGCACTATTGTAACGAGCGAAAAACACATAGTACGGGTGAAGGTGGTGGACAGGACCGGGGAACTGATCGGCGTTGTGGCGGGCCCGAAAGAATTGGAAGGAATGGAGTGGGCCCCCCCGATAGCGGTGACGCCGGACGACAAGGTGTTGATACTCGATGCGGGTAAGAAGCAGGTGAGGGTGTTTCGCAGGAAGAGTGGGTGAGTGTGTGGGTTTGTGGGTGTGGGACGTTGTATGAAGAGAGCTGAGTTTCTAAGAAGTTGTGGGAGGAGCCTGGTGCTGGGAGTGCTCGGGTTCCTCGGGATCCGTGCGGCATCGCGGGCGCGCGGCATCGATCGCGACGCGCACAGGTGCATCAACAAGAGCGTGTGCTGCGGATGTCCGAAGTTCGAGAAATGCCCGCTGCCGGCGGCGGCGACGGCGCGGCTGCCCGGCGCGGCCCGCGAGGACGCGCGCCCTTCAAGTGAGGTTCCAGATGCGGCGGGGGCCCGCCGCTCTCCAAGCGAGGCACGGACAAGATGAGCGAGGAAGAGAAAGATCCAACGGCGGCGGATGCCTTGGAGGAGGCGGAGGAGGAAGCCCGGGAAGAGCCGCTGGGCCGGCGCGAGTTCTTTCGACGCCTGTTGGGCGGCGGCGCACTGCTTGGGGTTGCCGGCGTGTCGGGCGCCGCAGCTACAGGAGCGAAGAAGAAGGACTATGTCTGGCAGATCGATCCCTACAAGTGTACGCAATGCGGGCGCTGCGCCACCGATTGCGTGATCTATCCGTCGGCAGTGAAGGCCGTGCACGCGTACGATCTTTGCTGGTACTGCAACTTGTGCGGCGGCTACCATCAGTCGTACATAGAAAAGCCCGATACGCCGGCGGAACACCAGTTGTGCCCCGTATCGGCAATCAACCGCACATATATCGAGCATCCTTTCTATAAGTACGATATCGACGAGGAAAAGTGCATTGGGTGCGGCATATGCGTGAAAGGCTGTGCGGCGTTCGGGAACGGGTCGCTTTATCTTCAAGTCAGGCACGACCGGTGTGTGAACTGCAACGAATGCGCCATTGCGAAGGTATGCCCGTCGGATGCGTTCGTGCGCGTTCCGGTCGACAAGCCGTACATCCTGAAAGGACGGCAGGGGGAGAAGGGCGAAGTGAATGGTGAATCGTGAATGGTTGATCGTTGATGGGTAGGATCTGGCACATACTTCTCCTGGTAACCGTGTTGGCGGCGTGCCTGGCACCGGTGCCCGTGCACGCGCAGGGCGCGGGGGCGACGTTGAAGCCCAAGTTCACCCGTACGGGTCATGAGCCGCCACGGACCACCACGCCGGCGCCGCGGTCGAACTGGGAAGAGAGCGTCGATGTTGCCGTGCTGGTTGTGGCACTGGCGATCGCGGTCTATTTCTCCCATTACAGGCGGTCGCGCCGTGGCATGGTGCTTCTCACGATCGTCTCGCTCCTTTACTTCGGGTTCTGGCGGAAGGGCTGTGTGTGCCCGGTGGGGAGCGTGCAGAACATCATCAGCGCATTGACCGACAGCGGCTACGCCATACCGTTCACCGTCGTGCTGTTCTTTGCCCTGCCGCTCGTGTTCACGCTGTTCTTCGGGCGGGCGTTCTGTGCCGCCGTATGTCCGCTCGGGGCGATCCAGGACCTGGTGGTTCTGAAGCCGGTAAAGCTGCCGGCGTGGCTGTCGCATGTGCTGGGGTTGATTCCCTATGTCTATCTTGGGTTGGCGGTCATGATCGTGGCCTGTGGCGGTCCCTACATTATTTGTCGATACGATCCGTTCGTGGGCTTCTTCCGAATCGGGGCACCGTTCGGAATGCTCCTATTCGGGGCCGGCCTGCTCATACTCGGCACGTTCATCGGCCGTCCTTACTGTCGTTTCCTGTGTCCTTACGGCGTGTTGCTGAACTGGTGTTCTCATTTGTCGATGAAGCACGTGACGATTACGCCCAACGAATGTGTTCAGTGCCGGCTCTGCGAGGAATCGTGTCCCTTCGACGCGATACTGTTCCCGATTCCAGAAAAACCGCCCGAGCCGCGGGCGGCGGGCGTGAAGCGGCTCATGGTCCTGCTCGTGCTGGCGCCCTTGCTGATAGCCGGCGGCGGCTGGCTGGGATCGAAGCTCTCGCTGCCCCTGTCGAAGCTGCACAAGACGGTGGCGCAGGCGGAGCTGGTCCGGCTCGACGAGTTGGGAGAAATAGACCATGCGAGCGCGAACCCGTTGGTTGAGGACCAGCTCCTTGATCTCGAAGCGTTCGTCAAGACGAAGAAGCCGTCGTCGGAACTGTTCGAAGAGGCGATAGAGCTGCGCGACAGGTTTCGGGCCGGCGGCTGGTGGTTTGGTTGTTTCATGGGGCTGGTGTTTTCGGGCAAGTTGCTCAGCCTGTCGATCCGGAGGAAGAGGGAAGACTACATACCCGACCGGGGGAACTGCGTGAGCTGTGCCCGGTGTTTCAGGTATTGCCCGAAGGAGCGTGAGTTGGAGAAGAAAGTCGACTGACGACCACCGGGGATCCGCAGCCGGGAATGGCCGCGGCGCCCGGACTGCGGTACCTCCGGCATTCCTGCCTGAGGGTCCGGGGTGTCAGCGGGAGATACGATGATGAGCGATGAAAACGAAAACGAGGAGGCCCTGGGAACGGCGCGGTCCGTTTACCACATACTCCTGGGCATAGGCATCGCGGCGGCCGTATTCACAGCCGCCGTGTGCATCCTGATGATAGCGACGTTCGTCCAGCTCAGGATAAACGATCCGCTTGACGACCCCGTTCTAGTGGAGCTGCGGGAGGAATACTCCGCGGACATGCAGAACGAGGATTTGCAGAAGCAGATACGCTGGCTCGATTACCGGCTGCGTTCCGTCTACTTCAGGGACCGGGGCCAGATAGTAGCCGGCGGGTACATGGCGGTGATCGGGGCGGTCATTATGCTCGCCGCCCTGGGCATCGGGCAGGCCCTGCAAAAGAAGTTGCCGCTGCTGGGCGACAAAGTCTCAGACGAGGCGTTCTGGGGAGCCATCTCGAGCTCGCGCGGCTGGGTGGCGGCCGCGGGCGCGTTGCTGGTGGCCGTTACGGCGTACCTGGCGTTCAGCACGGAGACGAATTTGCCCACCGAGGCGTCTCTGATCGCGTCGCTGCAGAAAAGGACGCGCCCGGAACCGACGCCCGACAAGGGGCCCGACAAGGGCCCCGAAAAGCCCGCGCGCGACGACGTACGGCCCGAGCCGGCGGCGAAGGGGCCGAGCGTCGAGGAGCTGATGAAGAACTGCACGGTCTTCCGCGGCCCGACCGGGACGGGCTACTCGCCCGCCAAGAACGTTCCGATCGAGTGGAACGAGGAAGCGAACAAGAACATCCTGTGGAAAGTTCCCGTGGCGCTGTGCGGCCTGAGTTCGCCGATCACGTGGGACGACAAGGTATTCCTCAGCGGCGCCACCAGGAAGAAACGTGAGCTATACTGTTTCAACGCGAAGGATGGATCGCTCGCCTGGACGGGCACGTACGAGACATCAGAGGACGCTTCCACGGACTACGAGGTATACGCGGACGTGGAAACACTGATGCATGCAGCGGCGACGCCGGCAGTCGACGGCGAGCGGGTTTATGTCATCTTCGCCAACGGTGAGCTGGTCGCGTTCGATATCAAGACGGGAAAGCCCGTGTGGTCAAAGGTAGTGGGTGACACCACGGACAACATGTACGGTCTCAGCAATTCGCTCCTGATCTACAACGGGTCTGTGATCTGCGCGTTTGACGGCTATTCGTATACGATAAGCCGGTTCGACGGAGCCACGGGCAAGAAGCTGTGGAGCAGGGAACGCGACGACAACACGTGGGCGTCGCCGATCCTGATCAAGACGAAGGATAAAAAGACGTTGGTTATTAACGCCGGGAATTCGGAGGTCAGCGGCTGGGACGCGGAGACGGGCAAGAAGCTGTGGGCGCACGATCTTCTCTCGGGCGATGTCGCCCCGTCCCCGACGGCCGGCGGCGGGCTCGTTTTCGCCAACTTCCAGGAATGCGGAATATTCGGGATTGACCCGACGGGGAAGAGCGAGGTCGCGTGGGCGATCGAGGAGCTGGACCAGGGTTCCTTCTCGGACACGACGAGCATGGTCACCGACGGCAAGGTCCTCTACCAGTTCCACGAGGACCTGTTGACCTGCGTGGACGCCGTGGCGGGCAAGGTGCACTACGAACAGGCGATGGAGGGGAGCACGAGCTACGCTTCGCCGACCATCGTGGGTGACAAGCTCTACTGCTTCAGCGGCGACACAACGTACGTGGTGAAGGTCGGCCCGAAGTTCCAGCTGCTGAAGACGAACAAGCTGGACGAGTACTGCGACTCGAGCCCGGCGGTGGTTGAGGGCCGGATGTATATCAGGACCGATAAGAGCCTGTATGCGGTTGGGGAGTAGGCGGGTGTGTGGGCGTGATGGAGTTTTGATGTGGCGGATGAGATAGACATTGTCGAGGTGGACGAGTTGATAAGGTCGGTTGGGACGAGCGAGGATGCGCTCATCCCGATTCTGCAGGCTGTCCAGGAGAAGTACAACTATCTCCCCGAACAGGTGCTGAGACGGATCCCGGAGATAACCGAGATCGTTCCGGCCTCGATTGCGGGCGTTTCGACCTTCTACTCGCAGTTCCGGCACAAGCCCGCCGGCAAGCACTTCGTGAAGGTGTGTATCGGCACCGCGTGCCACGTCAAGAACGCGGAGACGGTGTTCGATGCCTTCAAGCGGCACCTCGAGATCCCGGAAGAAGAGGACACGGACGGCGACGGGCTCTTCACGCTCGAGAAGGTCCCTTGTCTCGGCTGTTGCATGCTGGCTCCGGCAGTGATGATAGACGAGATCACCTACGGGTTCGTCGAGCCGCCGAAGGTCGGCAACGTGCTGCGCGATTTCCTGGCCGCGATGGAGGCTTCCGACGCCGCCGCGGGCGGCGACGGCGTGGACGGCGAACCCGAGGGCGAGATCCGGATATGCCTCTGCTCCAGCTGCGTTGCCGGCGGCTCGATGGGCGCGTACAAGGAACTTCAGAGGCAGGTGAACGCGCTGGGCATCCGCGCGACGATCAAGCAGGTGGGCTGCACCGGGATATCCTACCAGACTCCGTTGATCGAGATTGCGTTGGCGTCCGGTCATTCCTTCCGCTATGGCCTGGTCCAGACGGAGGACATCGCTGCCATACTCCTGCGCCATTTCCGGCCCGTGCGCATGTCTACCAGGATCAGGACGGCGGTATCGTCGCTGTTGGAGAAGCTGTTGACCGACGAGACCTGGGAGCCGGTGACCCGGTACTCCGTCAACCTGCGCGATGGGCCGGACTCCAGGTACTTCGGCAGACAGCACCACCTGGCGATGGAGTGTTGCGGCGAGCTCGACCCCGTTGACCTGGACGCCTATATCGAACGTGACGGCTTCAAGGCGCTGAAACGGTGCATCACGGAGTTGACGGAGGAGGAGGTGATCACCCAGATAACTGAGAGCGGACTGCGCGGGCGCGGCGGCGCGGGCTTTCCCACGGGTGTGAAATGGTCCATGGTACGCGGCCAGGAGGCCGAACCGAGGTACCTGGTCTGCAACGGTGACGAAGGCGACCCCGGTGCGTTCATGGACCGGATGATCCTCGAGTCTTTCCCGTTCCGGGTGATCGAAGGGATCGCCATTGCGGCATACGCCATAGGCGCGGAGAAGGGGTTCATGTACGTTCGGACCGAGTACCCGCTCGCGATCCACAGGCTGGACAAGGCCCTGGAGGTCTGTGCCGATCGCGGGTTCCTGGGTGACGACGTGATGGGGACAGGTAAGAAGCTCTACGTGAAGGTCGTTCGCGGCGCGGGTGCCTTCGTGTGCGGCGAGGAGACCGCGCTCATGGCCGCAGTCGAGGGGCGCCGCGGGATGCCCCGGCTCAGACCCCCGTATCCGGCGGAGAAAGGACTGTGGGGGAAGCCCACGTTGGTCAACAACGTTGAGACGTACGCGCTGGTTCCCTGGATCATGCGCCACGGCGCTGCGAGCTTCGCGAAGCTCGGGACCGAGAGCAGCAAGGGCACGAAAGCGTTTGCCCTTGCCGGCAAGGTTGCCCGGGGCGGGCTTATCGAGGTGCCGATGGGCATTACGATAAGAGAGATCGTGGACGATATCGGTGGCGGAGTTCCCGACGGCAGGAAGCTGAAAGCGGTGCAGGTGGGCGGCCCGTCGGGCGGCTGCGTTCCCGCGAGCCTGGCCGATACGCCGGTGGACTACAAGGAGTTGGTATCGGCGGGCGCGATCATGGGATCCGGCGGGATGGTGGTGCTCGACGACGCGGATTGCATGGTGGATATAGCGCGCTATTTTCTGTTGTTTACACAGATGGAATCGTGCGGCAAGTGCACGTTCTGCCGGGTCGGCACCAAGCGCATGCTCGAGATACTCGAGGCGCTCTGCGAGGGGCGCGGCAAGAAGGGCGATGTCGAGAAGCTCGAGGAGCTGGCGCAAATGATCAAGGCGGGAAGCCTCTGCCAGCTGGGCGGGACCGCGCCGAATCCCGTACTGTCGACCATTGAGTATTTTCGTGATGAGTACGAGGCGCATATCGAAGGACGGTGCCCCGCGCTGAAGTGCAAGTCGCTCATAAAGTACTATGTGACCGACAAGTGCATCGGGTGTACCAAGTGCGCGCAGGAATGCCCGGTGGATGCTATCGAGGCGCGGCCCTATGAGCGGCACGAGATAGATGTTGAACTGTGTACGAGGTGCGATGTGTGCAGAGTCGGCTGTCCGGTTGATGCGATTGAGATAAGGGATCTGAAGGAAGGAAACGGGGGACAGGAGTCAGGGGGCGGCCGGGATGCCGAAGATTGAGATAGATGGGCGGGAAATCGAGGTCGAGGACGGCGCAACAATACTGGACGCGTGCCGGAAACTCGGGATCGAGGTGCCCACCATGTGTTTCCTTGACGGCTACGATCCGTATACGTCGTGCATGATCTGCGTGGTAAGGGACGTGAAGACCGGCAAACTCGTGGCTTCATGCACCGCACGCGTGGCAGACGGCATGGTGATGGATACCGTTGGGCCGGAAGTGAAGGCGGCACGCAAGGCCGCCCTCGAGTTGTTGTTGGGAGATCATCTGGGCGACTGCGAGGGACCGTGTCAGCGCACGTGTCCGGCGAGCATGAACATACCGCTGATGATCCGGCAGATAGCGGCGGGCGATTTTGCGGATGCGCTGGTTACGGTCAAAGAACACATTCCGTTGCCGGCGGCACTGGGCCGCATCTGTCCGGCGCCCTGCGAAAAGGCCTGTCGCCGGGAACAGGTGGATAGCGCAGTTTCGATCTGCAACCTGAAACGCTACGTTGCGGACAGGGATCTTGCGCTGGTCAACCCGTATGCCCCGGGCTGTGCGCCCGATACGGGGAAGAAGGTGGCGATAGTCGGCGCCGGCCCGGCCGGTTTGTCGGCAGCATACTATCTCAGGCAATACGGGCATGGCTGCACGATATTCGATGACCAGGAAAAGCCCGGCGGCGCTTTGAGAAGTAAGGTGCCGGAGGAAGAACTGCCGCGCGATGTGCTCGATTCCGAGATCGACACAATACTTGCACTGGGTATGGATTTGAGGATGTCGACCCGCGTGGGCAGGGACATCACGCCGGACCAACTCAAGAACGAGTACGACGCGGTGGTACTTGCGGTCGGACCGATACCGAAACCAGGCGAGGCGGAATACGGCGTTGAAACCGCAAAACGGGGGATCAAGATAAATGCAGCCAGTGGCGGGACCAGTGATGCGAGAGTGTTTGCCGCCGGCGCGGCGGTGTCAGGCGGGCGGATGGCGGTTAAGGCCGTAGGCGACGGCAATCGGGTCGCGTTTTCCATCAACCAGTTGCTCGCAGGTAAGCCGGTAACGGGTCCGGCGAAGCGTTTCAACTCGATGCTCGGAAAAATAAAGGCCGAGGAAGCTCCGGAATTCATGAAAGACGTCGAGCCCGACATGCGAGCGGCGCTCGAGATCGGGGCACCCGAAGGGTTCTCCGAGGAAGACGCGAAGAAGGAGTCCACGAGGTGTCTGCACTGCGACTGCCGCAAACCCGAATCGTGCAAGCTTCGTCGGTATGCCGACGAGTATGGCGCGAAGCAGGGCCGTTACAAAGGCCCGGAACGGCTGGACTTTGAGAATATCAGGCAGCATGCCGATGTCATTTACGAGCCCGGCAAATGCATTTCTTGCGGGATATGCGTGCATATAACAAAGAAGGAATGTGAGCCGCTCGGGCTGAGTTTCATCGGGCGTGGCTTCAGCGCACGTGTTGGTGTGCCGTTTAGCGATTCGCTGGCCGATGCGCTGACGAAGACGGCGAAGCTGTGCGTCGAATCGTGTCCCACCGGGGCGCTCTCGTTCACATCGGGCAAAGAGGAGACATGGAAGTGCATTTGACGAGGCCGGATCCTGGCACGATGCGCGGAAGAAATGCGAGGCGATGGGCGGGTACCTGGCCTGCATAGAAACCGGTAAGGAGCAGGAGTTCATCGCCAAGCTCGCCGATGGCAGGTATCTCTCGCTGGGCGCCACGGACGAGAAGCAGGAGGATACGTGGTGCTGGGTGAACGGGGTGAAATGGGACTACACCTGCTGGATGGGCGGCCAGCCCAACAACTACGGCGGCGAGGAGCACTACCTGGCGACCTACGACGGCGGCGAATGGGTGGACGTGGCCGAGGAGGGGCAGGACTTCTGGATGCCCACCGGCTTCATCTGCGAATGGGAGCAGTAGGAGTGGGAAGTGGGGAGTAGCCAGTGACCATGTAGTAGGACTGTCCCGCACTGGCAACTGGCCACTTCCCACTCCCCACGCCCACCTCCGCCTAGTCCTCCTGGACTTCTTCCGTGTCGGATGTCTTCTTCTCGCCGAGCGCGTCTATGTGGGTGAGCGTTGTCACGTAGACCGGCGCCAGGAGGATCCCTCGTTTTCCGGAGTACTGCACCAGGTAGTGTGGCTTCGCTTTTGTCACCCAGTAGATTGTGTCGATCTGCATCACGACGAGGTCGACCGTGCCCTTGAGCTTGTAGCAGCTGAATGTGCCCGCCGGCGTCTTGATAGTCTGGGAGCCGATCTGCTTCAGCTGCATGGTAACGAAATGCTGCGAGAACGCGGCGACGAGCAGGTTGACGGTCTTGCCCTGGTTGAAGGGGAACGACCTCAGCCGGTAAAGCAGTCCCACGTCCGCCACCGGATCATTGTCGTCTATGTCCGTGCTCCGGATCGACTGCTTGCCTGACGCCCTCAGGATTTCGGCGTGAAGCTTGTCGGACTCCGGCCAGATGCGGGAGTTCACGACGGTTGCGCCCTTGCTGTTCTTCTGTTCCTTGGCGGCGAAGATGAGGGTCCCGTCGGGCTTCATCTTGACATGGGCTATCTCCAGTCCGTCGGCCCGCCGGGATTCGCAGACGCTTATGATCGAGTTGCTCGAGAAGGTGGTTTCGAGGATCACGCGTTCCTGGGGCGTTTTCTTGGGGTCGTCCTCCCGGTAGGTGACGAGCCGGAATTTCTCGATCGTGTTTGTCGTTTGGGCGGGCACATTGGTCTGTGCGCGCAGCACGCACGGCAGGAACAGGCCGGCCACGAGAACGATCGAAGCAAGCTGTGGAATGAGAGCAGATTTCATTGCACACCACGCACTGAAAGAGACTTGATTCTAGCCTGATCTACTCATCAACGTCTACTGCGAATGCACATCTTACGCCATCTCCGGCCTTCGCCTTGCGGCTACGGCCCGGCACGCAAGGCGAAGGCTGGATCCCACGCAACCTGCACATTCTCGTAACGAAGTTGATGAATAGATCAGGCTAGCTCGATGCAACGCGCGAAGCAAGACGGAGTTGAGGCGGGGGATTCTGTTTGACCGCGGGGCGCGGGAACGTGCTATCCTCCAGCTCCTACCCGCTGGAGAAGGACGCATGGCCGGTACACGGAACAAGGCTACACCAAAGGCAGACTCCGAACTGTTCGCGGCGATCATGGCCCGATCGTCGGACGGGATCATGGCCGTCGATTCGAAGGGGAAAGTCGTTTTCGCTAACCGCGCGATGAGACGGGACTACGGCCTTGGCGCCGACGGGATAACGACGTTCCGCAAATGGCTCGATTCCGTGGTAAAGGCAAGGGCGACAAAGCGCGGCATCCGGGATCTCCTGACGCGCTCGGGAAAGAGCCGGCGACGGCAGGTGGGTGAGTTCGAGATTGCCCCGGCGGGAAAGCGGCCCGTGTGGTGCCGGTTCGAGGCGTTTGGGCTGCCGGGCGAGCGTGTTGCGCTCCGTGTCCACGACATAACCGAGGCGCGCCGGCACGAGCGCTGGCTCAGGCTCACGACGTTGGCCGTGGACCACGCTGCGGTCTCAGCGATCTGGGTGGATTCGGAGGGCAACTTCATCTACGTCAACGACCACCTCTGCGCGCAGCTGGGTTATTCCCGCAGGCAGCTCCTGCGCATGCAGGTCTGGGACGTGGACGCGGTTCTGTCAAGGGACGAGTGGTTCGGCCTGTGGCGAAGCCTTCGTGACGAGAAGTCGTTCATCATGGAGTCGAGGCACCGCAAGAAGTCCGGCGAGACCTTTCCCGTTAAGCTTTGCGTCGGTGTCGAGAAGTTCGGTGGCGAGGAAGTGGGGTACGCGTTTGCCCTGGACTTGACTTCACGGGAACAGGCCGAAGCCGCGCTGGACGAGCTCGAGGGCCGGTACAAGGACCTGGTGGAGAACCTGTGCCCGGATGCTGTGATCATTGTGCAGGACGGCATGATTGTTTTCGCCAACAGGGCTTTCAGGGAGACCTTCGGGTACACGCCTGACGATTTCGTGGAGGAGCTCAGCTTCCTTGACCGCGTGCCGGAGAGCCAGAGAGACGAGGTCAGGCAGAGGTATATCGACAGGCTGGCCGGCAAGGACGTGCCCATGTCTTTCTCGATCGATGCGTCGGCGAAGGACGGCAGAATTATCCCGTGCGAGGTATCGGCCGCGCTGATCCAGTACAACGGCCGTCCGGCCGACCTCGCGATACTGCGCGATGTCACCCAGCGACGGGAGACTGAGCAGGCGCTCAGGGAGTCGGAGGCGAAGTTCCGCGACCTCGCGGAGCAATCGCCGAACATGATCTTTATCAACCACCGTGGCAGGGTGGTGTATGCGAACCGGAGTTGCGAGGAGCTGATGGGATACAGCCGCGACGATTTCTACGCTGATGGTTTCGATTTCATGACGCTCATAGCCAGGGAGGACCGCGCGAAGATCAGGCAGAACCTGGAACAGCACATGCAGGGCAGGGAAGTGCCCGTCTACGACTACAGCATCGTTACCAGGCACGGCAGGAGGATCGAAAGCGTTATCGCTACGAAATTGATACGCTACGAGGGCGAGAAAGCCATCCTGGGTATCGTGACTGATGTGAGCCGCCTCAGGGAGACGCAGCGGCGGCTGGAAGCCACGGCCCGGCAGCTGTCGGAGCAGAAGGCGGCGCTGGAACAGAAGAACGTCGCGCTTAAGGAGATCCTGGCGCAGATCGAGGCGGAGAAGCTCCTGCTGCGCCGGCAGGTCGCCACGGATGTGGACAAGAACATAATGCCCATACTCCGACAGCTCAGACGCAGCGCCGTTCCCGCAAGCCGGGTGCGGCTCGAGGTGTTGGAGCAGGCCCTGTCCGATATGACGGACGGCATCGGCCCCCCGGCCGCGAAGGGTGTGAGCAGCCTGACCCCGAAGGAGACAGAAGTCAGCAACCTGATCCGGAGCGGCATGCCGACCAAGGAGATCGCCGATTTCCTGAACGTCTCGCTGCGCACGGTGGAGACCCATCGGAGCAACATCCGCCGGAAGCTCGGCCTCACCAAGAAGAAGACCAACCTGACTACGTATCTGCGCACCCTGTCCTGACAAGCGCATACACAGCGTGTTGTGACGGCCTTTCCTGCCCTCCTGTTCTGAACGCGCGCGCTCGATCCCAGCGGCCGCCGGAATCGCTACGTAGTCTCATCTACGTAGTCTCTACGTGGTTAATCTGGGGTGACGGGGCCGGGAGTCGGCCCCATAATAGCTCGGCAGAAGGATGAGAAGCTCGGCCAGATGCCATCAATAGTCGATTCAATACTGGAACCCATCGAGAAGCTGGTCGACGACCCGAAGCAGTGGTCTGTCGGCACGTCCGAAGACCCGGGTAAGTGCCGCGAGGCGCGCGGGGGCCCCGAGCGCTGGCATGAGTGGGATGCCGGCTCCTACATTGCCGCGAAGGCGATCGAGGAGTACCTGCTGGCGCGGGGTGCGTGCAGGAGCGAAGGCTGCTCCTGCTTCGGCCGCTACGTCTACATTCACTGATCACTTCTCCCTACTCCGCCATCGGCAGGTAGAGGCTGAAGGTCGAGCCTTTGCCCGGCTCGGAGTCCACCTTGACGTACCCGTTGTGGCCTTCCACGATGCTGTAGACCGTGGTCAGTCCCAGGCCGGGGTTCTGCTTGTTCCCCTTGGTGCTGTAGAACGGCTCGAAGATGTGGGACTCGGTTTCCTGCGTTATACCCCTGCCGGTATCGGCGACGGTAACCAGGGCGAACTCGCCCTTGTGCATGTCTTTCGGGTTCTCGCCGGCCTGCAGGCGCGCCGATTCGGCGGCGGACAGGCCGGCCGGCTTCACCTCGATCGTGAGTGCACCGCCGTGGGGCATCGCTTCGACGGCGTTTATGGCGAGATGCATAACGGCCTGCTCGATCTGCGTGGGGTCGACATTGACGCGGAACTTCTCCTTCGGGGTGCGGAAGGTGAACTCGATGTTCTTGGGAGTGGTCCTGCGCAGGATCTCCTCGACCCCTAGCAGTGCCCTGTCGAGCCGTACCGCGCGCAGCATGGGCTTGGCCGGGTGGGCGAAAGCCAGCAGCTCGGCCGTCAGGGACGATATGCGGTTGGTGGCGGAGAGGATGTCGTTGAGGTAGGGGCCAACCTTCGGAATGCTATGCGTGTCCATCTTGACCAACTCGGCGTTGCCCTGGATGGTGACGAGCACGTTCGTGAAGTCATGGGCAATCTTGTGCGCGAGCTGGCCTATGGCAGCCATCTTCTGCGACCGGCGTATCTGGCTCTGGAGGTGGTGCTCGTTGGTGACGTCCCGTTTGACAGCCACGAAATTGACGATCTGGCCGCTGCGGTCCCTGACGGGTGAGATGACAGCCTGTTCCTCGAAGAGCGTGCCGTCCTTCTTCTTGTTCGTGAAGTGGCCGCGCCACACCTTGCCGTCAAGGATCTTCCGCCACATGGCCCTGTAGAATTCCTTGTCCTGGCGGCCGCTGCTCAGGATTTTCGGGTTCTCCCCGACGACTTCCCCGCGCTTGTAGCCGGTCATCTTCTCGAAGTGCGGGTTGACGTATTCGATGGCGCCGGTGACGTCGGTTATCACTATCGACTCCGCGGCGCTCCGGACCGCGGCGGCCAGGCGGAGCATGTCCTCCTGGGCCTGTCTTTGTTCGGTGACGTCGAGCGCGAAGCCGATTGCGCAGCCCGGATGGTCCGGGTCGGGGAACATGTGGGTGGAGAAGCACCACTTCTTCCCGTCAACAGCGCCCTCGGCCTCGAACGAGACCTTGCGGCCGCCGAGCACCCGCTCGAATTCCCTGCGGTGCCGTGGGTACAGGTCGAAAACGCTCATTCCGACGGCTTGCCCCGGCTTCATGTTGATTCGCCGTAGTCCGTGGCCGAGCGACTCCGTGAGGACCCCGTCGCGGTCGAACCTGAAAACGACAACCGACATGTTGCGCAGGATACCGGTGAGCAGACGGGTGGTCTCCTGGAGCGCTGCCTCCGCCTGCTTGCGCTCGGTGATATCCACAATGGCGCCCACGCGGACCTTTCTGCCGTGCTGCCTGAGAACGCGGACGCGGATCTCTATGGGAAACTTGGTGCCGTCCTTGCGCATTCCGATCGACTCGTAGGGCCCGAGGCGGCCCGCCGCGATTCCCTTCTTCATCTCGGCGCGCGCCTCCGGCGCGATTGTCTTCGAGATGACATTCCTGTTGAGCAGCTCCTCCGATTTGTAGCCGAACATCGTGAAGAACTGGTCGTTGGCCATGAGGAGCACGCCGTCGTCGTGTATGGCGATGGCCTCGAAGGCGGCCGACGCGAGCTGGCGGAACCGGCCCTCGCTTTCCTTGAGGTATTCGTGGGATGCCTTCAATTCTTCGCCGGCCTTGCTCACCTTCTCTTCGGCCTGCTTGCGATCGGTGATATCGTGCACGAAGTCGCAATGGTATTCGCGTCCCTCGAACTCCTGGTAGTTGACGTGCATCTCTACGGGAAAAGTCTTGCCGTTCTTCCGCTTGTGTACCGTTTGGATCACGGTGTATCCGCGTTCCCTGGTTTTCTTCCAGTGTGCCGCCCACGTCTTCTTCGGGAACTCCGGCGCTATGTCATGGACCGTCAGCTTGAGCAGTTGGTTCCGTGAATAGCCGAGGGCCTTACAGGTTGCATCGTTGGCCTGGACAATGCGGGCGTCCTTGTCCACCCAGAACACCGGGTGGTCCGCATGATCGATCGCGAACTGGGTGCGGCGCAGGGCATTTTCGGCTTCGCGGCGTTCGGTGAAGTCCTGGCCGGTTATGATGATCCGGTCGCCCGGCGCGTGCACCATGTGGAAATGACCCCAGCGTTGTTTTCCGTCCTTCCTGGTGATCGGGAATTCTCGATCGGGGGGATCGGGCAGCGCCAGGTTCTCCGCCCAGGCGGCGAGGACCTCCTCGCGAAGAGCAGGATCAGGGAAGATGGCGGCGGCCCATTCGGCGATGTCTGCGAACTTGTCCACCGGATAGCCGAAGACCTGCGACATCGCCTTGTTGGCGAACAGAATCCTGCCGTCCCGGTCGCACACGGCCGTGCCGACGGGAGAATGGAGGATCATGTCGGAAAGAAGCGGCGATTCTTCGCTGGAAAGCGCGGACAGCTGGCGCACGGACGCGGCCGGGATTCTCTTGGACGAGTTGCCGCCCGGAGCGCTCTTCCGCTCTCGTGCCGGGGCCGTCTTCCGCTTCTGTGGCATGGCCGTCTTCCGCTTCTGTGGCATGGCAAAGTCAAGACTAGCTCGATTGCGCGGAGCGTCAAGAACAACTTGATGCGGCGTTGGTTCGGTGCTAGTATCGGCAGGTTCAGAATGTGGTCAGCATCATTCGCCAAGGAGACAAGATGAGCCTAGCTTTCACGCCCGGTCCGTTCGAGATGATACTCGTCCTGGTGGTGATCCTGCTGCTGTTCGGCGCGGCCAAGCTGCCTGACCTGGCCAGGGCGCTCGGGAAGAGCATGGGCGAATTCAAGAGGGGCAGGGAAGAGTCCGAGAAGGGCCTCAAGGAGATGACGGAGGGGGAGGAGAAGAAGGAGTTGTCGGGAGAAACGGGGGACGAAGGGAGTGTGTGAGTGCGCCGGTGTGTGAGTGTGTGGGCGAAACAGGCTACGCCCGCGCGCCCAGAAGCTTCTTGTTCACCCAGGCAAAGCGGGCGAAGAAGCACCACGCGACTGCCAGCACGATCCATGCCGCTGGTCTCACTCCGTCCTGAAGCGGGCCTGCGCGCAGGGCGGGCGCCGCGATACCCCATGCCACCAGGACCGTTTGTAATATGGCCTTGGTCTTGCCCATCCAGTTCGCGCCTACCACCTGTCCCCGGCGGGCCGCGGCGTTCCTGACCGCGTTCTGCAGCAGTTCGCGTGCGAGAAACAGGTGCGGGACGGCCCAGTCGATGTTCCCGGCGTGCGCCAGTTCGTAAAGCAGGGCCAGGATGACGATCTTGTCAGCCACGGGGTCCAGGTAGAGGCCGAGGGCGGTTTCCCGGCCGTGTCGCTTGGCATACCAGCCGTCGAAACAGTCGGTAAGCATGGCCGCCACGAAGAGCGCGGCGGCGGCGGCCCCGTGCCCTGCCCGGGCCAGGCAGATCACCGGGAACACCGCTAAGAGACGGGCTATTGTAAGCGTATTAGGTATATTGAAGGGGTGTCTGGCCGCTTTCATCGATTTCCGCGCGAGAGTTGCATACTTGGGCTTGATTCCGCAACGCTTTTCGGCTACTTATATATTACTCAAATTGCCAGCTCTCGCATGGCGGGAGTTCGGCCTGAGCCCACGAGTCATTCGCGCTGTTATGGGGTTCCTCAGCGGCGCGTATACCGTTATGAGCACTCGTATATTGAACGGATTTGCTTGAGGAGAGGGATATTGAACAGACGTTTGGGTAGCTGCAGGGGCATTCTGGTTGCTTTGCTGCTGAGCTTGGCGGTTTCGGCCGGACTGACTACGGCCCTGGCGGACGAGAGCGCCGCGGCCAGGGCGTCATCATTGATAAAGAGGAGGATGTACCGCGACGCGGCACGGGTCCTCGAGAAGGCGATAGACCAGAAGGGGGGGCAGAACGCCGGGGTGGAGCTTCGCCTGCTGGCCGAGTCCTACTACCTCCAGGGCGAATACGGCAAGGCCCGGCCGATCTTCTCCCGCGCGTTGAGTCAGCAGACCACCACGAAGGGCAAGATCATATGCGAGGCGCGGCTTGCCGTGCTCGCGTACCGGTTGAAGGACTATCGCGGCGCGCGCGAGCGGATCGATAATTTTCTTCGGAAATATCCCACCGACAAGCGTGCAGGCACGATGTACGTGATGCGCGTGAAGATGGTAAATGCCGGCCGCGACAAGGTGTCCGACAAGCTGAAGCAGATCGAGGCGGACTACCGCAAGATCGCCGACAACAAGAAACGCTACGGCTACTACAACTCCGTCATGGTAAGCCAGGTACTCGGCGAGCTCTACTCCAAGGCCGGCCGGGAAGACAAGGCGATCTCCCTCTACATCACCGCCGTGCACGAGATGCGCGGACTGATAACCGAGTTCAAGGCCGACAACCGGCCGATACCCAGAGACCTGATGCAGGGCGTGGACAGCATGTCCCTGCAGATAGGCCACTACTACTACAAGAAGAAGAACTGGAACGAGGCGCAGAAGTGGCTGGAGAACGTCGACTACGTCGAGCCGCTGATGTGGAAGTCGAAGCTGATGCTGGCGCAGATGCAGTACCGTCGCGGCGCCTACAGCTGGGTGACGCAGATACTGTCGGACAAGTTCCTGCGCACCGTGCCGGAGGGCAGGACCAAGGCGAATATGCGGCTCCTGCTCGGGCTGTCGGAAATGAACCGGATGGGCGGCAACCGGGAGCGCGCGAAGGAGCAGCTCAAGCTCGTGAGCGACGACGTCATGGGCTACTACCAGGCACAGCACAGTCTCGGCGACATCTACCGCGAACAGAACGACCCGGACCGCGCGGAGAAGTTCTACCTTGTCTCTATCAAGGAACCGAAATACGCACCCGCCGCCAACTTTTACCTGGGCGAGATCTACAAGAAGAGGGGCGACTCGGTGGAGGGCCTGGACGACAAGTCGGTCGAAAAGCGCAAGAAGCTGCACCAGAAGGCGGCCGGCTACTTCGGCGAACTGGTCACGAAATACCCTCTCACCGCGCTGGCCAAGCAGGCGAAGCCGCTGCTGGACGAGCTGCATGGGCGCGGCGTGGACGTCTCGGTGGCCATGAAGACCGAGGACCGGATAAAGCTCTGGGAGGAGACGGTCAAGAACAAGCCGAAGTCCAACGAGGCAGCCCAGGCGCTGATGAGCCTGGCCGATCATCACGCGCAGACGTTGCAGGCGCCCGACGAGAAGACCACCGTCATTAAGGCGGCGAACTGGGAGGAGTGCGGAAAGGCGTGCGGCCAGCTGCTGGCGAACGGGATGACGCCGTTCGAAGGGGTCACCCCGGAGCGCTGGAAGGTGCTTCGTGCACGCGCCCTGTACCTGATGGGCCGCGCGGAGCTCGGGAGCCTGCCGCTGCCGCCAAGCGCGAGGCGCCTGACCGGGGAGAGGGCGGTGCCGATGGAGAAGGGCGGTGACGCGGACCGTGCCGCGATGCTGTTCAACCAGGCGTTGAAGCTCACCCCGAAGGACAAGAAAGAGTTCCGGGGCGATATCGAGCTTTCGCTGGTTGAGGCGATGTTCAAGTCCAAGCACCCCGCCACGCGCGACGGCGCGGAACGGCGCTATGCGGGGCTGGAGAAGCAGTACGGCAAGGACCCTCGTTACCAGAGACTCGTCCTGGCGGTGGCCGACTGGCAGGTCGGCCAGGAGTTGTACGAGAGCGCGGCCCGGATCTACCGCAAGCTCGCGCGGAATGCGGAGCTCGACCGTGACGAGGTGATGCATCTCCTCTACCTGTCCGGCATCTACTACAGCAAGGCCGGCCGCAAGGCCAAGAAGACCCAGCGGACCGCAGCCAAACTGGGCTTCTACATCTACCCGAAGGAAGTTCTCCAGGTACTGCCGATCATAAAGACGCACCCGCCGTTCAGGAACACCAAGCGCATCTTCTGGGAACCCACGGGGGCTGACCTCACGGGGGAGCAGGTGCTGCGCCGGGTCTCGAAAGAGTTTGCCGTGCCGTTCACCTGGCGGCCCGATTCGAAACCGGGAAGCGTCGCGAACTACCTGAAGACGAAGCGCATCACGCGCGCGGAGATCGTCAAGTACCGTGGTGCCAGGACGTTGGCGGAGTACATGGACCTGGTTATCGACCAGAAGATGTTCCGCATGGACTTCGATCTCGGCGCCAGCGGCGGCAAGCCGACGATCGACCCGTTCGACGAGGACGCGTTCGAGACGGCCGACCAGTCGCGCGTTATCGAAATATACAGCCCGCACAGGGAGCGCTTCCCGGCCCTGGCGAAGGACTACGGCCAGTTCGCCTCGGTTCACAAGGGCGGCGCGATGATGTTCCACGTTATTCAGCGGATCGAGAATCTCACCGGCTCGAAGATCTTCTGGGCCGAGGGTGTCGACAAGGAGGACGCGCTGGCGAAGGAGTATAAGCAGCTCCCCGGCGCGGGGGCCGGCTTCTTCCCGTGCACGCAGGTCCTGAAACGCACGCTGGAGCCGATCGGGCTCACCTACAAGGTGATACGCCGCGACCGTGCCGAGGAGCTGTTCAGGGTGTCGAACGAGTGCTTCAACGAGCTACGCCAGTTCGGACAGAACACCACATACGCCGAGGAGGCGATGTTCAACCTGGCCATAAACTTCCACTATCTCGGCGACCGCGTCAAACAGAAGCTCGTGCTGCGGGAGTACCTGAAGGTGTTCGACGATCCCAGCTACTCGCACTACTACGACGCGTGCTTCTGGCTCGGGCACGCTTTCGAGCAGGACCGCCGGCTGCGGGACGCCATCAAGCACTACTCGGTCGCGGCCGAGGAGCGCGTGATCCTGACGAAGCTTGAGCCCGGCATGGACCTGGCCCCGCAGGACGAAATCCGAAAGCGGCTGAGCTATGATACGCTATTCAACCTCTGCCTGAAAGGCACCGGCTCGTTCAAGGGGGCGCCGCTTGACGATGTGACCAGCTTTATTCGCTTCAATACGAACGTGGACATCAAGCTCGAGGAGAGCGCCCGCGCGGTGACGAACAGGATCGTTCGTGCGCCGTTCGTGAACATGCAGTGTTTCGACCTGCTGTACGGCACGATGAAGGAGCTCGGACTCGATCTCAGGACGGAGAACGGCGACAAGGCCGTCGCGGAGAAGGCTTACTACCGGCTTGCGAAGGTCTACATGAAAGACGACCTGGTGCACGACGCGCTCGAACAGATCAACACGCTGCTCACGCGGTTCCCCAACACCAGGCGCAAGATCGATGCGCTGAAGCTCAAGCTCGAGGCGTTCAAGCAGCTCAAGGACTATAGAAATGTCCTTGACGTCCTGCAGCAACTGAAGGTGGCGTCGAAGGGGGTCGTGGAGACGTACATGCTGGACTACGAGACGGCCCGGATCTACTTCGACATGTGCGACTACGGGAAGGCGGCCGAGTACTACGGGAAAGCCCTGGCCGGCACCGAGGCGCAGGACGACTGGATGAAGATACGCGAGGGCCTGGCGTATGCGTACGCGCGGCAGGATGACAAGCTGACGGACGCCCTCGGCCAGTACAAGAGCCTGATGCGGCTCGAGACCTCGTCCATCCGCCAGTCGATCAACACGTTGATGGCGTACTATCTGGAGTACGCGGTGTCGACGAACAGGGTGCGCAAGCCGCTGCCGACGAAGGAAGGTGAGTTCATCAAGAGCTACGAGGCGATGTCGGACGAGGAGCGCGGGACCCTCGGGCCGAACGACCTGGCGCGGGCAACGTGGATCTACTACGTGGCCGGGATGCAGGACGTTCTGGACGGGAACCTCGAGGACGCCGTAAAGAAGTTCGATGCGGCCGGGCTGTCGCCGGACCAACTGCTTGCGGGCGAGGCGCTGCTGCAGGAAGGGCTTGCGCAGATGAAGCTGAGGAAGTACGACGATGCGAAGAGCACCTTCCAGCACCTGCTGTTCGCCACCAAGGCGGTCGAGCCCACCGTGCGGGGGACCTACTACCTGGCGCTCTGTTTCCAGGAGCTGGTGAACCCGGACGCGGCGTTCCGGCGCATGCAGGAGGTGGTGAACAAGTTCCCGGTGTCGCCCTTCGCCAGGCTGGTCAAGGCGAACGAGCTGTACCAGCAGCGGACGGGAACCGTGCCCGAGCCCGAGCCCGAACCGGAGCCGGCTGCCGTGGGGCCCGCTGGGGGCGAAGGCGGGGGCGAGGGCGAAGACAAGGGCGAGAAAGCCACGACCGACCGGGCCGCGTCCACGCAGGCGAAGGAAAAAGTGTAGTAACAAGGCCCTTTTCAGTGTAGTATTGGTGGAGAATATTGAGGTAGAAAATGAGGAAATTCGCGGTGATCTGTGCCGCCCTCTCGGTCGGCCTGACCGCCATGGCCCAGCTGTCGCCCGAGGAGGCGCTTCGCCAGGCAGCGAAGCATGAGAAGGAGGGCGCGTTCCGCAGGGCGCGGGCGATATATGAGAGCTTCCTGAAGGACCACCCGGGCCATATCCAGGCGCTCAACGTCAAATACCGGCTCGGGATATGCCACGACAATATCGGCGAGACGGACAAGGCTGTTGCGACGTTCAAGGAAGTCATGGCCGCGGGCAAGCAGCGGCACTTCAAGCATCGGTCCGAAACGGCCATCAAGCTGGCGAAGCTGCTGGGTGCGTCCGACAAGCACCAGGAGGCCGTCGAGCTTCTCACGGCCCAGTTGAAAGAGGGGGCCGGTCTCTACGAAGACGAGGCGCAGAACCTGTGCGGCGGCTACCAGGCAATACTCGGCAACTTCGACGAGGCGGCCGTCATGTTCAACATCCTCCAGAACAAGCGCGGCTCGCCCCTTGCCAAGGAAGCTGCGTACAAGCTGGCCATCGTCTGGATGAAGAGCGGCAAGACCGACATGGCCAAGCACGCGGTCGAGCAGTTCGCGTCCCGCTACCCGGCGCATCCGAAGACGGTTGAGCTGTTCTGCCGCATCGCGCGGCACTATTTCGAGAACAAGAAATACAAGAGCGCGCTGGGCGTGTGCACGCAGGTGAAGGATCGCTACAGCAGGCGGCCGGAGGCCATGGAGGCCGCGTTTATCATTGCCCTCTGCTACAGGGAGGCCGGGAAGATCGAAGCGGCCATAAAAGCCTTCGACATCGCGGCCAAGATGCCGCAGGCGATGCACAACACCGTGCTCGCCACGGAAGCCTACTTCGAAATTGCCCAGCTCATGCGCAAGAATCTCCACCGCGAGCAGGATGCCATGGAGTACTATTCCCGGGCGGCCACGAAGGCCCGGAACCCGGTCACGAAGAGACAGAAGAAGATACTCGAGTATTGCCTGTTCAACCTGGCCGAGTACAACTTTCGGAAGGAGAACTGGAGCTCCGCGCTCGACCTCTACATGCAGCTGCGCAAGGCTGGCTCCGAGCTCAACGTGTTGAGCCGGATCCTCCACTGCCAGTCCAAGATGGACCAGTACGGCGCCGCCGCGCTCTTCGGTGACGATGACGAGGAGATCAAGTTCATCAAGGCCAGGATCGCGGCTAATCCCGGGACGCTCATTGCCCTGCAGGCCGAGGTCTTCCTGCTGGACAAGCGGCTTGAGAACGAAACGCTGTCGGAACGGGCAACCGGCGACTGGGCAAAGCTCAGCCAGATCATCAAGGAATTCGGGGCTCTCCTCAAGAAGTACCCGGCAAACATCGTCAAGCAGCAGAGCCTCGACGCCTACATCATGATGCGGATGGCGTACGCCTACGGCGCGGCGAGCGAGGAGCGCCTGGGCCAGACGGCCGCGGCCGGCTACTGGACGAAAGGCCTCGGCCTCTACGAGAAGGCCCTCACGGCGGCACCGGACAGCCTGTTCCTGGTCGAGATGCTGGAGGGCGTCGCGGTGCTGGGCCAGAAGACGGGCAACAACAGGAAGGCGTTCGACGCGTACAAGCGTCTATACCAGATCACCGGCAAGGAGGCCGCGAAGAAATTCGATCCCAACAAGCCCGAAACGGCGGCCAACAAGGACGAGGAGCCTGGGCACGAGTCGTTCAGGTACATACGCGGACTGGCGACGATCGCGGACACGACGGACATGGTCGAGGAGGCGATCGCAACTGTAAAGGACATCATAGCCCGCAACCCGCCCGAATCGGAGGACGCTCGCGAGGCCCGGTTCTATCTCGCAGAGCTCTACTACATGAAGCGCCGCTACTCGGATGCGGCCAGGGAATACAAGACTTTCATACGCCAGTACGGTCCGCCGCTGGATTCCAATGGTGACGTCATAAAGGCCAAGAAGCCGAAGGGCAAGGCCGACAGGCGTGGCCGGGGCAAGAAGCCGTCGGGCCCGCCCAAGACGGACCCGATTATGGCCAAGGTCTACGAGTGCGGTGTGAGGATAGCGCACTGCTGGTACTCGCAGGGGCATACCAAGAACATGCTCAAGGCCTACGAGTGGATCATCAAGAACCAGAGCGAGGGCAGGAACCATTACCTGGGCGAGGCCCACTACGTCACGGTTCTCAACATGACCAAGGGCAAGGACAATAACACCAGCGAAAAGAAAAAAGAGCAGGCCGAGGCGTTCTGGAAGCGAGTGGTGAATCCGTCCATGGACTGGGGGGCCGAGGAGTTCAACAGGGGATTCCACTATTGGATCAAGCATCCCGAAGCCGTGCCGTACGTGAAGACGGCGATACTGAAGTCCGGCGAGCTCTACGGCGCCCAGGGGCGGCACGCGATCGCGGCGCAGATATTCAAGCAGTACCTGCGCATTTACTCCCCGGAAGAGATGATCTCGGGGGGCGGCAAGCGGGGCAGCAAGCAGCCGCGTTTCCCGCGCGACGAGATGTACGATATCGCCAGCTATGCCGCGGGCAGGGAGTTCATCCAGGCCGGTGATTTCGCATCCATGGCCGAGATCTACCGGCCCTACATCGACGGCCTGCGTGGTGTTACATACCGGCCGTCGATACTGATGCTGCTCGGCCACTACGGCACCGAGGGCGAGATGTACAAGGATGCCCGGGAGGCGTACGCCGCGCTGCTGGACGAGTACGGCCCCCCGAACCCGGTGAACAAGAAGACCGGGCTGCCTGAGCCCGTGAAGAAGGAGGCGCGGCTCCGCCAGAAGTCGTCCTGGAACGGGATCCGCATGCAGCCGCCGGCGAAGTGGGACCCCGGCAGGATTCGCTACTCGCTGGGCTACCTGTATTGGAAGAAGGAAGACTGGCGCATGTGCCGCACCACGCTGTACCCGTTTCTCACCGACGCCGGCCTGAAGGGGAACGAGTCGCGGCCGGAGGCCCTGTTCATGCTGGGCCGGAGCTGCTACAAGCTCAAGGACGCGAGGAAGGGAACCGAAGTGCTCGGCTCGCTCCTGTACCAGTACCCGAAGTTCAAGGGAAACGAGGAGGCCTTCATCGACGTCATGGGGGCCTGCGTGAAGTTCAGCGACTGGAAGCGCCTGGACCGCTACTACGCCCTCTTTGTGCAGAGACATCCGCAGTCGCTGCGCCGGCCCTATGCTGATTTTTACGATGCGCTCGGGAAGGTGCGCAGGGGGCAGAAGAAGGAGGGGCTCAGCAAGCTCCGGAGCGTGGCAAGAGCAGAGACGTACGAGGATCTGAAGGCCGACGCTTTCTACGAGGTGGCGGTACAGGTTAGTGGCGACAAGAAGACGGCGCTGAAGCTGCTTGAGCGTAGCATCGAGTACTACCCGCGTGCGAACTCGCTGCTGGAGGCCGGGCGGTGCGCCGTGGATCTGCAGCAGTGGGAGCAGGCACGCACGTACCTGGACCGCTGCATCCGTGAATTTCCGAGAAGTGAAGAGAAAGTGCTGCGCGAAGCGCGCGTGTTGCTCGCCAGGGTGTCGGAAGCCGAGGCGGGCAAGCGGAGGTAGGGGAGCAATCGGTAGTCGGTAGTCTGTGATCACTGATATGTGGTCCGAAAAGGGAATGAGGAGAGGGACGAATGGATAGGCTCTGCAGGTTCTTTCTGGTAACCATGCTGGTGGCAGCCATGTTGGTATCGGCCGCCTGGAACGTATACGCGCAGGAGGAGAAGAAACCGGACATACCCACCATGGACGTGCCCGTGACGGACGCGGACATCGAGGATGTCAGCGAAGAGGCGGGCGCCGAAGTGGTCGCCGAACAGCTGGAAGGGCTGGAGGAGGGGGACCACAAGGAGTTCAAGATCCATACGGACGACGATATCTCCGCCCTGTCTGAAGGCGATATCTACAAGTCGAACCAGACCGCCTTCAAGATCAAGTCCGTTAAGGCCAAGAACGAAAAGGGCGGCGTGTTCGTGGTGGAACGAATCCGCGGTAAGATGGACCCCAGCATGCGCTGGCACCGGATGTCGGGCGAAGGCCCGATCAGCATTGCCTCGAGGGAAACGCTCCTCGATCGCGTAATAAGCGGCGGTGCGGTGATGTACCCGATCGGGTTCCTGCTGCTGCTGATGATTATCGTTACCATAAGGCTCATTTACTACTACCGCCCGGAGCTGCACTGCGACAGGGAGTTTGCCGACGAATGCCGCAAGGCCATCGAGGAAGGCGACTTTGCCCGGTTCGAGGATCTTGCGATGGAGGAGGACGGCCTGCTCGCGCACATCTGCCGGATCATAATCGCGAACGTCCGGCGTCTGACCATTGCGGAAATCAACAGCCGCGTCGAAACGGAGGCGCTGCACGAAGTCGGACGCATGAGCTTCCCGCTCAGGCTTCTCAACTTCATCGCGGTGGCGGCGCCGCTGCTCGGACTGCTGGGTACGGTGCTCGGCATGATTACATGTTTCG
>Ga0272442_10001079_pt1 | contig 42091 bp, 39 predicted proteins | sample SSMForm2O_FD_200262 | JGI IMG/M metagenome (GOLD analysis project Ga0272442, IMG submission 200262) | Marine sediment archaeal communities from Little Sippewissett salt marsh, Falmouth, MA, United States - SSM-Form-2O | ecosystem: Environmental > Aquatic > Marine > Wetlands > Sediment ...
GCCGCTTTAAAAAAGCAGGGTATTTTGCACTACGCAAGAATGGTTTTACGGGCAAAGTCTGGACACGAGGGTATAATAAAAAATACTGCTTCGATGTGGAAAGCCTCAAGGGTCGCATAGCGTATGTGGAAAAACATGGAGATTAAACCTGCCAGGAAGTAGTATGGAGTAATTAAAACAAAATAAAAGACCACCCAGGGCGTGGTCGGTTCGACAAGCTCACCACAGGCTGGTTCGACGAAAATAAAAGACCCCCCAGAACGTGGTCGGTTCGACTTTGCTCACCGCAGGCTGGGGGCTAAACAAAGAAGAACTAAATAATGTCTATGAGGTGAATATCAAAGGTCAGATTTTTTCCGGCTAAAGGGTGGTTGGCGTCCAGGGTGACAGTCGAATCGGAAACGTTCGTGACCCTTACCGGAATAGCCTGCCCGCTTTCATGTTGAAGATTCAGGGTGTCGCCGACCTTTGGATTGAGATCCGGGGGAATTTTGTCGCGAGTAATATCCTGGACCATCTCTTCTCGGCGAGGGCCATAGGCATCGTCCGGCGGAATATCAATAGTTTTCTTTTCACCGGAAGCCATACCTTCCAGTGCGCGATCAAAGCCGGGAATGACCTGTCCAGCACCAACAGTTACTTCCATAGGATCCTGCTGGGCAGTATTGAAAAATGTTGTGCCATCCTCCAGTTTTCCCAAACAGTGTACTTTTACCTTATCACCCTTTTGGGCCTGTGCCATGTTCAATATCCTTTCCCGTTGTTTTAACTCGTAAATAAAAATGAAAGGTTGAAGGAGAAATTCTGGTGGGAAGCAGAAATGAAACTGTCTCGAACCATATTTCACACTCAGCAAACCAATCTCTATATAATGAACTATATCAACATATCCGGGCCCTGTCCAGAATCACAAGGTCTTTTTCTGGTATTTCCGGAATTATCAATGATTTGCTGCAAATATACAACAATACTACTTGAGTATTGAGAGGCTAAAAACTGATTCTTAAAGGAGTTAAGGAGGCGGAAAACACTAAATACAGAATACGTCATTAAAAGGAGGCAGGAGTCAGGAGATAAATGCAATCGTCCCGATGGGACTTAAGGATAATCAGGAATCGAGTTCCCAGCGTTAAAACGCCGGGCTATTATCATATGTCCCTACGGGACTACATAAGTCTATTCGAGGTAGGGGTTGGGGGGAGAGTTGTAGGGTGTGGGGCCGGGGCGGAAGAGGCCGCCGCCGACGCCGCCAATAAATTGTTTGTGGCCTTGGTAAAGCGGCAGATTCCTATAATTAGGTATGGTGCCGGGGCGGTTGGTGATCTTGACGAGGCGCTCCAATAGTTCGGTCTTTTTATCGGTAAAGGCGGGGTCATAATAAAGATTGTTTTGCTCGGAGGGGTCTTTCTTGAGATTGAACATCTGGCCCTTATCTTCGCCGGAGAAGCGGGTGAGCCGCCAATAGTCGTCGGTGATAACGGTGTCGATGGTGCTGACGGAAACTGCTATCTCGGACCAGGATTGTTTTTCCTTTGAGCCGGAGCAAACAGATGCAAAAGATTTGCCCTCCAGGGGAGGAAGGTTCTCGGAGGGGACCTGGGCCCAGTCGCAGAAAGTTGGGAAGTAGTCGAGGGTACAGGTGAGGCGGGCGGTTTTGTGGGGAGTGATGCCGGCGCCGGCGGCAATTAAAGGGAGACGAATGCCGGCGTCGTAATGAGGGGTGCCCTTGGCGATGAGGCCGTGGTCGCCCATCATCTCGCCATGGTCGGTGGTGAACATGATAACGGTATTTTCCCAGAGATTGTTGTCTTTTACAAAACTTACGATGCGGGCGATCTGATCGTCAATGAATTTTACCGAGCCGTGGAAGAGAGCACGCATCTTGCGCACGAGTTCGGGTTTGTCTTTGATCTCGTTGAAGCCGAGGTAAGAATTCTGGTTGGAAAGTAAGGCACGGTAATCCTGACCTTCCCATTCGGCGGGGAAGGGATCTTTCATGTCGGAGGGGTTGAACATGGTGTCATAAGGTTTTGGGGGGTTGTAAGGATCGTGGGGGTCAACGTAGGAGACGTGGCATAAAAAGGGACGGCCGGGGTGGTCCTTTAGATGGCGGGTCATAAAGTCGAGACTGCAATTGGTGATAAAAGTTGTGTCGTGCAGTTCGGCGGGCAAGGGTGAGGAGTACATGGTCTTCCAGCCAGATTGCTTTAATAAAGGTTGGAGGATTTTCTGGCGGGCCTTGTGGGCGAGCAGGGCCTGGGCGGCGCGGTTTTTACGAAGGGAATGGCCCCAGCATAAGGCGAGGGCATTTTCATATTGGTCGGGGTGCTCTTTTTCGATCCAATCGATCCAGGGGCCCCATTTGGGATCCTCGGTTACGACAGATTCGTCGAAGCCGAGAAAGTGCAGATCTGAAGGGACGGGCAGATGCATGGGGGTTTGATGAATCTTGCCAAAGGCACCGGTGCGGTAGCCGCTGCGCCGGAGGACGTGGGCGTAGGTTGGGGTGTCGGTGGCAAGGGCGTAATTGTTGGCGATGATGCCGTGAACTACGGGCGAACGGCCGGTGAGCCAGGTGGCGCGATCGGGGGCGCAGATGGGGCAGGTGGCGTAGCAGCGCTCAAACATGGTGCCCTTTTGGGCGAGCTGATCGAGAGTGGGGGTGGAATTTACGCCGCTACCATAACAGTTAAGGAAACCAGCGGCTAACTGATCGGCGGAAATGAAAATAATATTTTTGCCGCTAAGAGATCCTTTAGCTGCTGATTTGGTGTTTGAGTTAGCAGCAGCGTGAGATGCAACAGAAGTTGCAGAAGCAGCTAATAAACTCTGGATCATAAAGTCTCTGCGATTCATAATGATTATTCCTTATAAAATAAATACTCTTTAAATAATTCCATGCCCAAGCTTTTTTATTTATAAACTTGTTTTGAAACAACCTTCTCCGTTACATAATAATTTTTCTGATGTAGATGTACTACGCTTGGGCATGCCATCCATCAGGGAGTGTTGGTTTTGGTTGGGGGACATGGTTGCATTATCCAGGCTTCGTTGAAGCGGGCGTATTTTATGGTTTTGGAAGGGCCGGGCTGGAGATCGCGGTTTTGGAAGGTATAGGTAACCTGGATTAACCCGTTACGGGACTGGATGACGGCGGGGTAGGCGAAGCGGGAGGCGGCATCGAGGGGGCGGGGGTCGAGTTCGAGGTGGCGGGTATAGTCCCAGGATTTGCCCTCATTGGTGGAAAGAGAGACGGCCAGGCTGTTGCGGCCATCTTCGGTGTCGTTATAAACCAAGACCCAATGACCATTGGAAAGAGTAACGATGTCGGCGCCGGAGCCGGGATTGGGTAAATCAGAATCTTGGACGGGGGACCAGGTGAGGCCCTTGTCTTTTGAGGAGCTGATGAAAAGGCGTTTGGGAGGAGGACCAGCGTCACGCATGTAGGCGACGAGGGTACCGTCAGCTTTTTGGGCGAGGCCGGGCTGGAGGCAGCCGGGGGCGACAAGCGGGGTGCTAAACTGCCAGGTCTTGCCGCAGTCGTCAGTAAGGGCCATGAGGGAAAAGAGGAAACCATCGGAATAGAGCGGGACGATGATGCGGCGGTTATCGATTATGGTAGCTTTGTTCTTGGTCTGCCAGCCCATGCGGCGAAAGTAGGGAAAGCCCATGAGCTGCTTTTTGTAACTTTTGCCTGTGGGATTGTAGAGACGCCCCGGGCGCATCATATCCTCGCCGCGAGCGTGGGAAAGGAGGCGCTGGGACCATTGTTGCCAATGGCTTTTCCATTTTTCAGGAATTTTAGAGCCGAGGTTTTTTAATTGCTCCATAAGGTATGGTTTGTATTGGGCGATTTGTTGTTCGACAGATTTGACGAAGGGGTCGCCGGGCTGGATGCCCCTTTCGGTAGAACCGCCGGGTTTTACGAGCAAGTCCTCCTGCCAGGCCCAGACGGGAGGGCCGGGGTTAAGATAATCTTCACTAAGACGATATTTCAAAAGCGAAGTTTCCCACTGGTTGGCGATGACAGTGTACCACATGAGCCAGAGGCGCTGCTGGGGATCGATAAAGAGGATGGGATTGATGTCGGGGAAACCGGGGACGTCGGCGAGGAGGAAAGGTTTGCTCCAGGTTTTGGAGCCGGCGGAGAGACGGGCGCCCATGATGGCAACATCATCGGCCCAGCGTTCGCCGGAACCCTGGAACCAGGCGGTTAGTAAATCACCGTTGCTCAGTTCGACAATGGTGGAGGCGTGGACGTGCTGGGTGACATAGGGGAATATGTTTTGATCACGATAGATGATTTTCGTATCAGCAGAAGAAGAGCCAGTCTGAGCAAGTGAGGTCTGGTATTTACAACCCCAAGACAGGAATAATATTATAAGGAAAAGATAAAAACAAGATCGTCGAAGTGATAGTTTACTGAAAGCAGTCATTTCCTTCCTTTCGAAATACGTTAGCTGAAATATTATGTATGACTTTTATACAAGTTGTTGTCGGTGATATATTGCAGAACCTTGGGGGGTATCAATTCGTTTACAGTTAAGCCGCGGCGGAGGCGGGAACGGATGTCGGTGGCGGAGATATCAAATTCGGGGGTGTCGATAACATGTTGCTGCAGGCGAGTGATCTGGGCGGGAGTTAAGACATTCTGAAAAAGGGCAGAACTAAGTTGGGCCTGGTAGCCGGGGCGGCGGGCGGTGACGATGGTGCATTGTTCGACTAATTGGTTCACCTTGTACCAGCCGGGCAGCTCGGAAATAGTGTCGGCACCGATTAACCAATATAAAGTTGTATCGGGGCCGAACTGGTCACGAAAGTAGCGGATGGTGTCGAGGGTGAAACTGGGGCCGCGGCGATGCAGTTCACAATCGGATACTTCGAAGAGGTCGTCACCTTCGAGGGCCAATTGAGTAAGAGCAAGGCGCATGGGAGCAGGAGTAAGAGAGTGGGGCTCTTTGTGGGGAGGATGGGCGGAAGGAATGAAGATTACCTTGTGCACTGTAAGTTTGGCGGCGATAAGTCGGGCAATCTGGATATGGCCGTTGTGGATCGGATCGAAGGTGCCGCCAAAAAGTAAAATACCAGGATGTTTGTCAGTTACATCAGACATAGTAAACCGCTCTTGATTATTGTTGTTTGATTTTTTCGAAAAGGGTTTTCATTTTTTGGGGGTCTTTGAGGCCGGGCTCTTTTTCGACGCCGCTGCAAAGATCGATAGCGTAAGTGCCAACAGCTAAAGCATCCTTAATATTATCCGGACAGATGCCGCCGGCGAGAAAAATCATTTTATCGGGGATGGAGGTAACCCAACTCCAATCGAAGGTTTCACCGGTGCCGCCGTAGAGTTCCTGGTTAAAGGCGTCGAGCAAAATAAAAGGTGTGTCAAAGCGGCGGGCCTGCTCGATGTCCTGGGGAGTGCGGAGGCGGAGGGCCTTGATGACGGCAAGGCCAAGTTCGGAGGCAAGCTGACAATCGGCATTGGATTCGTCGCCATGTAGTTGCAGCATATCCAAAGGGCAGTCATGGAGAGTCTGCTTGATAAAATCAAGCTGGGCATTTACGAACAAGCCAACCATTTGGGCTGAGGTGGGAGTGAGAGTATTAATAATCTGAGCAGCTTCCTGCGGTTCGATGAAACGGGGGCTGGGTCGGAAGAAATTGAAGCCCAGCAGATCGGCGCCCAGTTCGAGGGCCAAGCGGGCGTCGGAAATATTAGTAATGCCACAGATTTTTATTTTGGTAGGCAAGTTTCACATCCATTAAGAACGCGTGGGGCAAAGCCCCACCCTACAAAAGTTCAATTGGTTTAGGAATTTGAGATTTCGATAAGTTTCATAAGGGCCTGGACGGCGCGGCCGGTGTTGATACTTTCCCGGGCCAGGACAATGCCCTCAGCGAAGCCGGGTGCTATGTCAGAAATCATTAAAGCGGCGGCGGCGGTAAAGAGTACTACGTCACGGCGAGGGGTGGTGTCTTTACCCTCTAAAATAGCGCGAGTGATAGCGACGTTGTCGGCCAAGGTGCCGCCAGCCAAATCGGAAAGCGAAGACTTTTTAAAGCCATAATCGCTGTAGTCAAGGGTGTGTCTGCTGATCTGGCCGCTGCGCAGTTCGACGATATCGGTGGGGCCACAGGTGGTGAACTCGTCGAGGCCGTCGCCGTGGACGATAAGGGCGCGCTGGACATTGAGCAGTTGCAGGGCGCGGGCCATGACCTCCAATAAAAATGGTTTGGCAACGCCAACGACCTGGATAGAAACATTAGCGGGATTGGCCAAGGGGCCGAGGACATTGAAAGCCGTGCGAAAGCCCAGGGCCTTGCGTATCGGCTGGACATATTTCATGGCGGGGTGGTGGCAGGGAGCAAACATAAAACCGATGTTGGCTTCATCGATACAGCGAGCAATAACCTCCGGAGCGGCGTCGATCTTGACGCCCAGTTCGGCAAGGAGGTCGGCGGAGCCGCATTTACTGGTGATGGCGCGGTTGCCATGTTTGGCGACGGGTAAGCCGGCACCGGCGGCAACGAGGGCGGCGGTGGTGCTGATATTAAAGGTTGAATGACCATCGCCGCCGGTACCGACGATATCGACCAACGGTTCTACCTTAGGACGAACAGGAACGGCGTGATCACGGAGGGCGCGGGCCATGCCGGCCATTTCATCGGCCGATTCACCCTTGGCGGCCAGGGCGGTGAGAAAGGCGGCAATGGGGACCTGTTCGCATTTACCGTCCAGAATTTCATTTAAGGTAGATTGAGCTTCGGTAAAGGAAAGATTGTCCTTGCCCAATAATTTTTCAGTTATCTCTTTCAGCATGATATTATCTCGTTTGATATTTAGTATAACCGCATGGGCATGGTTCGACAAGCTCACCACTAGCGGAGCCCATCCTACGTTTCTATGACAAAATTTCTAAGCACTAATTCCTAAATCCTAAACAAATACAAAGTCTCAAAACTCAAATGATTAAAACAAGAGAGTAAAAACAAACATAAGCATTCCAATACGTTTAACTGCATAAATGTATTATATATAAAGAGTTAATTGTGTAAAGTTTTAGATTGACAGAAAAAGTAGGTTAGGTTATGATGGTTAATTACCTTAACGGGTAAAAAAATATATCGCAGAGAGAGGTTTTTGCTTAGAATTGTCCTAGGCTGGAAGGGAGAGAGAGGCCATGAGCGAGCCAAAGAAGAGGTGCGGAGTATTTGTTCGAATCGTCGTTGCTTTACCAGTATTATTTTTATTTTGCGGGAATACTTTAGCAACGGATCTGGTTCATAGCACGGATTATTTATCCGAAGCAAGAGCATATCTGGGAGCAACAACGATAAATAATCTGGCGCTGTTCGCCGGGGGTTACAATGAAATGGAAGCCAGCAAGGTTGTGGACATTTATAACTATAATACAGGTCAATGGTCCATAGACACACTCGGTTTTGGGACTGGAGGCAGTCAAGTTGCTACGTCCGTGGGCAGTAAAGCTATATTTACCAATGGTGCTGAAGTCAATATATATGATACAGATACAAGTTCATGGTCCCCAGCAATGCTTTCTCAAATACGAGGTGGAGTAGCTGCAACATCAGTAGATAATCTGGCATTATTTGCCGGGGGGGGCGGCTTTGTGGAAACACCGTTTGATACTGTTGATATATACAACAACAATACCGGCTTGTGGAGTACGGCGACACTTTCGCAAGCGCGCGGGTTTATGGCAGCAACAACTGTGGGCCAAAAAGCAATTTTCGCCGGTGGTACAACGTCACTTAATAGGCCAATGCTACCGTGTGACCAGGTGGATATATATGATAATAATACAGGAATATGGAGTACGGCCAGTCTTTCTGAAGCCCGGGCTGATATAGCAGTTACTACAGTTGGCCAAAAAGCCATATTTGCCGGAGGTGACCGGATGAATTTTGTTGGGGTATCGGAAAGCGATATGGTTGATATATATGATGCCAGCACCGGGCAATGGACTACGGCCAGACTATCTCAAGCACGAACTGGAATATCTGCGACGACATTAGGTAACCTGGCGATTTTTGCCGGGGGGCGCTATGATGGGTTTTCACTGAGTGATATAGTTGATATATATAACGCGGAAACAGGGGTATGGTCCATAATGACCCTTTCAGAAGCACGCTTTGATTTGGCGGCGACAACAGTTGGGGATATGGCAATTTTTGCCGGAGGTATTAATTATATAAGCACACCTCCCGATCCTTTCGGGGCTGATCTATTTTTAGAGGAGTATAGCAGCATGGTGGATATATTTACCATACCGGAGCCGGGTACGTTAGTTCTGTTGGGTTTGGGGGGGATAAGTGTAATAATAAGACGGGCAAAAGCATGCCAACTGAGGTAAAAAATCCGAAGCACTAAATCCGAAATCCTAAACAAATTCAAATGTTTAAATAATAAAATCCAAAACAAATTATATAGCTTCTGTGGAAGCATGTAAATAATCACGCAATATAAATTATGAAATAAGCACGGCCAAGATGACCGTGGCACAATATTAAGATGGTGGTTACGGTGAGCCGATCAGGATCAGGGTAGAACGAGCCGGCAGAGCAAGTTTTATTTTGCCCATTTCCAGCGGTTTTACAAGGTCAATCTTACCAGTATCGGGATGAGCAGCCAACCAGTTCAACTGGTTATCAAGGGTAAGATTGTCGGCAAAGTCGATGGGGCCGACGTTTACGACGATCAAAATATTTCTATCCTCCCGGACAAAGCGACCAACTATAATTTTATCATTGGGAGTATCGAGTTTGCCGCTGGAATATAAATTATTCAAAGCAGCAAAGTCCAACTGCGACTGGGGGGATTGGGCGCGAAGGACCTTGCCACCGGCTGTTTCGAAGCGTTTTACGACTTCGGCAGCGGATGGGGGAAGCTGGACTTCGGCGGGAAGGACGAGGGCCTTAAACTGATGGTTATTAATCTTGATGCCGTCAGGAGATATTTTTGCCGCGGCGAGTAATTCGTGGTCAATCAGGGTGAACGAGATTTGATTTGTTGTCATTTGCCGACAGAGTTGGAAAAAAGAATTCTGGATGTCTCGCAATTTTTTGGTCTGGGATTGGGGAGACAGTTTTTGGGCGGTGGGCAGATACTGACCCCAAATATCATAGATAGGATAATAAAGCAGAACCTTGGGGGCCAAGCGGGCAGGGCGCAAGATAGAATTCAGCCGGCCGACGAAATCACAATAGGCGCGGTAATCATTGGGCTGCCGATTGCGGTAGTCATAGTAGAGGGTAAATTCGGTTACGCCGAGGGCGGCCTGCCAGGCGGCGGTGGCGCACATTTCTGCGAGAGAAGCCCGTTTTTTGTGGTTCATCCATTGATGGAAATCGCTCACTTCGGTCATGACTTTTCTGGTGCCGTTGAAAAGAGCGGCGGAGGCGGGCAGTTGGGCTGTGATCCCACCGCTGTAAATTATTACCTGCGGGTCCGAAGAGAGCATATCCATACCAGGGATATCCAGGCGGAGCATGGCCTTTAGAGCGTTGCCATATAAAGGGACCTGAAACAAAAGCGATTCTTCGTAGAGGGTGTGGCCGGAAGAAGCGATGTGATGGGTGTGGGCCCAGTCCTGAATTTGGCCGAAGTAGCGCTGGGCCATTAAATCGGCGATCAAAGCCCAAAACTGTTGACGTACTTGAATATCATACTGATCTTGTCCGGTAAATAAACTGGAACGATGGGCCATGATATCCTGTTTATATCGATTGCGGTATAACTGGGGTAGATCCTTGATCCAGGGGACAGAAGGCAAAGGAAGAAGGTCGTTATTGAGGGGATCGATTATGCGAACACGGTCGCGTGCCTGGCTGGGAAGTGGGCCGGTATTCACGGCCATCAGAGAAGGTTCGTCAGTAAAGAGGGCTTCAATGGTATTGCCGAACCATTGATGAGCGTGGTGCCAATAGGCATCATGGGTTTTTTCAAGGAAACAACGAACCGCGTGGGAGTCAATCAGATTAGGATAGCGCTGGGCGGCATGGTAATTATTGGAGGCGTGAGTGCGTTCGTAGGCGGGCCGCAACTGGAAAGAAGGATTATGGGAAGGATTATAGGTCAGGGCAAGGGCTTCCAAATCGGGATGCTCCTTAAGTACCAAACCACCGGCAGCGCCGCTGGGGTAACCCTGTTCATCATAAATCCAGACTCTAAGTCCTACTTGATGGGCAGCTTTAAGTGCTTGTTCAAATATTTGCCAATTCTTTTGTGAGAGAAGATAGTCACTAAAATCTACATTAATTACAACTCCGCCCAAGCCAATATTTTGCAAAGATGTCAGACTCTGAGTATTAGCCATTTGGGCAGGGACGGAGTGCAAAATCTGAAGAGGACGAAAGTTGGGCTCAGGATCGGAGAAGGAATTTAACCACCTGGCGGGCAAAACAGGAGGTAGTTGTGAGATCAAAGAACCCGGGGAAACGTAAGATGGGCTATCAGGGCTGCTACCATCGCCCAGACACTGGGTGGGAAATAGATTGAGACTAAATAAAAGGCCCCATAACAGGCAACTTAGATGGGCGGTGGGAGTTGATATTTTAGCTTTCATAACCCCATTATACACAAGGAGTTATCATTGCAAAGGTTTATATTGACAAAAAAGCCGCCATGTGGTATTATAAATATGTTACCCTGAATGGGTAAAGACATATTGTAGAGAGAGAAATTGCCGAGATTTTTCTTGGACAAAAGGGAGAGAGAAAGCCGTGTTCAAGCAAAAAATGGGTATCGGGGCGCTTCCTCAAAGCGTAACGGTATTAATTGTAGTTTTATTGCATGCCTATGGTAATTCCCTGTCTGCAGATCTGATCCACACCACAGATAATCTATCAGAACCAAGAGCATATCTGGGAGCGACGACGCTGAATAACCTGGCGTACTTCGCAGGGGGACAAAATGCAACCGCCTCCAGCAAAGCAATAGATATCCATAACTATGATAACAGTCTGTGGTCCACAGATATTCTTTTGATGGGAGGAGGAGCCGGAGAAGTCGCTACGACGGTTGGTAATAAATCCATATTTTCCAACGGCGGCGCAGTAGATATATATAACTCAGATACAAGTCTATGGTCGGCAACAACACTATCGCAAATACGCTGGGACATCGCGGCAACATCAGTAGGTAATCTGGCGTTATTTGCCGGGGGAGCTGATTCGTTCTATCTGTATGATACGGTAGATATATACAATAATACAACCGGGGTGTGGAGTACGGCAGCACTGTCGCAAGAACGACGCGACTTAGCAGCAACCACAGCAGGTGATAAAGCAATATTTGCCGGCGGTAATCTAGGAGTAGTTACAACCGGATTAGATAGCGACCAAGTAGATATATATGATAATGGTACGGGAACATGGAGTACGGCGGTTCTCTCGGAAGCACGCAGCGGTATGGCAGCAACCAGCGTGGGGGAGAAAGCTTTCTTTGCCGGGGGATTAATAAACGGTTTCGGGGGAAATTTTAACTGTACAGATGTTGTCGATGTGTATGACGCAGGAGCCGACTCGTGGTCCACGTTGCAATTATCACAAGCACGGGCTAATCTGGCCGCCACAACTTTAGGCAATCTGGTAATTTTTGCCGGTGGGTATTACGGTGACTATACACCCAGTGATATTGTAGATATATACAACGTGGATACGGGAGATTGGTTTACGATGAGCCTGGCTGAGGGTCGCTTTGGATTGGCGGCGACGACGGTTGGAGATATGGCTATCTTCGCGGGAGGCGTCACTGAATTCAGCATTTCTCCGGGACCTTCAGCACTGTGTGAAAATACGACCTATAGCACCATGGTAGATATATATACCATACCCGAGCCGGGTACGTTGTTACTTTTGGGGCTGGGGGGAATAGGACTGCTCAGGAGACGGCAGGGGTAAATCAGAAGAACATCAATTCTAAACACTAAACAAATTCAAATGCTCAAATAATAAAATCCAAAACAAAATATATAGCTTCTATGGAAGCATATAAATAATCACGCAATATAAATTATGAAATAAGCACGGCCAAGATGGCCGTGGCACACAGATAAGATTTTAGCGGCTAGGTTAGAAGCTCGATGACGTTGGAGATGATCTTGAGGCCGATGTTGTCCTGGAGAGTAAGGATAGATTCGGGGTGGAACTGGATAGAAGCAACGGGTAATTCCTTGTGGGCCAGGCCCATGATGTAGCCATCTTCGGTTTGGGCGGTGACGGTGAGGCAGGCGGGTAAGTTTTCCTTTTTTACATAGATGCTGTGGTAACGGCCGGCTGAGAAGGGATTGGGGACATTCTTAAAGATACCCTGCTGGTTGTGAGAAATCATCGACTCTTTGCCGTGCATGGGGGTGGGCATAACACCAAGTTCGGCGCCGAAGTGCAGGGCGATGCCCTGATGGCCGAGGCAGACGCCAAAAACGGGCAGGTTGCGCTTGAGTGCCTGAGAGACAAGCCCGGGTACACCCATCTTCTGAGGAGTTTCGGGGCCGGGTGAGATAAATACCAAATCGGGTTTGATCTGATCAAGCTTGTCAGGAGAGAAACCTTTACGCAGGGTAATTACTTCCACGCCCATCTGGCGGACGTAATTGGCCAGGGTGTGCACGAAACTGTCGAGATTGTCAACAAAGAGAATACGCTTGTTTTTAGTGGTGTTGATAACCGGCGCGTGAGTTGGTGATGCGGGAGCGCAATCTTTGTCCTGGACGGTGACGGCCTGGAGGAAGGCTTCGGCCTTGACGCGGGTTTCTTTTTCCTCTTCGTCCGGGATGGAATCATATAAAAGGGTGGCACCGGCGCGGACGGTGGCCAGTTGGTCGCGGAGATGGATCGTGCGAATCGTGATACCGGTATTCAACTGTCCCTGAAAGGTAAACAGGCCGACACAGCCGCCATACCAGCGGCGGGCGCTATTCTCCATGTTTTCTATCGTCTGCATGGCGATGGGTTTGGGGGCGCCGGTGAGAGTACAGGCCCACATGTGGGAAAGAAAGGCGTCGAACATGTCACAATCTTCCAGAAGCTGGCCTTTGACGTGATCGACGGTGTGGAACAACTTGGAATAACTCTCAACCAGACGGCGGCCCACGAGCTGGACGGTGCCGGGGACACAGACGCGGGATTTATCGTTGCGGTCAACATCGGTACACATGGTCAGTTCGGATTCGTCCTTCTTGCTGGCGAGCAGGGCCTGGATCTGGTTGGCGTCTTCCATGGGGCTGCCGCCACGACGGGCGGTGCCACTGATGGGACAGGTTTCGACCTCACGGCCGTCAACCCTGACAAACATTTCCGGGGAGGCACCGATGAGTTGTTCATCGCCCAGGTTGATAAGGAAGTCGTAGGGGCTGGGGTTGCGCTCGCGCAGCCGTTGGAAAAGCTCCGTAGGCAGCTCGCCACAAGGGACGCTGAACACCTGCGAGAGTACCACCTCGAAAAAATCACCCTGGAGACAACCCTGACGAATCTGCTCAACCTTTTGGGCATACTCGCCGGGCTTATGATCGCAGGTTATATCTTGAGAGGTGGAAGAGGTGATCAATTCGCGGCGGGAACCGGTAACAGGAATTGACTGAGTAGTAGTGCCATCGGTGCCGGTAAACTCATAAGCTAATTTGAAGGCCAACTGCTTTTGGTGGTCGATGGCGCCGATGCGGTCGGCCAGGAAGAGATGGCAGTCGGGGCCAACGCCAGAGCGGTCGTGTTTGAATTCGATGGGCTCAAACTGAAAAACCAGATCGTAACCGAAGGCGCCGAACATGGTGAGGTATTCATCTTCACAAGCCAAGTGGCGGCAGAGGGCGCGGAGGATCGAAAAGATACTGGGCTGTTTGCTGCGCTGCTCTTCGGGGAAGCCTTGGGGCATGGGGATTACCTTGCCAGTGATCTCGTCGGTTGAAATTTGATAACTTTCGACGTGCTGGTTTTCAGTAATCGTCGGGGCCAACATGGGCAGGATGATGCGGCCCCTTGGGCTTAGGGCACGGAGGGTAAAGGAGCGGCCGTAACTTACCATCTCGAGCGGTGGATCAATAAAGCCTATGTCCCAGCGCGAGTAGCGGCCGGGGAAGTCATAATCGCTGGCCAAAATACAACCTTTGGCCCGGTCGATATGCTGATATACGTCGGCGAGGGCCTGATCGAGGGGGACTTCTTCTTTGGTGCGGGTGACCTTGATGCCACCAGGGGTAATATATTCATCGTGCATGGTACGGTCTCCTTTTGGGATAATAAAAAACCACGGCTTCGTTCTCCTCGGCCGTGGTTCTATGATTTTTTTCTATGTATACCGGGCGTCTATTCGCCGGGCCCACGGCTCGGATAAATACGCCACCACCAATTGTTATGAATTTTCAAAGACATTTTTAAGCTCCAATTAACACTTATAGTAATATTAGAGCTTATCCTGCCAATAATGTCAACTATAAAATGCGTTTTAATAAGAGGCCCTAGAATAATTGGCGGGCACGGTTCGACAAGCTCGCCACAGGCAAGCCCGCCCTACCCTCCAGCGTTGCCAAGCGTAAAGTGATGTTCATAGGATCAGACATTTTATCTGTTAGTCCTGCGGGACTTTCAGGTCAACCGCGATAAACTCAACGTTACTATTACCGTTAAAGTGATTAATAACAGGTTCGAAAACTAGATCGAACTGTCGGTGGTCGATGAGCTGCTTCTCCCAATCGGCTTTACCGAAGGCCACGACACGTATAACTGAGCCGGAGCGCAGTTGGGCGTGGGGATCGTCAGAGGCAGAGACGTTGAATTGCAGGTGTTTGCCGCCGCCACCCATACGACGGGGCAAACCAACCAGTTGTAAATTGCGGGCTACGAGGCGCGGGACGGGATTGCCGGCGCCGAAGGGACCTAAGCGCTCAATCATCTGGACAGTGGCCATATCCAAATCGGCAGGGGTTACCTGGGCGTCGATATCGATGGTGCCGGTGATGTTTTTCAGGTCGAGGTGCTCTAAGGCGTATTGATTGAAAGCAGAGCGGAAATCTTCGATATGGTCCGGATCGATAGATAAACCGGCGGCCATTGCGTGTCCGCCAAAGGTAAGCAGGTGCCGGGAACATTCCTGCAGGGCGAGGCAGATATCGAAACCGGGGACGCTGCGGCAGGAGCCCAGGGCCTTGTCTTCCATCAGAGAGATGACGATCGTTGGTCGATGGAAGCGGTCAACAACGCGGCTGGCAACTATGCCGATCACGCCGGCGTGCCAATCGGTGCCGGCCAGGACGAGGCCGCGCCATTTGTCGGTGTTCATCTTTAATTGTTTGACCTGTTGGATTGCTTGTTCAGAGACATCCTTTTCGACTTTTTGCCGCTGCTTATTCTGGGCTTCCAGGTAACGGGCAATCTCGGTGGCGCGGGCGAGGCCGCACTTGGTGAACATTTCCACGGCCAGGCGGGCATGGCCCATGCGGCCGGCAGCGTTCAAACGAGGGGCGAGGCGAAAGGCAATATCTGAACTGGAAAGTTTGGCACCTTCCAGGCCGGAAGCGCGGATGAGGGCCTGGATGGCAGTATCAGATGAGCCGGCCAAACCTTCCATGCCAAAACGGGCCAGGATGCGGTTCTCGCCTAAAAGAGGCACGACGTCGGCGATGGTACCAAGGGCAGTCAGGGCCGTGGCGGAAAGCAGAAATTCGCGAAACTCATCCGAAACTTTTTTGGCGCCGGAAAATTCCTGGGCCAGGGCCCAAGCGAGCTTAAAGGCTACGCCGGCACCACATAAATCAGGGTTGGGATAATCCTGACCGGGCAGGTCCGGATGGACAAGGGCAAGGGCCGGTACGGGAGAGCCTTCAATTTTGTGATGGTCGGTAATGATTAAATCCAGGCCTAACTCCTGGGCCATTTGGGCGGATTCGTGGGCGCTGATGCCACAGTCAACAGTAATAAGTAAGTTTGTTCCCTGCTGGGCCAACTGCTGGATCGCCTCGACGTTGAGGCCATAACCTTCATCGATACGGTGCGGCACATAAAAATCCACTTCCGTACCCATCAGTTGCAAACAGCGCCATAAAATTGATACGCCCATGATTCCATCGACGTCATAATCGCCATAGAGGACGATTTTTTCGTCGGCACGGAGGGCCTGGCGGATGCGCTTAACGGCAGCGGGGATGCCGATTAACTTTTGCGGTTCGATTAAATCATTAAGTGAGGGCTGGAGGAATTGTTGGGCTGATTCCGGGGCGCTTATACCGCGATTGTAAAGTAGCTGGGTGATTAACTCGCCCGTCCGTAGAGAGCGGGCTAACTCGGCGCGCCCTTGCCAAACGGGGCGCAGAGACCATATTTTTTGTTCCGGTTTTTTCCTGGTCATCTTAACTTCTGCAGAGATCGAGGTGTCCTGGGGGGCCTTTGCATTTTTTGTGGTTTTGTTTTTCTCTTTAATCCGGTTCATTCAGGAATCCATTCCTTGCTAAACAAATTCTAAGCGAAATATTTTACGGCATTTTTAAAGATGGTCAGGCCGTCGGGGTCGTCAACAGATTCACGGGTCCAGCGGGGGTGATGAGTTCTGTGGACGAAGCGCTCGGGGTGGGGCATGAGGCCCAGGACGCGGCCGGTGGGATCACAGAGGCCGGCGATATGGTCGGTGGAGCCGTTGGGATTGACGGGATAGGAGCCGAAGGCGCCGCTTTGATCAACGTAGCGAAAGGCGACCTGACCGGCGGACTTTACTTTTTCGAGGATGTCATCGTCGGCAAAACAAACCTTACCTTCGCCGTGGGCGATGGGTAAATAAATCCGGCGGTCCTTTTCGATGAATACGCAATTGTCGGCGGCGGGGGCGAGATAGGTCCAGCGGTCCTCGAATTTGCCCGAATCGTTATAGGTGATGGTGGCCTGCTGTAAGGAGCTATCATCGTTACCATTTGTAAGGGCAGGCAGGAGGCCGGCCTTGACCAGGACCTGAAAGCCGTTACAAATGCCCAGGACGAGTTTGTCGGCGCCTATGAACTGCTGGACCTGGGCGCGGAAGTGATGAATCAACTGATTCGCCAATATCTTGCCAGCAGCGACGTCGTCGCCGTAACTGAAGCCGCCCGGCAGGGCCAGGATCTGATAGTCAGCCAACAGATCAGGATTTTCGATCAGACGGTTGACGTGAATTCTTTCGGCCCGGGCGCCGGCCAATTCAAAAGCGAAGCAGGTTTCCAGGTCACAATTCGTGCCGGCAGTTCGTAATACCAATACATTTACATTTGTCATATTTTCTCTTTCGCACTCAGCCTCTTAAAATAATTCCATGCCCAAGCTTTTTGGTTCAAAAGCTTATTCTGAAAACAATATTCTCAACTACATAACAACTTTTCTGAAGTAAAGGTGCTGCGCTTGGGCATGCCACCCATCGTAGCAAACCTATTAAGATTATTCCATGCCCAAGCTTTTTTGGTTACATGTTCTTTCTTAAAATGAAATTCTCCACAACATAATAGCTTTTCTGAAGCCATGATGCTGTGCTTGGGCATGCCACCCGTCGTCGATATATTATCTCATTGGTGGTAACGACTCCCTATCAACGTCTATAGGTTCACAATCATTATATTCATAATATCTGTAACTTGACCAATACCAATCACCGGGATATTTTACCAAACCGCGTCTAACCGGATTATTATGAATATAATTTATCTTTTCATATACTTCATCTACGGAATATATGTTGCGATCATATCCTCCACCTCGCTGCCAGAAACGAACAAACTCTTTACCATTAGGTTGAGTGTCTGTCATTTTAGCTAAAAATTCCGGAGAATTTTCACGCACCCAAATACTAGCGGTTTTTCCAACAGACAATTTGACCGCTGTTAATATTTTATTAATTTTCGTGTCACCCATAGGAAGAAGCAGCAAATGTACATGTTCAGGCATGATTACCCAGGCCCAGAGCTCAAAGCTGTTTTTTACTCTAGCTGATTTGATTGCATCAATCAGCCATTGGCAAGTTCTTTCTTTAGCTAAAAAGGGCTGATTACGAAAGCAGGAAAAAGTTAGATAATGAGCCTGCCCCTGTATGTCATGGCTTTTGCGTAGTTTTCGGTATCCTTTTTCTGTTTTCATAATGATTTTACATGCCTAAGCTTCGCGTAGGCATGCCACCCTAATATTAACTAAACTATAAATCTGATTCATAAGCTTTAAAGGTATAAATTATTTCATCGTAAAATTTCACTTTTGAATGAAAGTTACTTTTTGTGGCCCTTACCGCAAGAGATCTAGTATCTTCTCCGTATTGTATTAATGTGATATATTCAATTATGTCATATCCATTTTTTGACTTCCATTGAAAGATCCAAGATAGACCTTGTCTTTTATTTATTGCCACCTTGTAGGGTGTTTTTAACACAACTAAGTTGGGGTGTTTTTGGTTCATGCCTTGCATTACATATCGCTGGACATCTTCAAGGGAAGTGCTTTGAAAAGGTATTTTGCCTATTTCAATTGTTTCATAATTATCAGCAAATTTGTTTGTCACCATCCCTTCAGGATATAATAAGATTACACTTAATGGTGGGCTTCCATGAACACCAAACAACCAGTTCGAAGGAATATCAATTGAGAAACCAAATATATTATGCCTCAACTGTTTGTACTCTACACCCTTTTTTGAAGGGTAAAAACCATAATAGGGACTTTTAGCCTTTTGATTCTCTCTTGCTGTATAATTTTTGCCGTCTTGTTCTTCATTATTTTCACTACACGAAACTAGCAAAAAAACTAAAATAAAAAGAAATAAAAATAGAATTTTATTTATTTTCTGCATCATTATTCATCCTTTCAGCTTTATGTGCATTGCTTGGCATACTTGGTATTTGCCTGAACATGCCTAAGCTACGCATAGGCATGCCACCCATATTATACCGTCATTTAAATATCTTAAGAAAATCAGGTATGTACTTTTCAAGGCCAAAATACACCAGCAAAACAACCAATATAATAGTAAGTAATATTTTGATAATATTTGATAGTATATTCTCTTCCACTTTTGCTGGTAATCCTGCTTTACGCAAAATCAAGAATGGGAATCTAATAATTAGTGCAGGTATATCGATGACCCAGTTAATCGGACATACTAATCTCAATAACGATTCCCTTTTCAGCGTTTTGGCAGCACCAATACACTGGTCAATTTTATCCAAAATCATGTCTTTAGACATTGTTGAATGTCCTTTACATCGATCTATAGCGGATTCTAGAATATTTACTGGAAGAATCACTCCGCCAACTGCTGGTGGCGGGATAGATTTTACCATAACATTAACACCAATCTCATTGGCATACATCTTTATTTTGGGAAGCATCCGGTTCAGTTCTTTTCGAATAATTATGTGATTTTCTATCTCATCGATATCCTTTTTAGCTTGAGCCCCACCCATATATTGCCATGAAGGCTTCGCATCCCAATATGATGTTGCTAAATCCCGATATTGCAAAAATAGCTTCTCGGCGCTTCTAGCTCTAAAGTAGTTCATTATATTAGCAACCAGTACGTATATTAGTTATAGGTATCAAACTCATAAATATATCAAACATGCCTAAGCTTCGCGTAGGCATGCCACCCTTTTATTCTTGTTCTCCCATCCTTTTTCAGTTACCATCTCAGGGGTTTCTGCCAGGATTCCTTGAGGTCGGAGATTTCGGCGGCGATGAAAGTATTTTGATGCGCGTCTTTGATAATAAGTTGGGAGCCGTCGGTTATGGTGCCTATCTGGCCGAAGCGGAGGTCGGGGCAGATTCGGGCGAGTTTGATTGCGTTTGCGGGGGGTACTTCGACAATATAACGGGAAGCGCTTTCGCTAAATAAAATCTGATCCGCTCGGGTGATGTTTTTGGCAATCGGCACATCTGACAAGTTTACTTCCAAACCCAGCCCCCCCGCGAAGGCCATCTCGGCCAAGGCAACGGCCAGGCCGCCTTCGGAACAATCGTGACAGGCGGTGAGCAGCCCCTCTTCAATCATCCGGGCTATGGCGCGGGCCGCCTTGGGGCCGGATTTGAGGTCGACACGCGGGACATTAGCGCCCAGCTCGTTTTGCAACTTATAATAATGGGAGCCGCCCAGTTCGTTTTTCGTTTCGCCAATGATAAATATAAGGTTGCCCGGTTTTTTCAGGTCCATGGTAATGCAGTTATTGACGTCGTCAACAATGGCCAGGGCGCTGATGAGCAGGGTGCCGGGAATATTAATTGTTTCGCCGGTATCTGTTTGAAATTCGTTATTGAGTGAATCCTTGCCAGAGATGAAGGGGGAGCCGTAGGCAAGGGCGGCATCATAGCAAGCCTGGGCGGCACGGACGAGGCCGGCGAGGCGGTCGGGTTTGGCGCAATTGCCCCAGCAGAAGTTGTCCAGGATGGAAATTCTGTCGGGCCGGGCACCTACGGCAATGACGTTACGGATGGCTTCGTCGATGGCGGCCAGGGACATCCAGTAAGGATCTATGTCACTATACTGGGGGCAGAGGCCACAAGCGAGGGCTATGCCGCGGTCGGAATCGAGGCGGGGTCTTAGAACCGCGGCGTCGGAAGGGCCGTCGTTAGCTTCGCCAACCAGCGGCTTGACGGCGGAGGCGCCCTGGACTTCGTGATCGTATTGGCGGATCACCCATTCCTTGCTAGCGACGGTGTAAGTTGAAAGGATAGCTTTCAAGTCGTCGGTGTAATCTTGTTTTTCAGGAAGCTGCGGCTCGGTTAGCTGCGGTGGCTGCCAAAGGGCCTTGCGGGTGTATTTGGGGATGCCGTCGTGGAGAAAGTCCATGTCCAACGTGCCGACCACTTCACCATCATAGCGGAGGGTGAGCTTTTTATCATCGGTGTAATGACCGAGTACGGTGGATTCGACGTTCTCGCTGTCAAAGATAGTCTGAATACGGGTGAGGTTTTCTTCCGGTACAGCGATTACCATACGTTCCTGGGCTTCGCTGATCCAGATTTCGGTATAGTTCAAGCCGTCATATTTTAAGGGGACGCGTTCGAGGTCCACCTGGGCGCCGAGATGCTGCCCCATTTCGCCGACGGCACTGCTGAGGCCACCCGCTCCACAATCGGTAATCGCAATGTAAAGACCTTCGTCGCGGGCCTCTAAAAGGGTGTCGAGCATTTTCTTTTCGGTGATGGCGTTGCCGATCTGGACGGCGTGCGAAAAGAGTGATTCGTGTTCGTGGGTCATCTCGCCACTGCTAAAGGTGGCACCGTGAATGCCGTCCCGGCCGGTGCGCCCCCCTACCACCACGATAAGAGTGCCCGGCTGGGCGGAGCCGAAACACATGTCAGAAGGTATCAATCCAACGTTGCCGCAATAAACGAGGGGATTGCCCAGATAGCGGTCATCAAAATGGACGGCGCCATTGACGGTGGGGATTCCCATACGGTTACCGTAATCGCGTACGCCGCTAACTACGCCTTTCATTACCCGGCGGGGATGCAATACACCGGCGGGTAAGTCGCTGATACTCATATCGGGTTCGGCAAAACAAAAGATATCGGTATTGGCAATCGGTTTGGAGCCCAGGCCGGTGCCCATCGGGTCGCGGATTACCCCCCCTATCCCGGTGGCGGCACCACCGTAAGGTTCGATGGCGGAAGGATGGTTGTGGGTCTCGACCTTAAAGCAAACTGCATATTCATCATCAAATTTGACAACGCCGGCGTTATCTTCAAATACGGAAATACACCAGGGGCGATTCAACTCGTGGGTGGCCCGGGCGATAGTAGATTTTAAGAGGTTGTCGATAACGATGGTTTTGCCATTGTCTGATGAGCCAACTTCCTGACCGCAGGTGATAACACTGGGGACGGAGGTTTGTTCGGTATATTCGATAATGCCGCGGAAGGTTTTATGGACGCAATGTTCGCTCCAGGTTTGAGCCAACATCTCCAGCTCGACATCGGTGGGCTCACGCTGCTGGGTGCGATAGTAATCCCGGATGGTCTGCATCTCGGCCAGGTTCAAAAATAAATCCCGCTGCTTACTAAGGGCCAAAAGAGAATCATCATCGAGCTGGGTTAGGGGTAAGGCAATTTTTTTGAGCTGATAGGGCTGAACGTGGGGGCTGGGAGGTTCCTGGTCGGCGCCGAAGATTACCTCTTCGATACAATCATTGGCCAAGACCTTCTGGGCAATCATCTGTTTCTGTTTTTCGTTGAGGGTGCCGAGCAAGATGTATTTACGCGCGGTCCGGACGCTTTGAACAGGTAAAGACATGTCCTGAATCGCCATCAGGGCGGAGGCGGCAACGGGATCGGTGACACCTGGTTTTAGATGTACCTCAATCAGAGTGGCCTGGGCGGGGCCTACAGGAGGACCGGTGCGGCCGAGGTGATATTGTTCGCTGACCGGATCGACGAGCAACTCGCGGGCAATACGATGCAACTGTTGAGTTTCCAACTGTCCTTCAATAAGAAAGACCCTGAGAGCCTGGGCCGCCTCAATGGTTCGGATACCTAATTGCTTTACATCCGCTGAAACGTTATCGCCGTGAACATCCAAATACCCCGGTTTGGTGAAAACCTCGATTCGATGAATCATTATGTTGGTAATTCCCTTCGCTGTATTTTCTTTTCGACCAGTTCATTGCGCCTGGTTCGCGCTTTGTTTAACATTGTGGTAATAGCTTTTTCGTCACCTTCCTCCAGGGCCTTTTGTACCCGGGAGAGCTCCTTTATAACCCGTTTGACGGCGGAGGCGGTATGTTTGGCGTTGCCCATAAGAATGTCCTGCCAAATACTGGTTGGGCCGGAGGCGATGCGCGTGGTATCCAAAAAACCCTTGCCACAAAGAAGTGTTTCAGAAGGATCAGAACAATTCACCAGGGTCATCGCCAAGACGTGGGGCAGATGACTGATCCGGGCCAAGAGACGATCATGCATGGCCGGGGTCATAGGGCTGACGCGCATACCTATGGCCTGCCAAAACTGCTGCAGGAAAACAAGCGTCTGTTTTTTGGTCTTAGGGGTGGGAGTAACAAAACAATGGGCCCCGTCGAAAAGGTCGGCACGGGCGAAATCAACTCCGCGCTGTTCGGAACCAGCCATCGGATGCGAACCAATAAACTCCACAGAGCGAGGCAGGAACTTGCGAGCCCAAGAGACAGGCAAGACCTTGGTGCTGCCGACATCTGTAACTACGCAACCGGCGGGAAGACTAGAGGCCATCTCCTGCATAAGAGCAGGAAAGGTACCAATGGGACTGGAGAGCACAACCAACTGGGCATCCTTAACGGCCTGGGCGACAGTATCGCAACAAACATCGACAACCTGAGCATCCAGGGCACGCTTACGAGTTATCAGACGATGGCTGAATCCCACACGCTTAACATGTGAAAAGACCCTATCGAGGGCCAAGCCCAAAGAGCCCCCCAAGAGGCCAAGGCCTATTATGGACACATTTTCTAAATCTTTTATTTTCATAATGTTACAACGGTCACCTTTTTATCTACAACTTAATTAAGGTACTGAGAGGAGCGGTGAATGTCAATTTTTTTCTTGTCGAAATGGATGTATTTAAGTATTATTGAGTCATTAATATTTGATTAAATACTAGTAATATAAGTAGCGCTGACAAATTCAACATAACCCCAGGTTGCTTATCAACGGCGATTTGCTGCTTGGGGATTGTTGCTATATAGGAAATCCTAACGGATGACAGATAGTGAAGAGTTAACCGTAGCCGTGGCGAAAGATACGAACGGCAACGGTTGTTTAAATTTTGAAAAACCTTTGGCCGATCTGGAAGTTCAGATCGCAGAGCTGCAGTCACTGCAGAAGGTCAAAGGTATCGATTATTCACCGGAAATCCGTCAACTTCGTTCCAATCTGGTCAAGCTCACCGGTAAAATTTATAAGAATCTTTCGGCATGGGAGACAGTGCAGGTAGCGAGGCATCCGCGGAGACCAATTCTATCGGACTACCTGGATAAAATGGTTAAGGACTTCTGCGAGCTGCACGGTGACCGCTGTTTCGGAGACGACCGGGCCATCGTTACCGGGTTCGGCCGTATAGGTCGGGAAAAGGTAATGATTGTCGGGCATAACAAAGGGCGCACTACTAATGAGAAAGTCGAATGCAACTTCGGGTGCACGCATCCGGAAGGTTATCGCAAGGCGCTGCTGAAGATGAAGCTGGCGGAAAAATTTGAACTACCCATCGTCTGCCTGATTGATACACCGGGGGCGTATCCGGGGATCGGGGCCGAAGAACGGGGTCAGGCTCAGGCCATCGCGGTTAACCTGATGGAGATGTCGCAACTGCGCGTGCCGATCATCTGTGTGGTGATCGGCGAAGGCGGGTCGGGCGGAGCTCTGGGGATCGGAGTGGGAGACCGTTTTGCCATTATGCAGTATGCGTACTATTCGGTAATTACGCCCGAAGGCTGTGCGGCAATTCTGTTCAAGGATGGAGCCGAAGCACCACGGGCGGCTGAGGCGCTTAAACTTTCGAGCAAAGATTTATTAAAAATGAAAGTGGTCGATCATGTAATCCCGGAGCCACTGGGAGGAGCGCACCGCAATCCGCATGAAGCAGTGCACAAAGTAGAGGATTATTTGATTAAAACGATTCGCGATCTACACCGATATAAGGTCGATAACCTGCTGGAGAACCGCTATCAGCGGTTGCGTAGTGTCGGGGAATTCAGCACAGGTGAGAAAACCGAGAAGGATACCCCCCTACCCAAAACAATCCGGACGGGAGTTGCCGCCGAGGCCATGGCCAAGACCGGTACCCGGTCTAAAACAGTTAAAAACTGAGAAGTCTCTATCCCCCCCCCCACCCCCCACACTCTGTGAATATACCCATAATTCATAAGCACTTGACTCTGCCGGGAACCAATCTAAAATCATAATGAGGTCCCCGAATTTATATTGGCCCTTTATCAAGGAGATACCGATGAGCGAAAACGAATGCTGTCAGCCCCCTAAACCACCATTAAACGAGGAAGAACACAATCAAAAGGCCGCCTGTGGGTGTCCCTGTGCGAGCAACCCATGGCGGTGGCTGATAATAGCGGCCATAGTTGTAGTTGTGGTCGTAATATTTACCCGTAATTCACATAACGGTCCACAGAGCGATACAAGCAGTATCACACAGAGTGAGACGGGAAGTGTCAAGCAGAGTAATGCGGGCGGCATCAATTGGAGCAATAACTATCAAGGGGCTCTGGCCGAAGCCCAAAAGCAGAACAAACCGGTTCTGCTGGCTTTCCATGCGGACTGGTGTGGATACTGCAACAAAATGAAAAAAACCACTTATCACGACCCGGCAGTGATAAATGCCTTTAAAAAAATTATTCCAATAATGATCAATACAGACAAACAAGGTGATGTCGCTAAAAAATACAGAGTCGGCCCCATCCCCGCCTATGTTGTGCTTGGCCCCGACGGTACTGTAATAGGTGATTTCATCGGATTCCAATCCCCGAAAGATTTTATCGCTGAAATCAATAAAGCCCTGAAAAAGATAAACGTGACTATATAGCCAGCTTGTACCATCAAAAAGCCCATCATTGGTGAGACAGGTGAAGAGATATAACTTTCGCCCAGCAAGAGCAGGAGTGAAAGAGCCCCCGTCCAGTACGGGGGTTTTTTATGCCCCCATTCAAACGGTCTTGATTAACAGACAGCAAAAAGATACAATATTCACAACTTTGCACATATATCGACCAGCATGAAATCACACAAGGAGACCGTTATGAATAGTCCGTTAAGCCGCAGGGAGTTTTTGCATTTTAGCGCAGCGGCGGGAGCACTTTATCTGACCGGGTTCGGGTGTCAAGGTCCAAGCCTGCCCCTGAGCAAACCCCATCCTAAACTCGTGAGCCCGGGCTGTAGAAAAACCAAAGTTAAGGTCGCCCGAATATATATGGGTACATCCCACGGCAAATGGCCCAAGCCCCAGTTGGACTTTAAAAAAGAAATTCTTTTCTACGAATCTGAATTTGCCAAACATCAGGAAGAATTGAGAGATGTGGACTTTGTGTTGGATGAGCTGGTTACATCAGCAGATCAGGTAACGCGTCTGGAAGGTAAATTAAGAGATGTGGACGGTATCCTGGCGATTCATCTGAACCTGGGGGTTTGGCCGATCCTGGAAAAAATTCTCCGGGTGGGTAAGCCCACTACCGTATTTGCAGCGCCCTATTCGGGTCATAGCTGGGTGGGATTCGGCGGGGCACAAAAGCAGGAGCTAGGAGCCAAAATGGTGTGTCTGCTTACGAGTGACTATTCTCAACTGGCGGCAGCGATCAGACCCTTCCGGGCGATTCATCATTTACGCGAAGCTAAAATCCTGAATGTCTCCACTCTAGATTTTTCCTTCTATGCGCAGAGCATGAAGAATAAATTCGGCACCGAGATAAAACCCATTGAACTTAAGCGGATGATTGAAGTGTATAATTCCATTCCCCTTAACCAAGCGCGCAACGAAGGTGACCGCTGGATAAAGGCGGCCAAGAAGGTAGTAGAACCATCTCGTGAAGATATAGTTAAATCGGCACGCATGGCATTGGCATTCGAAAGGCTGATGGATGAGGAAGAGGCCACTGTAATAACCGTGGACTGCTATCGCAGTATGTACAAGCCCCTGTGCCAAAAGTATGCCTTTCCGTGTCTGGGTTTTGCCCGGATGAATAATATGGGTCTAGGCGGTATCTGCGAATCGGATTTACAATGCGCAATGACCCATATCATCTTCCAGGGACTTTGCGGCAAGCCAGGCTTTATCAGCGATCCGACTATAGATGAATCAAACAACGCGATTATTCTGGCGCACTGTCTGGGGACCCCGAATATGGATGGTCCAGACAAGGCTGCCGATCCTTTCAAGATCCGTACGATTATGGAACGACAGGAAGGGGTGGTCATACAACCAAAGATGCAGTGCGGCCGTAAAGTTACGCAAGCTAAACTGGTGGGCACCGACTTTATGCCCTTCTTCACCGGTCAAATCATCGATGCTCCGGTGGGGCTGAAAGACAACCGCGGCTGCCGTACCAAAATTACCGTGAAGGTGGACGGCTGCGTGACTAAGCTCTGGAAAAACTACTCGCACGGGCTACACCGGGTGAGTTGCTATGACGACATCACAACTGAGTTGCGTCACTTCTGCCGCTTCACGGGCGTTACCCTGGCCGACGAAGCCAACGACGACGCGGACGCGCTCTACAGCCAACGCGGCTCAAAAGCAACAATTTAACAAGATTTGACGCCAACGTCACTATTACTCGTCAGAATAGTATAATGACTTTGTTCATTCGATTTAGTAGCGAGGTCTTTTTTTTGGGGGGGGGAACAGACTTTTGGTGGCCGCAACATTTTAGGGGATTACAGATGGTATTACCAAATATTGAACCTGGAATCAATATTAAGGCCAAAGAAATGTCTGGGACACAGTAATTCTCAAAAAAGTGAAATGATTATCAGATAAAGGCCCTCAGATCATAACTCGATTACAGTTCAGGTTTTAGCTGCGTAATTTTTTATGTTTAGGCTTGCGGGTGCGAGAATTTTCAACTTTTTGGTATAAAAAAAAACAAGAAAAAGGCAATTAGTCACTGGACAGAAACCCGATATGATGTTATAGTATCTGAAATATATAGATAGGTTTGCTGAACGAGTAAATCAGGTTAGAAACAGTTTCACTTCTGCTTACAAACAAATTTCTCCTTCAACCTTCCATCTTTTATGAGGCTGAATTGTCGGCCGCTTTCCTTGTGACCTGGGAAGTTGAATGTGGGTCACGTACCCGAAAATAACAGGAGATTTTGTTATGGGTAAGAAAATTTACGTCGGAAATTTGAGTTATGAGGTATCACAGGCAGATCTGGAGCAGATGTTTAGTGCCCATGGTACGGTCCAGAGCGTGCAAATCATTACAGATCGCGATACCGGCCGGAGCAAAGGTTTTGGTTTTGTCGAGATGGAAAGTAATGACGAAGCAGAGGCAGCTATGTCGGCCCTAGATGGCAAGGACTGCGGGGGCCGGGCCCTGAAAGTGAACGAAGCCAAGCCGCGCACAAGTTCTGGCGGCGGCGGCCGAGGCGGCTATGGAGGCGGTCGTGGTGGCGGCGGCGGATACGGCGGTGGTGGACGCGGTCGTTACTAAAAATATAGAGTACCCCAGAAGGAGGCCATGGAACTACAGCAACTATGGCCTCCTTTTTTCTTTCTGTTAATAGTTTTAGCTACAGTAGGGTTACTCCCGGCCCACAGTATTTACTACCACGCCTTTACGGACGTGTCATTTTTCGGTACGAGCTAAAGCTCGCCCGACTTTGCCGGGTACTTACAACTACGGGCTTACGCCCTAAGTTTTACGAAAGTACAATAAACGACAAATCAGTTCACCGCTATGGGCGGATTGCGTAATTTTATTTTTTATTTTTGTTTTTTAAGCCGGCCCCAGGTCAGTTTTAGTAAAACTGAATTTTTGCAGGTGTGGAAAGGAGACCACGATGTATCGGATTATAGAGTTTAAACATGGTAAAGGTAAAACGTTAGCCAGATTTCACACCGAAGAAGATGTGGAGGAATACCAGAAGTCCAACAAGTACAAAGTCACCTCGCCCAGCGGAGATGAGACAAAAAAACACTGTGTAGTAGAATTTGAGCGAGGAACTGACAAGTCCAAGGTTTTGGCCGAGTTTGATACTCAACAGCAGGCTGCAAAATATTGCAAATCGATACAAGAAAATTACATCCCATTTGGAGATTTTTTTGTACAGGCCCTGGAATTGAAACCGGGCGGCGAGTATGACGACTTTAACCGGAAACCTCAAAACCAACAAAAACGAAAAACCTGGCAGCAGAAAAAGTAAAGTTTCCGCTATATTATTTTGCTTTCGGCGTTATCCAAAAATCAAAAGGTTCTATTTCACTCGGCTGACTTGGGCCTTTTGACTTTTGGGCACACATCATTTTTCACCCCTTTTTGTTTTTTCGGCCATGTTTTTAAACCCCCTTTTTTTTCGACTCGTTTACCTCTATAATGCATGTCCTTGAAAACTAATACACCCACGCATTAATAAACCAAGATTAAGGAGCACTTAGATGGGAAAAAGTTTGGCTCATAAATTGATAGAGTCTCACCTGGTTGAGGGTCGAGCGGAAGCCGGCCAAGAAATAGGCTTGCGTGTCGATCAGACGCTAACGCAAGACGCGACAGGGACGATGGCATATCTGGCGTTTGAGGCAATGGGGATACCACGCGTAAAGACAGAGTTGTCAGTCAGTTATATCGATCACAATCTGCTGCAAACCGACTTCAAGAACGCTGACGACCATCGTTTTCTGCAAAGCGCAGCGGCAAAATACGGAGTATTGCTATCACCAGCAGGTAATGGGATCTGTCATCATGTGCACAAGGAACGGTTCGGGGTACCGGGAAAGCTCCTGCTGGGGTCCGACAGTCATACCACAACGGGTGGGTGTCTGGGGATGCTGGCCATGGGGGCTGGAGGTTTGGATGTGGCGCTGGCCATGGCGGGAAAACCCTTTCATATAATCATGCCCAAAATCTGGGGTGTTCATTTGACAGGGAAACTGCCGGCGTGGGTGTCAGGCAAGGATGTCATGCTGGAATTGCTGCGGCAGTATAGCGTCAAAGGGGGATTAGGATACATCATGGAATTTTACGGGCCGGGGGTAGAAAATCTGGATATGAGCGCCCGGGGTACAATCACCAATATGGGAGTGGACATCGGAGCTACGGCAGCTATATTTCCCTCTGATAAGATTACCAAAGAGTATCTGCACAGGCAGCAACGGGAGCAAGACTGGGTTTTGCTACAAGCCGATGCCGAGGCTAAATACGATCAAGTTACCGAACTTGATTTATCTACACTGGTGCCGCTGGTCGCCTGTCCATCCAGTCCTGATAATGTCAAACCAGCAAGTGAGCTGGGCGATGTAGAACTATCACAGGTAATTGTGGGGGCCTGCACGAACGGGGACTATCGTGACGTTATGATGACGGGACAGATTGTTAAAGGGAAACAAAAATATTCCGCCCTTAGTTTTGATATTAATTGCGGCAGTCGGGAAACGGCGGAAAATGTTACGGCTGCAGGGGGACTTCTGGATTTGATGCATGCCGGGGCCCGGGTACATCAACCGGGATGTCTGGGCTGTATCGGGGTGGGGCAAGTGCCGCCTACCGGGTCCAATTCGCTGAGAACTTTTCCGCGTAATTATAAAGGTCGTAGCGGTTCGAAAGATGATCATATATATTTATGTTCGCCGGAAACGGCGGCCGCTTCGGTGCTGAAAGGTAGGATTACCGATCCGCGGACATTAGAGATGGACTATCCGAAAATAACATACCCCGATATATTTGAATATAACAAAGATTGGTTTATTGAACCGGCACCGAAAGGAACAGCGGTAGAATTGCTGCGCGGGCCCAATATAAAACCATTTCCACGTTTTGAGGCGATGGCGGAAGATCTGGAAGGAGAAATACTGCTGAAGCTGGGTGATAATATATCCACTGATCAGATTATGCCGGCCGGGAACCGGGTGCTGCCGCTACGGAGTAATATCGGTGCCATGAGTGAGTTCGTATTCGACGTCGAGGATGAAACCTTCCCGCAGCGGGCCAAGGAAAAAGGCGGCGGGATTATCGTAGGAGGAGACAACTACGGCCAAGGGTCTTCCCGTGAGCACGCGGCACTGGTGCCCCGTTATCTGGGGGTGCGAGCGAAAATCGCCAAGAGCTTTGCCCGTATCCATAAGGCTAACCTGATTAATTATGGCATTGTTCCTCTGCGGTTTATCAAGCCGGACGATATAGATGCGATCAAACAGGGGCAGAGCCTGCGGATACCAGGGCTGCGCGGGGTTCTTGTCGAAGGAAAAACCGAAGTAAAGGCGTTTGTCGATAAATTGGAAATTCCGCTAGCATTGGAACTGACCGAACGTGACCGGGAGATTCTAGTAGCGGGCGGGGCTCTGAACTGGGCCAGCGGCGGTTGAGCGGGTTTGCTACCTCACCGTTCAGTTATTATAGCCAGATAAAATAATCGTATAATAGATGATGGTTATACGCATGAAGCAAAAAGTTCTGTTTGTATGTACCGGTAATTCGTGTCGTTCGCAGATGGCGGAGGGATTTCTGCGTCATATAGCAGGTGATAAGTATGAGGCCTATAGTGCAGGTACCCATCCTTCTACCCTGAACCCGCGTGCTACGGAGGTCATGCGTGAGGTCGGCATAGATATCTCGGGGCAGCGGTCCAAGTCGCTGGATGAATTTCTGGACCGGGATATGGATATAGTAATTACCGTTTGTGATCATGCGAAGGAGACCTGTCCGGTTTTTCCTAATGCCAACAAGACGTTGCACTGGAGCTTCAGCGATCCGGCTGAGGCCGGCGGCAGTGAAGAAGAAATCCTCCAGGTTTTCCGCAAAATACGTGATCAGATACATAACAAAATCAAATTAGAGCTGGACAAGGTCTGCTAAAGAGAAGGTTTGCCAAGCTTTCCAACCCAATTTTAATACCCCAACAATGCATATGAATTACGCCAAATCATACGTAATCCGCAATATACTGTCCCCTCCCAAGTTACCATTTATACAGATAAACACTAACGGAGGAGGAGGGATTCGAACCCCCGGTACCTTACGGTACAACGGTTTTCAAGACCGTCGCCTTAAACCACTCGGCCACTCCTCCAAGTATTTATTGACAATAGTTTACATCAATTAGGATTTTTGAAAACCCCTAATTGTGCGGGATTTGTGCGAAAATTTTTTGTTCTCTATCCCACGGTTGGTATGATGTTTATAGCATTTTTAAGTTGGCCCGTCAACTCCCCGGTATAGTGCTTCTGATTCACCATAAATGTAGTATGTCCCAGGACTTGCATTGCTACTTCGGGCGAAACCCCGGCATCTTTCATCAGGGTATTACAGGTCTTTCGGAGGTCGTGTATTGTGCACTTATCAAGGCTCGCCTTCTTGACTAACCTCTTAAACCATTTTTCAAATGACCAGTAAAAACTATCAGGCTTAATAAATACATATTGGTTGACTCGATCTTGATATAGTTTTTGGAGCAGGTCCGATGTCTCTTGCCTGAGAGACAAAACCCGGCTTGTTCTTTTTTTTGTTTGAAAATCATCTCTGCTGATAATACCCAACCTTTTCTCCTCAAAATCAATATCCTCCCATCTTATGAAGCAGATTTCCCCTCGCCGTAATCCATGATAGTAAGCCAGAGATATGGCTGCCTTATGTCTCAAATCTGTCGCCACATTTAGCAGTGCTGTCACTTCACCAACTTCAAGAATTCTTGGCATCTTTTGCTCTTCGCGTAAAAGCAATCTCAGCGGCCCCAGCAATTTATTGCTCGAAATAATCTCCGCCCGGACTGCATAGCTCAGTGCCGACTTGATTGCCTGTATGTGTTTATTAATAGTACGCGGTGCAAAGCCATTACTCAATTGTTGCTTTCGATACTCCCTTATCATCTTGGGTGTTATTGAACCCGGCCCACTTGGCTTGCAGATTCGGCCCAAGGCTGACAATGCTTCCTTGTGACCCATAATAGTTTTAGGGGCTAAATCAATATCGGGGGATTCCTTCAGATCGCTTATGTGCTTATCGACCCATTCATCATACCCTATTTTTACGGGTATCTTATATTCATCATTCCTTAAATCTTGCCACAATTTTGACTCAAAAGCCCTTGCATCCTCCAATCGCCTGAATGTCTTACCCCTATTCTTACAAGTGCCAGGTTCTATCCATCGGACTACATACCTGTTTCCCTTCTTAGACTTTCTTTTCGTACGCCATACGTATTGAGTTGTCATAGTACATGCTCCCTTCTGGATTCTAAATGTCCTTTTCCATCAGGCGTGTACTACTTAGACTTATGGAACACATGGCGCAACCTTTTTTTTGTGAATTATTTATCATACTGGAAATTTATTTTAAAACCTTACCCAATCAATTTTATTCATTACGGAATAAAGCATATCCGGCCGGATATAAAAAACTTGAGATCATCTGTATTCATCTCTAAGTTTCTCTAAGGTTTCTATCTGTTTGTCGGTAAGTCCTTCCAAACGATATCCTCGCTTATAAAGACCATTCACAAACTTTATTTCCCAGGTGTTTAGTCTATATTCTTTTTCCTTTAAATCTTCTAAGACTGATCTCCAATAACGACATTCTTCATAAGAAATAGTCATAACAAATTCCTTTCTTTTTATATTTCATACTGAGAAACATTAAAATTACACCTTCGATTTTTCCACATATTGATTTAAATCATCCAGTGTAAACCTTATCCTGCCGGCAATTTTTCTTCTGGGTAGGGCGCCCTTCCTTAAAAGCCAATTCATGCTCGACGCAGGAATATTAAGCATCTCCGCTGCTTCCTCTTTGGTGTAAGTCAGTTTTGTTAAATTCTCGTTTTCCATTGCTTGTTATTACCTTTCGCCTGATGCTACAATTTTTTCTTTTTATTTATTTTCTCTATTAAAATAACCATATAAGGCTATTTTCATCTTGTTCTTTCATGAGCCATTTTTGATAATTAACAGCTAACGCAGGAATTTTTAAAAATCTATCATCCCGCCAAAATCCTTTACTGCAAAATTTGATACGCCCGCTAAGATCAAATATCTCTTTTATATGCTTCTCCATATCATATTTTTCCCGATAATCCTTACTGATTAATTGAGACAACCCTTGCCTATATGTTACTTCATGCTCTTTCCCCGGCTTTATTGCTAATATGTAAATTATTAGACGCTCAGTTTCATCCTTCTCGATCTTACTAGCGTATCTTTGGCACCGCACATCGAATATTTGACTGTCGTCATTCCAAATGATCTTATTGCCCGCATTTTGCACAAGGCTTGCCACATTCTCAGCATCTATGTTGCGTTCGTTCTTGGTTATGCAAAATATATTCATCATGAGTTTTTCTTTGCCTAAGTATCTTGCTGGCAAATATCTAAGGTACTGTTGCATACATTCTTTCCTGTGAGCAATAGCCGGTGTCTCTTCCAATACTTGGCATATTTTGTTGTCGTTATCCAAATAGGTAACGGGACTCGCTACATCGTTGTCATTTAAGGTTCCAACAAAAGGGACTACAACTGATTGAGGTTTATGTATATCTATATCTACTTTGATCATGTCTAATAAGATTACTAATACTCAGCCTAGAGCAGTTATATTCGATGACTTTTTTGAATTCTGGGTTCAAATTAAGGCATGATTGTAATGTTGCTATCAATAACTTGGACTCATCTGCCTCGAACACTTCTTTCGCTTTAATCAAAATTTCTGCTCTTGAGACATTATTCCGATTAAAGTCCAGCAAAGAAACAAGTTTCAAGCTTGTTGAATTAATGGACCTACGACGCTCATAATAAGTGACCGGACAAGCAATCCAGATTGCCCAGTTAAACAACCTATATCTTTCTACTAGACTATACAGGATGCTTTCAAGGGCATATCTTGAAATGTGTGTTCGTTCAATAAATACCGGATCAACATATAGCTTATCTCCCCATTCCACTTTTGGTGACATAAAATCGGTCAATTCAAAATCTGCCTGCTGGAATCTATCCAATGAGAGATTGTATCTGACATAATTTGGATTAACTCCGAACCAGCATTCTCTATTTTGCCATAAAATATTTATGTAGCAGTAAATTTCATCCACAGACATCAAGACTAATGGCCTTTGAGACGATCGCTCTATATTAGTTTTAGGAATACTTGCAAAATTTGAAGGTACTCTAATGAATTTATATGGTATTGATTTGGAATGAAACCTTGCTGACTTTCCACTTTGTGGTTCTGAACCTGTAATTAGATATTGAATATTTCTAATATCTGAAAATTCCATCAAAGGAGGATTATGAATACCCCACAACTTTAATTTTTTATTTTGATTGGAAGGATAGTACCTAAATACAAAATGGTTCTTTACCAGTTCTTCATGCAACTGTGAATATTCGCTATTATTTAATCCCAGGCATTTTTTTGCAGCTTTAGGCCCCGCATAATGGAATCCACTATTATTTATGCGTGCACATTCATAAATATAAAGCCGTAAAGCATTTTCTGACTGGCCAAAGCATCTTGGATATATGCTTCTATCAAATAACACTGACGGAACTATGAAAAAACCGCTCACTATATACTCCTAACATTATTACGATTTTAGATAATCCTCGATTTATTTTTTAAGACAAGCCAACCTAATCTGCTCTATTGCCTTTTTTGTTCCATCTTGATCTTGTTTGTCGTGTGCTTCTAACAATTCAATCACCCACTCTAAAACCAATTCAACTTTTCCACGCTCTTTAATAACTTCCTTAACAGAAAGATACTCATTGTCTTCCTTTCTATTTTTGTCTGATGGTTTAGGAGTTGTACCTGCCCTTCTTTTATAATCAGAATGATCATTATCAATCGGCTTGGGTGAAGGATTGTTATTATCTCCTCCTGAATTCTCATTATCATTTGATGATGCGGGGGAAGGTTTATTGTCTTTATCATCTGAGTTGCCTTGTTCGCCTGAGTTATCTTTATTATCTATTGGTGATGGAGAAGGCTTGTCCCCGGATTTGTCCCCTATTTTACTGTCATCTGCTGACTTACGTTTGCCCTTTGACTTGCCTTCTCCCATAATTTTCTGGACAATACTGTGAGCTTTATTTATACTGATTTCTTCACCTTCTAGTTGGGCAATTACATCACTGGCTTTGTCTTTATGCTTCAAGATATAACTAACTTTGTTAACAGTATCATGGGAGACTCCAACAATTTTGGCAATTTTCCTGTCCGTACAGATGGGATCATTTGCTTCTCCAGATTTCTGGATAAGCTCTTTTCCGCCCAGCCCTCCTCGCTGCCTATCTTTTGCTTTCATAGCAATGAGTTGTCTTAGTTTTAAGCCGAGAACTATCCTTCGGTAAGCACTAAGATTGCGACGCCCAAATTGGTTTTTAATGATCCATTCCACCGCATCGTATTCATTTTCGAATTCCAGTTCTTCTGTCTTAAAAGCAACATTATGCTTTCGACAAATCTCAAGCCGGTGATGACCATCAAGCAAAATATTTTTCCCTTGCCATATTACTAATGGTTCCCGACATCCTTCTGCTTTAATGGACTTTTCAAGTTGCTCATATTCACTCTGCAAGAGACGATGCATTAACCTCTTAAATTTATCGTCATACTTTATTTCCACGCTACCACCTTCAATAGTGATCATGACATCTTTCCTTTCTACAAAATAATTATCTTAACAACACACTGTTTACAGAAAGATGATGTAAGTTCTGATTTACTTACATCTCACGTTTCCAGCTTTTACAAAACACAGCCTTCACTGTTGGGTTCGTACGGTGGTAAATCCTAAAATACGCTGAAAACTATTGACCTAAAGTGTGCGCGGAAACAATGTAATCACTTAGAAATATAGGAGATATGAAATATTGAAAATTTTGTTTTTTTTTGTCCCACCGTCGGTGGGACATATATTTTAATGGCCGAAAATTAGGGTGGTAAATATCGCACGAAGATTAACCAATATCGACATGCCCCTTAATCGATATATGACACATATAGCTACTTGTATCTTCGTTATAACCTATGAACTCAATATCGCGAGGAATATTACTAAATCCACATTGGGCGATTTTGTCATTTAGCAGTTTATTTATATCCCGTATGGCCCCATACGGTTTAGTTTTTTCAGTTCCTATTAATTTTTTTACTTCACCCTTTTTAAGTTCCGTAGCTGTCCGCAAAACGATCATTAATCTGTGCGCTCGACTATAATTTTTAATCCGCAAATCTTTAATTTTACCTTCATAAGAAAACTTTACTCTGTCCCCATCTATAATAAAACAAGCATCGCCAGGATTCTTCCATTTCTGGAATCTTTTTTGAATCATCTTTGTTTCTTTTTTGGGCTTTTTAGGGGTATTAGATGTGGCAGATTTATCTAAATCAACTTGTTCTTCAGCTATGACTAACTCTAATTCTCTTAATACATCATGATGAGGCAACAAATCCCATTCAATCAATGCACTATCAGCACCCCAACGAGGGGCTGTTTTTCGTAATTTGTTTACTTCATCGAGCATTTCTTGCTTCGTATATTTACCAATTTTCCCTTTTTGAAAACTTCCATAGACCGTTATGATTCCTTTTTCTAATTCAATGGCAATTTCTTCGAGTGTGTGATCATGCTCCTCCCCTTCATGTAAATATGCATGGAATCCTATATATTCACCCCACTTATCCCTCAAAGCTTGCAGGGCTTCTACATATTTTTCTTTCGCATCCTTTTTTTGCATATAATCATGATAAATTTGATCAGATTAGTCGTCAATAGCGAAAGTTTCTCCCGAATCCCTAAGCCCCTCCTCCCCTCCTTCCTCCAGAATTTCCCCCGACTCCTCAGAATCCCTCAGTTGGCAAAACTCCTACCCCTCCTAGCCTTTCCTCCTTTCTGGAATTCTTGGCTTTAAAAGGCATGCTCGAACCTGTGCTGATTACTCACTTTTTTCTCTCTTCTGTTTTTGGTCCTAAATATTTTATGATATTTTTGAGATAGATAGTCATCAATATTAGTGATAAAAACCCAGCAACCCATGATGGCAATACTATGAAAGATTTTCCAATTCCTTCTCTTGTGACTTCTAAGGCTGAAAAAGGCAAGGGCAAGGGCATATTCTTTTTCTGTTGATCTGGCAATTTACTTTCTTTTATTTCCCATTGCTTTTTGAACATTGCCTCACATTTTTTGGCTTCTGCAATTTGACGATCTGCAACATCCCTCCACTGATATATCATTTTCCCAGAAAAAGAAGCTGCTACAAATAATATTATAAGTGGCAGCAAAGCAGAACATCTCTTTCGAATCTTAAACCACCATCCAATTAATCCTATAGTTATCGTAACAAAAAAGCCAATGGCGACAGAAACAATTTTTATTATTTCCCAATAATTTGTACAGGCCTGCTTGTAAAGAATTTCTAGTTCATGCATAACCGATCCTCCATCATTATAAATTATTTTTTACTATCAACTTCAATATATAGAAAAAATAATACATAACCTAAGCATACACGCGATTTATTCATCTGTTGTAAATCTCCAGTTAATAATCATTTTGTTGAGTTCCTATATCCGACCTCTTTCTACATAAGATTTCGGCCAGAATGTAAATGGAAGGGGAACTCCACGAATCTTAACTTGTTCTCCAACTCGTGCCTTAGGTAGTCTGCCCGGCATTTATTCCGCCTTAATGAAAGTACTTACCAAGATAAAGGCTAATGTATCCTATATTATATGCTCAAAATTATTTTTGTAAAGAATCAACAAGATTACACCCCCGGTCATAACTTGTTTATATTTCAGGTGGTTATGTCTGATTAAAGCTCCCCGAATCCTTCTCCCCTCCCTAATCCTAGAATATCTTACCCGGCTTCATGAGGCTTCTGGTTAGCAAATGTTTCCTCTCTCTTGGTTTTCCTCCGCCCTGAAAGCCCTTTGCCTTATAGGGCATCTGGTGGCTTTTTCTCCTCTTCTGTTTCTTTATAATAAAAAGAACTATATAAGCCTTAACAGCATAATAGATGACAGGCTGAAGTTACTTTAACGCCCCCGCATTTCTCTATCGAAATCTTTCTTTCTCTCAATTTCTGCTTGCTTCCTCTCTCTTTCCTCCTGTTTTTCCTTAACTGAAAAATATACACAGACAGGACATACGATCCAAAAAATGGCTACAAACCAAGTAAATTCTTTATTGTAAATTTTAAATGACGTTGCAGCTACAATATATACAATAATTGTTGAATAAAAGAGTAGCCCAATTGCCCATATCATATTCTTATACTGACTTCGCGAAGCTCCGATTTTTGTGTCCCATTCATAAGATCGTAACACATGTGGATTGCCACAATTCGGACACTTCAACGTGTCCCCTTCTTGAAAATTAGCCGCGGTCAACTGTTCACCACATTTATTGCACTTTACAATAAACATACTATTAACCTCCAAATTTTATAAATACTATCGCATTCAGTAACGTTAGATTCAACAAAATAGGCCACTTTATCAACGTTGCCTCCTTTTTGTTATTTTGACAATTGTATATTTGTAAATTGAACAGAAAATTACGGCGCTGATATACATTTAAACTTCTGTATCATCGACGTTCTTCAACAATAATTTCCCATTTCATCATAACGGAATTAATGTCTAAATAATAACGACCCGGTTCTGTTCGTACATAAGATATATCACTCGAAGAATTCACTACATTTGCTATTAAATCTGTCCATAATGTCTTTCCGTCATCACGATATACATATATTTGCAATACCCCCGAACCAAATTGAGTATCTGCCTGACAATTCCATCGAATTCTCCACTCACGAGTCTTTGTCGTAAAAGACTCCGTTTTCTTTATTCCTTGCCCATTCCACTTTTTAATTACTTGCCAATTCCCGTCGCCTTTTGATTCTCTTTGATATTTCTTCTGGGATTTAATATCCGAGCTTAAAGGCCCATTGGCAACTTCTTTAGGTGCAGGCCAAATTGGCCCATAATCTGCCGTTGTTAAGACAATATGGGGAGTCTCATTCTTGTCTCTTAAAAATATACTGGACTCATTTTCTGTTAATTCAAATACTAATCGAACTGCACCTTTGTTATCTTTAATGACTTGGGTAGTCTTCCCATTTATATTCGTGATAGACATTACATCTATGTTACTATCCTTAATAAAAAAAGTAGTTGCCGAGGCAGATGTTTTTAAACCAGCTTTCCGATTGCCCATTTTATCCAACACAGAAATTACAGACTCACCATTTTGAATAGTTATCGAAACACGTGGCTTTCCTGATTCATCAGCTAAACTTAAATTGGGACAGTCATCATCTATCATACCAAACACTCCACGTGGTCTCCCTTTATTATCTACTATTAAAAATCTCTCCGCCGTAACGGTCTTATATGCAGCAGGTTGTTGGCTGGTGTAGCCACACATTAATACCAGAAATATTAAAATAACGAAGACTCTCAAATAATTATTATGAAAATATTTATATACATTCGATAAGCTCCATTTTGTCCTTTTAACCTCAATCTTTGCCATGTTCATCTCCTATCTTTTTTTATTTTTAATAAACTATATAAGCCTATTCACACGCATTCTGTCCTTAAGCTTCTCATAGTGTTTACCCATTGATGCTCGCCTTTGATAGCGGCGGATATGCCAAAACAAAAGGGACACCGCCGCATTGTGCATGTCTCAGGTCCGTCAGAACCCACCACGATCACAAGCAGACGATGCCCCAATACAGGGGCACCGACCCTTATGCGTCTCGTGGCTCTTAAATCTGACGGTTTGAGACAAGACCCACACTGGTACAGTGTGCTTATTTATTAAATTGTCGTAAATCAATCTATATTATTGACTTATAAATATTATACACCTTTAGATCAATTAACACAAGAGCAAATCTCTGTTTTATTTGCTCGAACAGCCAACATAAATCATTGCAGATTATGAATATTAATCTATGATAAATAAGTTTTTATAGTAATTTTTTATAGGCAAAATGAGTTCTGAAATGACGATCAATTGTGCTTATTGTGGGCAAACCATCACCCGTAGAGAACGTGAGCATGTTATACCAAAGTGCTTGTATCCTAAGACTCAAGTTAGCTCAAAAGTACAACGAATTACTGTTCCTACATGTCGTTCATGCAATGCAAGTTGGGCAGATGATGAAGCCCATTTTCGAAATGTATTAAATATTTCAGGCGAACCAAATGCGGCTGCTAAAGAAATATGGAAAACCACACGTCGCGGCTTCACCAAATTAGACGGGAACCGGCGTTTACTAGACCTTATTCAACTATTACATCCAGTAAAAATTAATGGCCAAAATCGAAATATGATATATCCTGGCAATGACCCACGTGTTCTTCGAATAATCCGTAAAATTACACGCGGTTTATGCCGTTTCCATAATGTGGATAATGCAGTAGATGAAAGAAGGATTAAGGCGGATATATTAAAGCATATAGTACCGGATGCATTTCTTGAAAATATGCCCCTCCGCAATTGTGATCCTGATATTTTCCAATATCGCTTTCAAGTGTTAAATCAGGTTGGCATACATTCATTCTGGCTTCTGACTTTTTTTAATAGGACTACATTTTACAGTCTAGTCGAGGAATCTATGGGAAGTATGATCTAATATGTATCTGGATATACTTTTTCTTGATAGGTTATTTTGATTAAGTCGCTGAAAAGGTCATAATAAAATTTTTTGTATAATTATAATAATTTTGGAGACTAACAAATCATGCCTTTTATTGAAGATCTCAAAAATCTACTCGAACAAGAAGAATATAAAACAGTTGGAACGGCTTTTGGAGGATCTAGAAGAATAGAACATAAAAGTTTTTCTGTTGCTAATATTAAAAATTGGATTATTGAACAAAGTCCATGTGACGGTCCAACAGAAGTTGAGCAATCATTACAAGAGATTTTTATGCTATTACCCCAAAACCTATTTTCACTTATTATTGGTAATTTGATTCGCTTTAGTTTTCTCATTGAATTAACGAATCTTAAGTTAGGATCTACAAAAATGAAAACACGATGGTTGCCCGGTCAAATTCTTATGCCTCAGGCGAATTCTTTTGAACCTATTATTGGGTCATTTGAACCTTGTAATGACCCTCGTGCTACCACATATGAAGAATGTTTATCAATTTTCCTATGCTTATGTAGATTAGTTAAAGAAAAATATGAAGACGATACTAGTATGGGCACATTTTTACTTAATATGAATAAATATCGAAGAATCCCATATGAATTCCCTGTAAGCTATATAGATCCAACATTAATTCCCGTACACAAGGCATCTAACAGATAACGTATGATATTTTTCGCACATTAGTTATGGGACAATGTAAAAATGTCCTCCATCTGGTCGATGGTTATGGTGAAAATTTAACCCAGATTGGAGGACTAACAAATGAACAATGATCAGA
>Ga0272442_10001080_pt1 | contig 42044 bp, 31 predicted proteins | sample SSMForm2O_FD_200262 | JGI IMG/M metagenome (GOLD analysis project Ga0272442, IMG submission 200262) | Marine sediment archaeal communities from Little Sippewissett salt marsh, Falmouth, MA, United States - SSM-Form-2O | ecosystem: Environmental > Aquatic > Marine > Wetlands > Sediment ...
GAGAGGAGTTACAACACCCTCAGGCTTAAAAGGAATCTGGCTGGATTCTCCATTGATCGATATGCTCAAGGGATCGGGAACTATAGAAAGATATTTACCAGCTATGTTAAGGCAGTTTAATCGATTTGATATTGATATCAGAAAATATCCCATGCTAGTTTATCCTACCCTTCACTATCAAAACGGCGGATTGGAAATTAATGACAAAGCGGAAACATCCATTCCCGGACTTTATATTGCTGGTGAAGCCAGTGGGGGTGTGCATGGTAGAAACAGATTGATGGGTAATTCGCAACTCGATATCGTGGTTTTTGGTAGAAGAGCTGGAAAAAATGCGGGTGAACGGGTGAAAAGAGGTATTAAACTGGGAAAATTGACTTTAAATCATGTTGAAAAATATATAAAAGAAGTAGAAAAACTGGGAATTGATAAGACAAAGATATCGCCTATAATCTTGCCAGATTACATACCATCTCATGTAAAGGCAAAACAACTAACTACAACTTATCAGGGAACCCTGGTTTAGATTTTTCGGAGGACAATATGGCGAAACCTAAGATCGCATTTTACTGGTGTGCTTCCTGCGGAGGTTGTGAAGAGGCGATAATCGACCTAAATGAAGATATCCTGAAAGTTGCTGATCTGGTAAACATTGTTTTCTGGCCCTGTGCTATGGATTTCAAGTATGATGAGGTCAGGAAAATGAAAGACAAGGAGATCGATGCTGCTTTCATTAATGGTGCGATCAGAACTGATGAACAGCAAGAAATGGCCAATTTACTAAGGAAAAAGGCTAAGATAGTTGTGTCTTTCGGAGCTTGTTCCCATCTTGGCGGAATTCCGGGACTGGCAAATTTCTACGACAAGGATATGATCTTTGCTTCTTCTTACGGAGAAAAATGTCCATCCATCGATAATCCCCAATTTATAGTTCCTGAAAAAAAAGTTAAAGTACCGGAAGGTGAACTCACCCTTCCCGGATTCCATAACACAGTAAAAAGCCTGGATCAGGTAGTAGATGTGGATTATTACATCCCGGGATGTGCCCCAGCTCCTTATTTGACCATGAAAGCTATCAACAATATTCTTTCTGGAGATCTTCCCCCAAAAGGGACGGTACTTGCACCATCTAAATCCCTTTGCGATAGATGTTCCAGGAATGATTCTAAACCTGACAAACTAGCTGTTAAGGAGATCAAGCGAGTCTCCCTGGTTGATGTTGATCCAGAAAAATGTTTTCTTGCTCAAGGCATTATCTGTCTCGGTCCTGTAACCAGATCTGGTTGCAGTGAAGAAGGAGATGGCAGATGTATTAATGTCAATATGCCCTGCAGGGGATGTTACGGTGCTCCTCCTGATGTAAAGGATGTAGGAGCTAAAATGGTGGCGGCAATAGCTTCGATCTTGGGTCTTGATGACGAAGAAAAGATGAGCGATGAGGAGATGGAGAAATTGATGGATCAGATAGTTGATCCAGCCGGAACCTTTTATCGTTTTTCACTGGCAGTTTCATTGTTAAGACGTAAACGTAATGACATTCTTGATAAGGAGAAACCCCATGCTTAAGAAAGTTACAATTGATCCAATCACCCGATTGGAAGGTCATGGTAAAATAGAAATATTTCTGGATGAAAAAGGTAATGCCAGAAATGCATATCTTCAGGTTCCCGAACTCAAAGGTTTTGAACAGTTCTGTGTTGGAAGACCAGTAGAAGAACTTCCCAGAATAACTCCTAGAATCTGCGGAGTCTGCCCAACTTCCCACCATATGGCTTCTACTAAAACGGTAGATGCTGTTTATAATGTTACTCCAACTGATACGGCTGTTAAGATAAGGAGAGTGATCTATAATGCTTTCATGATGGAAGATCATCTGCTGCACTTTTTCTTTCTGGGAGGTCCCGACTTCATCGTTGGACCAGATGCTCCTGCTGGGGAAAGGAATATTCTGGGAGTTGTTGGTAAGGTCGGTCTGGAAATTGGCAAAAAAGTAATCTCTATGAGGAAAAGAATCAGAAATATTATTACTGCCCTGGGTGGAAGAGTGATTCATCCTGTTTGCGGATTACCGGGAGGTGTATCCAAAGGGATAAGTGAAGAATTACGCCTAGGTCTGCTAAAAACTGCCGAAGACTCAGTTGATTTTGCCGGTTTCTCTCTGAAAGCTTTTGATGATATCGTACTGAAGAATAAGGCTTATCTGGATCTTATTAAAGGAGATATATATAAGCATGAAACCTATTATATGGGATTGGTGGATGACTATAACCGGGTAAATTTTTACGATGGAAAACTTAGAGTTGTAGATCCGGATGGCAAAGAATTCGTTAAGTTTGAAGAAAAAGACTATCTCGAACATATCAAGGAAAGAGTTGAACCTTGGAGCTATATGAAATTTCCCTATCTTTCCAAGATCGGCTGGAAAGGGTTTGAAGACGGAAAAGAGAGTGGGGTTTTTCGAGTAGCTCCTCTCGCAAGATTAAATGTTGCTGATGGAATGGCTACTCCCCGAGCTCAGGAAGAATACGAAAAGATGTATTCAATGCTGGGTGGAAAACCTGCACACTATACTCTGGCATTCCATTGGGCTCGTTTGGTTGAGGTAATGTATGCTGCTGAAGATCTGGTAGAACTTCTAAAAGACAAGACAATAACTTCACCGGATATTAGACGAATACCGACCGAAACACCTGATGAAGGGGTAGGAGTGGTAGAAGCTCCCCGGGGTACATTGATTCACCATTATAAAACAGACCAACAGGGTTTGGTAACGGCAGCGAACCTTATTGTAGCAACCGTAGGTAATTCGGCTGCTATCTCCATGTCAATCGCTAAGGCTGCGAAGAAGCTTATAAGGAATGGAAAGGTCGATCAGGGTATACTAAATATGGTTGAGATGGCTTTCCGTCCCTATGACCCATGCTTGGCCTGTGCAACCCATTCTCTGCCAGGTAAAACCCCCATTATTGTAAATATCTACGATCATAGATTTAAAAAGATCGATTCAATGAGGAGAGACTGACCCAATTAATGAAAACACTGGTTCTTGGACTTGGAAACACGATCTTGAGTGATGACGGAGTTGGCGTTCATATAGCTAACGAAATTAAAAAGAGGTGTGGAAAGATTGAAGTTCTTGAAGCAAGTGCAGCTGGATTCAGAGTAATAGATGAGATAATCGGTTATGATAAACTGGTCTTGATAGATTCAATCAAGACAGGTAAAGCCAAACCTGGAACCCTTTTTAGATTTACGCCTGATGATTTCAATAAGACTCTTCACCATACTTCACCTCACGACATAAGTTTGTTCGAGGCAATTGAGATCATGAAAAAGCATAAAGAAAAACTTCCCAATGAAATAATAATTTATGCTATTGAAATAGATGATAATTTTACTTTTTCAGAGCAATGTACACCTCAGGTAAGAAAAGCAATTCCACAATTAACTTCTACCATTATTAGCGAGCAAGCCTTCGTCTGTAAATAGTCTGGAGGAAATATGAATATTCATGAATATCAAGCCAAAAAGATCCTATCCAATTATGGTGTAAAAACCATGAAAGGAATCATGGCTGAAACACCTGCAAATGCATTGAAAGCAGCTTTAACGATTGGTGGACATTCATGGGTCGTGAAAGCTCAGGTTCATACCGGAGGTAGGGGTAAAGCCGGGGGAATAAAACTGGTTAGAAATCTGGAAGATCTGGAGCAATCTGTTAAAAATCTTCTGGGAACAAGACTTGTAACCAATCAAACCGGACCTGACGGGAAACTAATTCAGAAAATATACGTTGAGAAGACGGTTAAGATCAAAAAAGAATATTATTTGGGAATTGTGCTTGATAGAGCCAAGGAAATGCCAGTCCTGATAGCATCTAGTGAAGGTGGGATAGAGATCGAGAAAGTTGCAGCTGAATCCCCAGAAAAGATTATCACAGTTGCAGTAGATCCCTTGATAGGATTTAGAGCTTATCATGCCCGGAAACTAGCTTTTGGGTTAAATCTTAAAGCAGCTGAAATAAAGCAATTCAATAAATTTGCCAGAAATATGTACAAAGCATACTATGAAAACGATTGTACTTTGATAGAAATCAACCCGTTGGTCTTGACTCCTGATGATCATTTTATAGCGCTTGATGCTAAAATGGTTTTTGATGATAATGCATTATTCAGACACGATGATATTCTTGAGATGAGGGATTTTGAAGAAGAAGAACCGACAGAGCTGGAAGCGGGTAGATATGGATTAAGTTATGTAAAATTAGATGGAGATGTGGGTTGTATGGTTAATGGAGCCGGATTGGCTATGTCTACAATGGATATAATAAAACACGAAGGCGGAGAGCCGGCGAATTTCCTCGATGTGGGTGGGGCTGCAAGTGTAGAAACCGTTTCAAAAGGTTTTCAAATAATCCTTAGGGATCAAAATGTAAAGGCGATATTTGTTAATATTTTTGGTGGTATAGTACGTTGTGATAGAATAGCTAAAGGAATACTGGAAGCTTCTGAGAAGATCGAGGTAAAAGTTCCGTTGATTGTAAGATTAGACGGCACAAATGCTCTGGAAGCTGCTGGGATTATAAATGATGCTGAGGTGAAGAATATTATTACAGCCGAAGATCTTGCTGATGGAGCCAGAAAAGCTGTTCAGGCAGTTCGGGGAGATTTTTAATGAGCATACTTGTAGATAAGAATTCGAGAGTTGTGGTGCAAGGATTTACCGGAAAAGAAGGAACATTTCATTCGAAACAATGTCTGGATTATGGCACTAATATCGTTGCGGGAGTAACTCCGGGAAAAGGGGGAAAAATTCACCTGGGAAAACCTGTCTTCGATACGGTGGAGGAAGCTGTTCAAAAAACCGGAGCTGATGTATCCCTTATCTTTGTTCCACCTTCATTTGTAGCAGATGCTATCATGGAAGCTGCGGACGCGGGGATCAAGGTTATTGTTTGCATAACGGAAGGAATTCCGGTTAAAGAAGCGATGATAGCAAAAAAGTTTGTCCAGAAAAAAGGAAGTGTACTGATAGGTCCCAACTGTCCAGGGATCATTACTCCAGAAGAGGCAAAGATTGGTATTATGCCAGGGTTCGTTTTTAAGAAGGGAACGATCGGTCTGATCTCCAAATCCGGGACATTGACCTATGAAATGGCAAGTCAGATAGTAAAAGCTGGTTTGGGTATCTCAACCGCGATCGGCATAGGTGGTGATCCCATTATCGGAACTACTTTTATAGACTTACTCAAGCTTTTCAGAGAGGATGAAGAAACAGAAGCGGTTGTTATTATTGGTGAAATCGGTGGTGACCTTGAGATACAGACAGCAGATTATATTAAGAAGGAATTTAATAAACCTGTAGCAGCTTTTATAGCAGGTCAAACTGCACCAAAAGGAAAGAGAATGGGTCATGCAGGAGCTATTATAGCTGGTAGTAAGGGCACTGCCAAAGAAAAAATGGATGCCTTGAAAGCAGCAGGAGTCGAGGTTGCAGAAAGTCCAGCTCTAATTGGCAAAACAGTACGGAAAATATTAATCAAATAAAAGGGGAGTTAAAGTGAGGAAGATCAATGTTAAGGATGTAATTCCAGTGGTCAGGAAACTATGTATAGATTCAAATTATTACATTGGAAATGATGTGATCGAAAAAATAAAAGAGTTCAGGGAAGTTGAAGTGTCTCCTACTGCCAAAGAAGTACTTGATATATTGCTGGAAAATTATGCCTTAGCTGCCAAAGAAAAAATGCCTATCTGCCAGGATACAGGCGTAGCAGTTGTATTTATTGAACTGGGACAGGATGTTCATCTAATTGGTGGTGATTTCTATGAAGCAATCAATGAGGGAGTAAGACAGGGTTATAAAGACGGTTATCTCAGGAAATCAATGGTCGATGATCCGATAATAAAGAGAGTGAATACCAAGGACAACACTCCTGCTGTTATTTATACCGATATTGTGCCTGGAAACAGAATAAAAATAACCGTAGCACCTAAAGGTGGTGGGTCGGAAAACATGAGTGAAGTAAAAATGATGAAAGCTGCTGATGGTATAGAAGGAGTAAAAGATTTTGTGGTAGATCGGATCAGAAGATCTGGGGGAAATCCCTGTCCCCCAGTGGTGGTTGGAGTTGGATTAGGCGGAAATTTTGAGCAAAGTGCTCTTCTTGCCAAGAAGTCACTCCTACGTGCTCTGGATGAACCAAATTCCGATCCTATCTGGGCAGATGTTGAAACTGATATCCTGAAAAGAATTAATAGACTTGGCATAGGACCTCAGGGTCTGGGCGGTAATACAACAGCACTTGGAGTTTTTATTCTTCATAAACCATGTCATATTGCTTCCATGCCGGTTGCTGTGAATGTTCAATGCCATGCAGCAAGACATAAAAGTGCCCAAATCTGATCAATAAGGAGAAAAAAATGGCAGAGACTATTTATCTGAAAACTCCATTGAGCGATGAGGATATGGAGAAATTGAATATAGGTGATAAAGTTTATATTACCGGAACCATATATACAGGAAGAGATGCAGCCCATAAACGTTTGGTGGAACTCCTCCAACAAAAAAAAGAACTACCCTTTGATATAAAAGGTCAGGTAATCTATTATGTGGGACCAGCTCCTGCTCCTCCGGGAAAACCAATAGGCTCGGCAGGACCTACAACAAGTTACAGAATGGATCCCTACGCTCCAATTTTAATGGAAGCCGGTCTAAAAGCAATGATCGGCAAAGGACCAAGAACCCAACCGGTAATTGATTCAATGGTAAAGAATAAAGCTGTTTATCTGGCTGCGGTAGGCGGAGCAGCGGTAGTGGTTGCAGAAAGTATTAAAGAAGCAAAGGTTATCGCTTATGAAGATCTGGGAACAGAAGCGATTAGAAAATTGAAAGTTGAGAACTTTCCCTGCATTGTGGCTAACGATATAAAAGGAAAAGATATTTATGTCGAAGGTGTGGAAAAATATAAAAAAGGTTAAATCAGGAGATTATTTATGAAGAAGATCAAAATCGACCTTTCTAACTTAAACGAAATATTTCCCGATGATTTTTCTCAAGAACAAATTGCTAAAGCTAAAACTCTGTTTCTAAAAAGGGTGGCGGAAAAATCTCATAAGTTTTATGGAGGTAAGATCCAGACTGTTCCTAAAGCAGGAGTTTTTGGTTTCAACTGGTTCAATGTCTGGTATACTCCCGGGGTATCCAAGATATCAACTACCATAAGAGATGATAATAATAAAAGTTTTGACTTATCGAACCGGGGAAATCTGGTAGCCGTAGTCAGTGATTCCACAAGAGTTTTGGGAGATGGTGATGTTACACCCCCGGGTGGATTGGGGGTAATGGAAGGGAAAGCTTTCCTAATGAAATATCTGGGTGGAGTTGACGCCGTAGCTCTATGTGTAAACAGTACAAATGATAAAGGCGAAAAAGATCCTGATAAGATAATTGAATTCGTCAAAATGTTGCAACCCAGTTTCGGGGCTGTGAATCTTGAAGATATCTCCCAACCGAATTGTTATAAAGTATTAGATAATTTGCGAGAAGAATGTGAAATACCTGTCTGGCACGATGATGCTCAGGGAACTGCCTGCGTAACTCTTGCCGGGTTAATCAATGCCCTAAAACTAGCCGGCAAGAGAATCGGGGATGTCAGGATCGTGATGATGGGAGCGGGGGCTTCCAATACTACAATTGCCAGAATCATCTTGGCTGCTGGGGGAAATCCTGACAATATGATCATGTTCGATTCTAAAGGATCCTTGCATAAAGAGAGAGAAGATATCAGATCGGATCCAAGATTCTACCGAAAACTGGAATTGTGTGAAAAGACCAATCCTGGAAAAATCAAAGATTTTACCACAGCTATCAAGGGATCTGATGTTTTGATCGCTCTTTCAAAACCTGGTCCGGGTGTTGTTAAACCTGAATGGATAAGTTCAATGGCAAAAAAGGCTATAGTGTTTTCCTGTGCTAATCCAGTGCCAGAAATTTATCCTTACGCAGCCAAAGCTGCCGGGGCCTTTATCGTTGCTACAGGCAGAGGAGATTTTTCCAATCAGGTTAATAATTCCCTTGGCTTTCCGGGCATTCTGAAAGGTGCTTTGCTGGTAAGAGCCCGTAAGGTAACCGATAAAATGGCGATAGCCGCTGCTCATTCTTTGGCCAATTATGCTGAAAAGAGAGGGATCTCACCGGATAATATTGTGCCAACAATGGACGAGACCAACGTATTCCCTGAAGAATCTGCCGACGTAGCCAGTCAGGCGATTAAGGATGGTGTTGCTCGGGTGGAATTGACCCGGGAGGAGGCATTCAATAAAGCAAAGAAAGACATCGAATATTCCAGGAACCTTACCCATAACCTTATGGAAAACGGCTTCATTGGGACTCCACCTCAAGAAATGCTTCTTGAAGCAGTGGATTGGGCTATTAAGCAAGTTTAGATTTTAGACGGAACATTATTAGAAAGAAAAATCTAAATTGTGCGTTTTGTATCTGATAACAAGTAGAGAATTTTTTAATCTGTTGTCAGGGGAAATCTACATGGGAATCGAAATTAGATTTGATGAGTGTTTTTAGAATAAATCCTATATTATATCAGGGTTGAAAACATATCCTGTTAGTTTATGTTAATACTTTTTATTGTTTAAAAAATCATATTTTTTATCCCCTAAGAAGAAATAACCTCCTTATTATTATATTCATCAGATTGGTACTATTTCAGGAATACCTTACAAAAAAAACTTGCTTTATATTTTGATTATATAAATCTGAAATATTGCAAATTGCAAATATTATAATAATGGATTTGAGGAATAATGAAAGAGATTTTAAAATTGAAAAAGAAATTGAAAAAGGCTACTGATAAAGAAGAAATTAAAATCTACATTCAGCTTGCTGAAAGATATCAGATCAATAATAAATTTGAACTTGCCCTTGAACATTATCTCAAAGCTCATACCTTACTGAATCTCCACGAGAAGTTAACAGGTAAGATAAAGGATCACAACAATCTCCTGCTAACAATCCTGCTCAATATCGGCAAGATGTACCTGATTGGTAATACTGATTATGAAAAATCTTTATCTTATAATATCAAAGCATTGAAACTGGCAGAGAAACTTGATAACAATAAATTGATGCAATCTGCTCTTTCCGGGATTGGATATGTACATCGGATGTTAGGTAATTACAAAAAATCTATCGAATACTTTGAACGATCAGTGGTCTGTGCGAAAAAAAGAGATGACAAACTGACCTTGATCAATCCATATAATGAACTTGGAAATGGTTATTGTTACCTTGAGGATTATGAAAAATCCTTAAAATATCATCAAAAAGCCCTGAAAATAGCTGAACAGGAAGAATATAAATTAGGAATATCTTATATTTCTCATGATATTGGTATTGTCTTTTTTGCCCAGGAAAAATATGAAGAAGCGCTTAAAAATTTTTTATATTCCCTTAAAATTCAGGAAGAAATAAACGATGCCAGAGGTATTTCCATTGCCTGTTTGAATATTGCTAATGTGTACAACGTGCGCGGAAATTATCAAAAGGCACTTGAGTATACTGAAAAATCCATCGAACATGCCAAAAGAATCAATAATAAATCCCAATTGATGGAAGGATATTTAGCACTTTCGGAAGCATATGAGGGACTGAATGATTTTAAGCAATCTCTTTGTTTCCTTCGTCAACACCTTGATCTGAAAAATAAGTTGTTCAGTGATACCAGCCAGAAGAAAATTGCCGAACTTCAAACCAAATATGATTCAGAACGCAAGACGAGGGAAGCTCAGACTGCAAAACAGGAAGCAATGATCTACAAACTTAAAAATGTCGAACTTGCTAAAGCTTATGAAGATAACCAGAAAAAAACCGAAGAAATTGAAGCGCACCGCGAACACCTTCGTCTGATAAATCAGATTCTTAGACATGATCTGATGAATAACCTTAGTGTAAGCATCAGTGCTTTAAAAATGTTTGAGGATAGTTTTGATAAAAATCTCCTGAAAGAGTCAAAAGAAGCGATTATTAAAAGCACCGAACTGATAAAAAGAATGAAAGAACTTGAAACATTTATTACATCCAATCAGAATTTAAAATTTTACGACATCAATAAGTTGATCAAGGAATTATCCCTGAATTATCAAAATCTTGAGTTCAATATTAGTGGTGATTGCCGGGTCTTAGCCGATGGGGCGATCACTTCTGTTATAGACAATATAATAGGTAATGCAGTACTCCATAGCAATACAGCTAAAATAGAAATTTCGATCGAAAAAAAAGGTAAAACTTGCTTGGTAAGATTAGCAGATAATGGTGTGGGAATACCAGATGAATTAAAGGAAAAGATCTTCGAAGAAAGATTTTGCTATGGTGAAAATGCTCACAGCGGATTAGGACTTTTTATCGTTAAGAAAACAATGGAACGATACGGAGGTAGTGTTTTTGTAGAAGACAATGATCCCCAGGGTTCAATATTTGTATTGATGTTTAAAATGCTAACTTGATCAGCTTAAGAACCTCGAATTACTTCTTTCCTGGCTTTCAACCAGTCTTTTAATCCACCCTCGTAATCGTAAACGTTTTTATATCCTATTTCCAGCAACCGCCCAGCTGCTTTTTCTGATAGATCTCAGCTAGGACTGGCACAATAAACAATTACCATCTCATTCTGATCAACGACCCGGGAAGCAAATCTTCCTGCAAAATCTTCTTCCAGAAATGGAATATTTATCGATCCTGAAATATGAACTTTACCAAAACTTTCCCTGCTTAGAACGTTTATCAATTTAAACTCTGATTCTTTTTTGATCAAATCTTCCAGTACTTTTCTTCCGATCTTTTTCATGTCTTTCCTCATTATATAAATTAAATAGTATATGATGCCGTTGTCAAATCATTTCCTTGATCAATATGGGGGGCTGAGAAATTCAGGTGGCTCAGGTTTTTTCAGAATAATATTGTTGACGTAAATAATTAAACAAAGATTTCTTTAAATTTTTTTGGGGGGAGGATTTTTATGTCAGAGTTTAATCATGTTATTAAAAGGAGCGGAGCCCGAGTACCTTTCAATAAAAGCAGGATCGTAAATGCGATTTATCGAGCTGCTGTTGCTACAGGAGAGAGAGATAGAAAGCTAGCGGAAAATCTGGCTAATATGGTTGTAAATAAGTTGCAAGATCACATAAAATCTGATCAGGATCCTCACATAGAAGAGATTCAAGATATTGTGGAAAAAGTACTGATCGAAAACGGTCATTCCAGACTGGCAAAAGCTTACATCCTCTACCGGGAAGAAGCAGCAAGACGAAGACGAGAGAAAAATAAAAAGAATTCCATGCCCTCGGAAAACATTCCCTGGGCTAAGATATGGCATATCCTTGACTGGGCAATAAATCACGATTTGCATTCGATAGATACCCTAAATCGCCGGATCAGAAATGGGGAATTTCCTGCCATCGTCAATGAATCTGAAAGTGTTTATGAAGATGAAATCTCCACAGCTGCCGATATGCTTCTGGAACATGGCGATGACCTGAAGATGGTTTTTATCAGCGGTCCTTCTTCTTCCGGTAAGACTACAACAACAATAAAACTTGAAAAACGCCTTACCAAAAAAGGTCTGAAATTCGTTCCTCTTAATCTGGATAATTATTTTTTTGATCTGACTATGCATCCCAAAGATGAATTCGGTGATTACGATTTTGAGACTCCCCAGGCACTCGATCTTGATTTGATCAACGAACATCTACGTTTGCTTGGTAACGGGGAAGAGGTCAGGATCCCAAAGTATAATTTCAGAACAGGTATGAGAGAACTTGATGTTACTCCCATGAGATTGAAAGAAAATGAAATTCTATTGATTGATAGCCTTCATGGACTTTATCCTCAGATGAGCAGGGGCATTGACGAAGAAATCAAATTCAAGATTTATCTTGAACCACTTCTTCAAATGAAGAACAAAGAAAGTGCTTTCTTTCGCTGGACTGATTTGCGAATGATCCGTCGGATGTTGCGTGACGCTGAATATCGAGCATATAAACCCGAACAAACCCTCCTGCATTGGCATTATGTAAGAGCCAGTGAAATAAGACATATCATTCCTTATATCAATACGGCCGATTATATAATAAATACCGGAATGCCATATGAAATAGCTCTTTATCGGGCTAGGTTATTTGATCAATTCGAAGAATGGGTTAAGACTTTTCAGGATGATCCTCTCAGAGAAGATGCTTATCTGAGAGCTAAGAGAATCTATGATTTTATCCAACACGTTATCCCTGTTTATGATGAATCAGCAATACCAGGCGACTCGATCCTGAGAGAGTTCATCGGAGGATCAGTATTGATGTATCATTAATCGTTTTTGATCAGTTGATTGTATAAATAAACCGATGATTATTTGCCCTTCCTTTTAAACCGGAATAATCGTTTGGAATGCGTTATATGAAAAATTGGTGAACGGTTAAAGATAGGAATAGCACCTTTGCTGACAGTCCGGACATCTGAAATCGTGTAAATAGCATTGGGATTAAATACCTTAACCATATCCACAGCATTTTTGATCTCTTTCCTGCGGACAGGAAGATAAATAATATCTACGTTTCCTTCGTTAGACTGGGCTGGAGAACGCGTCACATTATAACCGTCAGCCCGGAAATATTCTATCAACTCTTTGGCTTTTTTCCTAGTGATTATCCTTAATAGCAATATTCCCATAGCAAGCTTGTTCTCCAGATAAATTCCAACAAAGTTTCCCATAGCAAAACCACCTGCATAAGCGATATAGTTAATGGGATTAGTAAGATTCTTCATTATCTGCCCAATTACGATCAGCCAGATCAGGACTTCAAAAAAACCGATTATAGGAGCAAGATATTTCATGCCTTTGCTGACAAAGATTATTCTTATTGTACCCAGGGAAACATCGAGGATTCTTGAAAGAAAGATCAGTATAGGAAGAAAGATCTGGGTAAAATTTGGATTGTTGAAAAGAAATGATAAATCCATAAAAAATCCTTGGTTATATATTTATTTTATCTAAAGAAACAAAAAAGTAAAATTGCTACCCAGCAAATACTTGCAAATGTTCCAATTTGGATGCTTAAGTCTTTTATGAAAATTCTGTAGAGCAATTCCGATTTTTTCCCCGATTTTTTTAGTTTAAGATTCTGCATTGTTCAATAAATTGCCTATTTTTGTTTTGAAGTCCAGATATTTTTTTGTATATGAGGTTGATTTTTATATCCCGATAAATCTTATCATTGTTGGTAATTGTTTTCGTAATTATGAGTTTTTTGGAGAGATTGAAATCGGTCTTTGCTTTTTTAGCAATATTAAAAGTGGGATCACCCATCTTGTAAATTTGATCGCCACTTACGATAACTTTTCCCACACCTGCAGCAGCCCTGAATGTGGGAATTGGTTTGATTTTAGATTTAAAAAAATACAATCGGAACATTAGAATAAAATCGTTTATCATTACTCGGTTTTCTGTTAAAAATTAAAATTCATCTACCTGGATAACACTTAAAGAAAGCAGATTTCCCCGGGCAACAGGGATTATTTGACTATGTTCTTTAAAATTCTCTTGTAATTGTATATTCAGTTTTTTGCGATTCCCGTCTATGTTTTTTTTTGATCCGATTATATCGCAAATTGGAACTGCGTTTATTTGATTATTGGTCATTAAGTTGTCCTTATGAATCCAGATGAATGTAAGTTAAAATGATAAAATTGTTCTGTTAATTATTTTACATTTTCCGGTGTGTGTTTACTTGGAAGTTTTAACCAATCTGCTCAGATCAAAATGTCTGTTTTCCAACTCGGTCAGTAATTGGTTGTAGAGATATTGATCCATTATCGGTTGTCGGTAGAGAATCCAAAGATATTTCTGTTTTGGTTCGCTGACGACAGCCCATTGATATTGATATTCGTCCAGCATGATGATCCAGTAGTTTCCCCGAAAAGGCCAAAAGAACTGTACTTTTAGTTTGGAATTACTCTCGTCTACAGGCCATGCTTTTGCAGTTGCATCTTGAATCTTCTTTCCTCCCACACTGTCCTGCCAGCAGGCATTGTAAACTTTTATTTTATTATCTTTTCGCAAACTGTATTCGGCTGTGGTCAAAGGACAATCTTTTTTCTGGAACCAGGTCGGGAAATATGCTATCTGGTACCACAATCCAAGATATCGATCCAGATCAACTTTGCTTACAGTTTTTAATTCTTCGCCGTATAGGATATTAGACATATTTATAACCACCATGAAAACCAGAGTCAATAACTGAATAGTTCTTTTAAAATTCATTATATTTCTTGGCATTGTCTTTAGCTTTTTCCACAGGATATTTCAGGCTATTGATCTTCATTTTTTCTCTGGCTGCAATCACCGGATCTACCTCCAAAATATCACACAAACGTAAGAGATAAATGAAAACATCACCGATTTCCTGTTCGATCCTTGTTTTTTTATCCTGATCAAGATTCATGCTCTCTTCTGGAGTTAACCATTGCAGATGCTCCATGATCTCGGCTACTTCAACAGAAAGGGCCATGACCAAGTTCTTGGGATTATGAAACTGTTTCCAGTTTCGCTCGTCGGCGAACCTTGTTATAGCAGATTTTAATTCTCTTATTTCTTTCATGATAAGATATTAGAATCATTAAACTTATTGTCAAGTTTAGATGAAAGATATTTAAAGTTAAAGCTTAATTAACAAGATTTTATGATTTGTCATAAATATATATTTTGAAGATTTCTAATCGCTAAGTTGATTTCAATTAAAATGAGATTTAATATTTCGTTAGATCAGGAATAAAATTTGCGTTGTATTACTGGATTATAGAGATAAAAGTGGCAAATGTCGCTTTTTTATTGACATGAAATTGGTTTTATTTGTTTAATTAATTGAAAATAAATAAATTAGAGGAGAAAAAAAATGAAGAGATTTAGTGCGATTTTAATATTACTTGTATTTGCAACAATTTTAATGGCCGATATAATCCATACCGATTTTTCATTTACCAGACCTGATCTTGAAGTTAGAGATGGCTATACTGAAATAATAATGGAAAAATGTGTTAATCTTGGAGATGAAGGTTACCCCAGTTTGCCTAGATTTTCAGCTGAAGTACTTCTTCCACCGGGACATGAACTTGAGATGGTCAATATTATCTCGACTGAATTCATTGAGATCGATAAGGATTTAACTGTCAAACCCGCAGCCCGTCAATTTCCCATATCTGTAAAGATTGATGACAATTATAAGGTTATTCCAAACCAGGAAATTTACAATTCCTCAGGTTGGTATCCCGAGGATGTTATAACTCCAGGACAAACCCATTTTCTTTCCGGTCATGCAATCGCAATTTTTGGTATCAACCCGATTAGGTATTACCCAACCCAAAATAAAGTAGAATACCTGAGCGAAATAGTACTGGAAATTAAAACAGGTCCAACTGCAAGAGCTAATCAGGCTTTGGATAATCTGAAGTACGATAATCAGATCCAGAGCAGAATTTCCGCAATAGTTAGAAATCCCGACCTAACCTCAGCCTATTTCTATCCCGAAAATAACAGAGATGATGAGTATGATATATTATTAATATCAAATCAAGCTTTGTTACCGTCTTTTGACGAATATATCGCTTTTAAACAATCAACTGGTTATATTATCGCAACTGAAACTATCGAAAATATCTATTCCAACTATACCGGTCAGGATAATGCTGAAAAGGTCAGGAATTGTATTATTGATTATTATCAGAATTATAATATAGATTATGTAATCTTGGGTGGTGATTCCGATGGTAATGATCCCGCAAATGCTGTTGTCCCTCACCGGGGTTTTTCTGTTCTCGATGATCCCACTTTGCCTTCCGATCTTTATTTCTCGGGTTTGGATGGAACCTGGAATGATGATGGAGACGGATACTGGGGTGAGAGTAATGAGATCGATACTTATTCCGAGATCAGTGTTGGCAGGATTTGTGTGGATATGGTCAGTGAAATTGAAAATTCTACTCATAAATTGTATATGTATCAGGATCAACCTGTGGTCGATGATATCGAGAAAGCCTTAATGATAGGTGAAGAGCTCAACGATAGCCCTTGGACTTTTGGTGGTGATTATAAAGATCAAATCGTTTATGGAAGCTCCGCCAATGGCTATACCACTGTGGGCATTTCCGAAAATTTCACTGTAAATACCCTTTACGACCGGGATTTTAATTGGGGTGCTAATGATCTCTATGAGCAATTCAACGATATTGGGATAAATCTTGTTAATCATCTCGGTCACTCCAATCCCACCTATAATATGAAAATCTCTAATTCCGATTTAACAACCTACAATTTCACTAATGACGGCGTTACTAGAGGATACCCGATCGGATATTCTCAGGGATGCTATAATGGTAGTTTCGATAATTGGCATTTCAGCGGTTTTTATACTGAGGATTGTTTTGCAGAGAAATTTTCAGGACTTGAAACTGGCGAAGTCGCCTGTATAGCAAATTCTCGTTACGGTTGGTATCAACCGGGCGGGACCAATAGTTCCTCACAGTATTATGATCGTCAATTTTATGATGCAATATTTGGACAGGAAGTTACCAAGATCGGCGATACCAACCGACGCAGCAAAGAGGTAGATGTAAACCTGATGATTTCCGATGGTTATTACCGCTGGGTTGCTTATGAGACAAATCTCTTTGGTGATCCTTCAATGGATATCTGGACGGCGATACCAACTGAGATTTATGCTAATTATCCCGTAAGCATTCCGATCGGATCATCAGAAATCAACTTTCAGACCGATTCTCCTTTCGCTAGGATCGCCCTTATTCAGAATGAGGAATTAATTGGTAGAGGAGTAGCAGATGAAACCGGTATTTGTCTGGTTACTGCCTTTGAAACCATCCAGAGTCCTGAGATTATCACAGTCTCAATAATAGGTCATAATAAGATAAGGCATCAAGGTTCGATAGTTGTTGTCTCAGATCAACCATATATAATCTACGATTCTCATCAGATCAGTGATGAATCAGGTAACAATAATCAGCAACCGGATTACAGTGAAGAGATTTCCCTGGATGTGAGTTTTTATAATGTTGGAAATCAACTTGCTAATAACGTAACAGCTCAATTATTAATAGACGATGAATATATAGAACTGCTGGATGGAGAAGAAGATCTTGGCACCGTAGCTGCTGAAACTATTATCACGATCGAAGATGCTTTCTCTTTCCAGATCGCTGATATAATTGCCGATCAGCACCGCAGTGATTTCACCCTTGAGATCACTGGGGACAGAGACCAATGGACATCTTATTTCAGTATCTTTCTTTGTGCCCCGGTTTTGTCTCCCGGTGAGATGATCGTCAATGATGTCTATGGCAATGATAACGGGATCCTTGATCCCGGTGAAACAGCTCAATTAACTATTCAAACGAATAATATCGGTCATGCAGATTCTCCTCAGGCAACAGCATCTCTTAGCTGTAACAACGAAGACATTACCATCAGCGAGGTTGTTACCGATCTGGGGATAATTTTAGCAGAAGGTTCTGCCCTGGCAGTTTACGAGATATCAGCTGATCCAGAAATGACTATTGGAACACCGATCTTACTCAATTATGAAGTAGAATGTCAGGATTATGAAGAGTATAATCTGGAACACACTTATCTGCATACTGTGGGATTGATCCTGGAAGATTTTGAATCCGGTGATTTTAATAGTTATAATTGGCAGATGGGCGGGGATGCCAACTGGTCGATCGATACCAATTCCTATGAAGGTAATTATTCAGCCCAAACTGGTAGCATAAATAATAATTCTTCCACCTCTCTCATGCTTGAGCTGGAAGTGTTAATAGAAAGTGAGTTCAGTTTCTTCAAGAAAGTATCTTCCGAAGCTAATTATGATTATTTTTATTTTATATTAGATGGGCAGGAAATGGGAGCCTGGTCTGGAGAGATCGACTGGAGCGAGGAAGCATTTGTAATCCCATCTGGAAGTCATACAATGGAATGGAAATATGAGAAAGATGGCTATATGACCAGCGGTTCTGACTGTGCCTGGATCGATTATGTTATTATGCCGGTTATAGCTGGGCTTGATCCGGCTCAAGTCTGTCTTAATCAGGAAGAATTCTCCTTCCAGATCGAGCAGGGAGATACAGGAACCCAGATCTTGGAAATAACTAATGAGGGAGAAGCAGACCTTCATTATTATTTATCAGTTGATTATCCAGAGCCATTGCGGGATGAAGGTGGTCCTGATGAGTTTGGTTATCTCTGGGAAGACAGCAATGATCCCGATGGACCAGTGTATTCCTGGAGAGATATATCAGATGTCGGTACAATGGTTACCTTTACCCATAATGATGTGGGAACAGACTTGATGCCGATAGGCTTTACCTTTGAATTCTATGGGGTTGAGTATGATGAGTTCCTGATAAATCCAAATGGTTGGATCGGTTTTGGGGAAGATAACTGGTCTTGGAGCAATACAACCATTCCAGATCCGGAAGCGCCAGCCCCAGCTGTTATGCCATTCTGGGATGATCTTAATCCTGCTGCTTCAGGTGGTGAAGGAGAGGTGTATTATTACAGCACTTCCGATAGTCTCGTTGTCTGGTTTAATGATATTATTCACTATGTGGGAGATTACAACGGGACTTATGATTTCCAGGTCATAATCTATCCTGATGGATCAATAATATATCAATATCGTTCTCTCTCCGGAGATCTTGATACCTGCACGGTGGGTATTCAGAATGAGGATGGAACTGTTGGTTTACAGGTTGCTTTCAACGAACCATACCTGGAAGAACAATTAGCCATCAAGATCAGAAAAGTTGATCTCTGGTTTAGCATAAGCGATACAAACGGTATATTGACATCCGGACAAACTGATTTCGTCGAACTTCTGGTTGATCCCGCTGACATGGAAATTGGTAACTACAACTGTAATCTGGTTATCTCCTCGAACGACCCCGATAACAGCCTTATTTATCTTCCCATCAACCTGGAAGTTACAGCTACCGATTATACTGATGATACTATACCTTCAGTAACCGGTTTGATTGGTAATTATCCTAATCCCTTCAATCCTGAAACCAAAATCCAATTCGGAGTTACAGAAACCTCCCACGTGGTCCTGGAAATCTACAACATAAAAGGGCAAAAAGTGACCACACTTGTGGATAATATGATCGATTCTGGATACCATGAAGTTGTCTGGCAAGGGAATGACAATGCTGGAAAACCAGTAACAAGTGGAGTATATTTCTATCGTCTTCAGGCAAATAAATACAGTGGAATCAAGAAAATGCTCCTGCTGAAATAAAACAGTATCACAAAATATTTAAGCAGAGGACAGTTCAAGTTCTCTGCTTTTTTAATTTATTTAAAACTTTTAAGTAACTTTTCCTGGGTGTTAAATTGAGAAAAAAGGGGGAGAAAAATCAAGAAATTTCCTGTTCTGAGCTTAATTATAATTCTCTTAGTTCTCTCCTGTTCCAAACGTAAATCTCCTAAGCAAGAAATCGCTAATCAACAGGATACAGATATTAATTCTCAAGAAGTTATAATCGATTAAGTTGATAATGAAGATTCGCTAACTCTTTCCAACATCCTTGAAAAAAAAATTAAGAATGATGATAATAATCTTTTCTCAATTGTTGTAATTTGCGTTTGATTTTAGAAGAAGTCTGTTTAATTAGGAAACAGGATGTTTAAAATATTTTTTGAGATTTTCTTGGATGTTGAAAGTTAGTTACAATAGGGAAATCAATTTTATTTAGGAATCTTTAAGGTTTGATAAAAGGGAAAAATGTCTTTATTATTTAACAAATTCGTACCTATAATACTCATTTTCTTTTTTGGGGTAATGCTCAAAGGGGTTAGGATTTTTTCCAGGAAAGATGGAGGTTTGTTTCTTCGCCTTGTTTTCTACTTCACTTTACCGGCATTGATCTTGTCATCTGTAATAGATGCTGAACTTAACGTGGAATATATAACCTTGCCCTTTATTCCGATTTTGGTTATTTTCCTGATTTATCTGGTATCGTATCAGGTGGTTAAAAGATTCAAGGTAAACCTTCCTACCCGGGGAACTTATCTTATCGGTTCCTTGATCATCAATACAGGATTTTGTCTTCCCTTTATCGTTTCTGTTTTTGGCAGCGAGGGAATCACAATTTATACAATCTATGACTTTGGCAATACTTTCTTAATCATGACCTTTGTATATTATTTAGCGATTAAACATGGTTCTAACCATGATGGTAAGGTGGAAATCTCTAAATTTCTGAAACTTCCTCCCCTCTGGGCATTGATCACAGGTATCATTCTCAATCTGGGAAATGTGGGAATGCCAACTACTATAGATTCTTTTTTAAGCTTGGCAGGAAGTCCCACCGTTCCACTGGTTATGCTTTCCCTGGGTATTTTTTTTTCGCCTTCCTTGAAAAATTTATCCAGAACATTCACTGTGATCATGATACGCTCCGGACTTGGTTTGATCCTGGGTATACTGATCGTTGAAATCCTGGGTTTCAGCGGGATGTTAAGAACGATAGTTATTATTTGTTGTGGAGCTCCGGTAGGGTACAATACTTTGGTTTTCTGCAGTTTGGAAAATCTAAACAGCGAACTTGCAGCAAATCTGATTTCATACTCTATCCTAACAGGTTTGATCTATGTTCCCCTTTTGTTGATCTATCTCTGAGAAACTAATTGTTTCATCCTATAAAATAAAAAAGTAGACATCCTCAGTAAGATTGATATTATTAAATCTGGATGGTGTAATGGATCTGATAAAAGCTATAAAGGGGTCATTTGATGCCTTGGGATCTTAAGATATTGAATGAGAATCTAATAGCAACCTTAGAACCAATTACACTAAGATCAACCCAGGAACAGGAAGTTATCAGAAATGGGTTGAAAGATACCATTGGTAGTGTTGATTTAGATGGATTTTTAGTGGGTTGTAAGCGACTCCTAATCATAGTGAATGATGCTACCAGAAAAACTCCTACCTATAAGATCCTGGAACATTTACAGGATTGGCTCGAGAAGCTTGAATTTAATATCATAATAGCTACGGGATCTCATAAAAAACCGGATGATCAACAACTGAAGAAAACCTTGGCTAGTTTTGCTGAATTATATGCAGACAGGATAATAGTGCATGATGCCCTTGAAGCAGAGATGACCTATTTAGGAACAACCAGCCGAGGAACACCCGTAAAACTCAACAAAATCGTAGAAGAGGTTGATAGGATAATTGCCATAAATTCTGTGGAACCTCATTATTTTGCAGGCTATACTGGTGGTAGAAAAAGTTTAATTCCCGGAATAGCATCCTATGAAACTATCGAAAAAAATCACTCTCTTGCTTTGGAAAATAACTCTAAAATTATCGCCCTTAAGGGGAATCCGGTCCATGAAGACATGACCGAAGCTGCCTTGATACTTACCAAGAGAATTTTTTCCATCAACCTCATAATTGATTCTGAGGCTGATGTTTATGGGGTTTATGCTGGTGATCTTATAAAATCCTTCCAAGCCGCAGTAGATCAAGCCAGGAAGATCTACGTTCAGAAAGTTCCTGAAAAGGCTGATATCCTGCTTGCATTTGCCCAACCTCCTCTCAATGAAGATCTTTATCAAGCACAAAAAGGAATTGAGAATAACCGGCTTGCCCTCAAGGAAGGAGGAATCCTTATCCTGGTAGCTACCTGCCAGAAAGGAGTGGGAAAAAAGGGGTACTATAATCTACTTACATCCTGCAAAAGTCCGGAAGCGGTAATGGAAAAGATCAAAAAAGGGTATCTCCTCGGATATCATAAGGCTGCAAAGATCGTTGATTTTCAAAGATATCACCAACTTTGGATGATTACAAAACTTCCAAATTCGATTTTGGATCCGATCCGGATTAGGAAGTTCGATCAACTTTCTGTAGCAGTTGAGCAGGCATTTAAACAAAAAGGGAATAAAGCCGGGGTGATTATCAACCGGGATGCAGCATTAACAGTACCTTTCGTTACTTAAAATAATTACAATGAGGGAGTTTTTTCTTTACACGTTATCAAATATTACAATTTTTAAATCAATTTAGAGAAATGAAAATATTGATTATTAATGGAGCTATACAATGAATAGTGAGGAAAAAATAAACCAGCTTCAAGAAAAAGAAGAAAAAATCAGGCAAATGGGGGGTAAGTCGAAAATTGAAGTTCAACATAGCAGGCAGAAACTTACAGCCAGAGAAAGATTGAACCTGCTTTTCGATGAAGGAACCTTCCAAGAGATCGATATGTTGGTTAAACACAGATCGACAAATTTCAATATGACTGAAAAAAAGATTCCATCCGATGGTGTTGTAACAGGTCACGGGATGGTTAATGGGCGACCGGTTTTTTCCTATGCCCAGGATTTTACTTCCCTGGGGGGATCACTGGGTGAAATGCATGCTGCTAAAATTGTAAAGATTCTGGATCTGGCTCTAAAAGCAGGTGTGCCTGTGGTTGGAATGAACGATTCCGGTGGTGCTAGGGTAGATGAGGGGATCGATTCTCTGAAAGGATACGGTGATATCTTTTTCCGAAATTCCCGGGCTTCAGGGGTGATCCCGCAGTTTTCGATCATTATGGGACCCTGTGCTGGAGGAGCCGTTTATTCTCCTGCCATGACAGATTTTGTCCTGATGGTTAAAAACACAGCTCATATGTTTATAACAGGTCCGGCAGTGATCAAGACAGTGACTGGAGAGGAAACTAACTTCGAGGAACTGGGAGGAGCAATTGCCCATAATAGCAAAAGTGGTAATGCTCATTTTGCCTGTGCAAATGATGAAGAAGCTATTGAGTTATTTAAACATCTGCACAATTATATCCCTAATAATAATTTAGAAGATCCCCCAATATTGAGAACGGGTGATAATCCAGATCGACTCTGTCTAGAACTCGATAATATAGTTCCTCCAAATCCCAAAGCAGCATATGATATGCATGATGTTATTAAAGCAGTGGTAGATAATGGTGATTTTTTCGAGATTCATGAGCTTTATGCTCAAAATGCTCTGGTAGGTTTTGCCCGACTGAATGGACGAGCAGTGGGGATAATTGCAAATCAGCCTTTGATCCTGGCAGGATGTCTTGATATTAATGCTTCCGATAAGATCTCGCGTTTTATTCGATTCTGCGATTCTTTTAATCTGCCTTTGATTACTTTTGTCGACGTTCCCGGTTATCTTCCGGGTTGTGATCAAGAATGGGGTGGTATAATCAGACATGGTGCCAAATTACTTTGGAGCTATTCGGAAGCAACTGTACCCAAACTAAATGTCACTACTCGAAAGAGTTACGGTGGAGCCTATATTGCTATGAGCTCAAGACATCTGGGAAATGACATGGCCTTCGCCTGGCCCAGTGCGGAGATCGCCGTAATGGGAGCACAGGGGGCTGTTAATATTGTGTCAAGTTATCGCAGGGAGATCAATGAAGCGGTCGATCAGGAAAAGAAAAGGAAAGAAAAGATCAGTGAATATGAAAAAAAGTTCAATACACCTTATATCGCAGCCGAAAGAGGTTATATAGATGCTGTGATCAAACCTTCGGAAACAAGATCAAGATTGATCGCTGCCCTGGAAATACTCTTTACCAAAAGGGAAGCTCTCCCACCGAAAAAACATGGGAATATTCCATTGTAAAATGAATAATAAAAAAATCAAAGCTGCTATTATGGCTGTTATCCATTTACTGGATGAGGAAAAGCGGGAAAAATTACCCAGAAAAAACCTCTGGGCTGTTTCCGGAAGGAAGATAATCATGGACAACAGGACCATGGTGCAGACTAGGATGATCAAGTCAAGAAGACAACTTAAATGAACACCGGAAATCGCTTTTTTATAAATGTATTGAATCGATTGGAGGTAAGATGAAGTTCGATCAGCATGGAATCCTTAAAATTTCAGATATGAAATACGAGTCAAACCGCCCCAAGGCAGAAAACCCTATAAAAGTTCAGGACTTAAGTTATAGAGATGGTCATCAATCCATCTTTGCTACAAGGGGTAGGACGGAAGATATGATCCATGTAGCCGAGATGATGGATGAAGTAGGATTTAACTCGTTAGAAATGTGGGGTGGTGCTACTTTCGACACCATGCACCGTTATCTGAACGAAGATCCCTGGGAAAGGATCAGGACTCTAAAGAAATATATTAAAAAGACACCTTTTTCAATGTTGCTGCGGGGACAGAATCTGGTTGGATACCGAAATTATGCTGATGATGTGGTGAAAGCTTTTGTTCAGAGAGCTAGTGACAATGGCATAGATATTTTCCGGGTTTTCGATGCCCTAAATGATTTCAGGAATTTTGAGACAGCTGTAAAAGTAATTAAAAAGAATAATAAACACTTCCAGGGAGCTATCTGTTATTCTCTTACCGAACCTCGTATGGGTGGAGAGACTTATAATCTGGAATATTACCTTACCAAAGCAAAAAAACTGGTTGAACTGGAAGCAGATTCGATCTGCATCAAGGATATGGCGGGGTTGGTTTCCCCTTATGATGCCTATAATCTTATTAAATTACTTAAAACCAATATTGATATCCCCATCCACCTTCACACCCATTTTACTTCAGGAATGGGAGACCTGGCTCTATTGAAGGCAATTGAAGCTGGGATAGATGCCATAGATACTTGTATGGCTCCTTATGCATACCGTACTTCCCACCCGGCTATCGAACCGCTTGTGATAACCCTCTTGGGAACTAATCGAGATACGGGTTTCGACATCAATAAACTTGCCCAGATAGATGAGGAGCTGGAAAAAGTGATTCCCAAATATAGACATCTTCTGGACGATACGAAAACCTCGATAATTGACATTAACGTTATTCTGCATCAGACACCTGGAGGGATGCTTTCCAATCTTATCAACCAGCTTCGTCAATTGGATGCCTTGGATAGAATCGATGAGGTGTTCAAAACCTTACCCAAGGTGAGAAAGGAACTCGGTCAAGTGCCTTTGGTGACTCCTACCAGTCAGATTGTTGGCATTCAAACGGTAAATAATGTTCTATTCGATGAGGAAGAGGGACAATACTCACAAATTACCGAACAGGTTAAAGACCTTTGTTTCGGATTGTATGGAAGAACAACGCAACCGATTGATTCAAGTGTTAGGAAAAAAGCATTGAAGGATTATCCACGAGGAGAGAAACCTATTGAGGTAAGACCAGGAGATATCCTGAAACCTGAACTTCCCCAAGTGAAGAAAGAAGTTAAAGGTTTGGCAAAAGATATTGATGATGAGCTTACTGTAGCTTTATATCCGGTAACAGGGAAGAGATTTCTAAAATGGAAATATGGTTTGGAAGATATTCCCGCGGAGGTAAGACCAAGGACACTTGAAGAAGTGGAAAAAGAAAAAGAACTTATCCGTAAAGCTCTTACCGGTAGAATAAAACTCAAGATCGGTGCAAATGAAAAACCTGAAAATCTAAGAGCATTTGATGTTTACGTAGACGGAGAGTATTTTAATGTGGAAATCGCAGAGCCCAAAATCTCCACGGGGAAAAAATCTACTAAAGCAATGGAAAAGAAAAAGAAGGTTGAGGATGACACAGCAGGGACTTTATTAGCTCCAATACCCGGCATGGTCCTTGAGGTAAAAAAGAAGGTTGGAGATCGGGTAAATGTGGGAGATAATCTTATAGTACTAGAAGCAATGAAAATGTTCAATAACCTAAGTTCTCCGGCAGCAGGGATCATCAAAGAATTGCCTTTTAAAGCAGGTGATTCAGTTGCCAAAGGTGATATTCTCTGTGTTATCGTAAAAGAATGATACTCAGTTATTTATTCTAATTTTGTCCAACCAGTAATCGTGCACGAAATATAATTCTTTCTTAAGTTTTTCCCCCATCTCTTTTCCTTGTTGTAAGGAAAACTTACCATCCAGTCGAAGTCGGTGGTATGTTATATTATTGACCACCGCTTCAATTATCTTGGTTTTATAGCCTTCTTTTTCCAGCAGGTTTTTTACTCTATTAACTTTTTTGATATCCTGATCTGCCATCACTTGCAGTTCAAAATAGAAATCCGGATTAACCAGTGAAGGTATTTCTTCCGATTCGATTTTTTGAACTTCAATAACAGAAGAATCTTCGAAAGTGGAATCCCTGATTTCAACCTGGGATTTTTTTCCCACTTCAGGCACTGTCTCTATCTGTTTAAGCCAGAATCCACTCAGGTCAGGGAACTTACTACCAATTTCTTGACCAAAATGTGTGGCTTGCTCTCTGGAATAGGTGCCACTTAATTTTAATATATATAGGGTTTTATTTGCTTTTTCAGTAACTTCGACCTTGACATCATATCCATTATCCTTCAATAGCTCCTTGTTGATTTCTATTATATTGGGATCAATGCTGAGAAGCAATTGTAATTCATATTGGTTCCCGAGAACAAGTGGTTGGGTTTCTTCCAAGTTATAAATTTCTTCCTGCTTGATCATATGTTGTTGATCTTGTTCAGCTTTTTCCGATTTGAATATCCCGAACTTATGGACAACTAAACCAATTATCATTCCTACAGCCAGTACTAACAATCCAAACAGAAAAATGATGATAAGTTTACCAGCCAAAGTTTGATTTGGATTAAGATTTAGATTTATCATTTTTTCTATCCAATTTCATCGATAAAAACAATATATCTCCTCAATGTTGTAATGTTTTAAAAGTATCTATTTACATCAAGGTTTTTTGTTATTTTATTTTAAGATGGATTAATCAGAAAAATAGTAGACAAATAATTCTCTGTGATGATATAGAGCTTATATGCAATCAAATGGAGAAAACATGGCTGAAAAACTATTTTTGATTGATGGGACTGCAGTTATTTATCGTGCATTTTTTGCCTTTATTAGAAATCCTTTGATAAACAGCAAGGGTCAGAATACCAGTGCATTGTATGGGACAGTGAATTCTTTTTTAAAATTGGTTGAGAAATACAATGTAGATTTGGTAGCTGTCTCTTTTGATCGAAAGGAGAAAACTTTTCGTCATAAAATAACAGAAACTTACAAAGCCAATCGACCTCCTGCACCTCAAGAATTGATACAACAGGTACAACCGATCAAGGATTTTTTTCTGAAGATTGATCTTCCTGAAATTTCCTGTGCCGGATATGAAGCCGATGATGTGCTGGCAACCCTGGCGGAAAGATACAAAACCGATCATGAAATAATCATAGTAACTGGCGATAAGGATTTTTCCCAACTGGTTGATGATAGGGTTGTGCTTTACGATCCTTTTAAGGAAGAGATTCTTGATGAACATGGAATAGAGAAAAAGTATGGACTTAAACCGGAAAAATTCGTCGATTATCTGGCAATTTGCGGTGACACTTCAGATAATATACCTGGGATTAGTGGAATAGGACCAAAAGGAGCAGTTAAGCTGTTGTCAGAATTTGAAACCTTGGAAAATATATATAAAAATCTAGATCAGGTTAAATCCGATAACGTAAAGAAGAAACTCCTTGATTCTAAAGAGAATGCCTTCATGTCCCAGAAATTGGCTCGTATTGTTCGGGATGTTCCTCTGGATCTACCCGAGATCGAACAAATGAGATTTTCGCAGGAGAATCTGAAAAAAGCAGTTTCCCTTCTTAAGGATTACGAATTGAATTCGATTGTTAATAAAATATCTACAAATTATACCCAATCGGAAATAGTAACAGAACCAGATCAGGAGCTTGAGAAGGTTTTGATTAAAAATAACAAAGATTTTGACCTCCTTAATGAGCAATTGAAGAAAGCAGATTTAATATCTCTTGATACCGAAACAACGTCGGAGAATCCTATACTGGCAAAACTGGTTGGGATCTCCATCTGTATCGATAAGAAAAAAGCTTATTATATTTCCCTTGGTCATTACATGTCTTCCAATGCCGATATGGAACATGTTCTTACAGGTTTAAAAGAGTCTTTGACCGGTTCATTGCTGGTAGCTCATAATCTGAAGTATGATTACTTGGTTTTATCCAGAAGCGGCTGGGAAATCGAAGCTGAGTTTTTCGATACCATGATCGCAGATTATATCTTGAATCCAACCTCACGCCATTCTCTTGCTGCCTGTGCTCGAAGAGAATTTGAGTATGAAATGATCCCAATCAAGGAATTGATCGGAACAGGGAAAAAGCAGATCACATTCGATTTGGTGCCAGTGGAACAGGCAGCAGATTATTCTGCCGACGATGCCTGGATAACTTTCAAACTTTATGAATTATTCAAGGAAAGACTTACTGAGCAAAACCTACTAGAATTGTATCAAGAAATTGAGCTACCTCTGTTCGAAGTTTTGGCAAGAATGGAACAAAATGGTGTCTATATCGACACCGATATCCTGAAAGAAATCTCCAAACGAAATCAGAAAAAGATAGCTGAGTTAACCAGAGAGATTTACAACATCGCTGGTTCGCAATTTAATCTTAATTCCACCCAACAACTGGCGAAAGTTCTATTCGAAGATTTAGGTATTCCCCCGGTTAAAAAAACCAAAACGGGTTATTCTACAGACGTAAAAGTTCTTGATATCCTTTCTAAAGATCATTTAATTGCTAGATTGCTCATGCAGTACCGTCAGTTGACAAAATTAGAATCCACTTATGTAAAAGCCTTGCCAGAATTGATCAATCCCGAAACAGACCGTGTCCATTCATCCTTTAACCAAACGGTAGCTTCCACCGGTAGATTATCAAGCTCTAATCCGAACCTGCAGAATATCCCGATAAGGACCGAAATGGGGAAAGAGATACGCAATGCTTTTACCTGTCAATCCGAAGAAAATATGTTGATTTCCGCTGATTATTCCCAGATAGAATTGCGAATTCTTGCTATTCTATCCCGTGATCCAAATTTGATCGAAGCTTTCAAGAATAAAAGAGATATTCATACCGAGACAGCAAGTATAATCTACGAGAAAGACAGAAAGGATGTTACCGCTGATGAACGCCGCTTTGCCAAGGTGATAAATTTTGGTTTGCTTTATGGAATGGGAGCATTTCGCATTTCCAATGAACTCAAGATCTCCCGCCGGGAAGGGCAGGAATTTGTGGATAATTATTTTAATAAATTCCCCACGATTCACGACTTTATCGATGATGTAATTAACTCAACCAGAGAAAAAGGTTATGCCGAAACCCTTTTCGGTAGAAAATTGTACCTGCCCGAGATCAATAGCAGTAACAAAAACACTGCCCGGGAAGCGGAAAGAGTAGCTACCAATATGCCGATCCAAGGGAGTGCGGCTGACATAATCAAAATAGCTATGATCAGAATACATGAGAAGATTAAAGAACGTGATGATCTGAAAATGATCATTCAGGTACATGACGAACTTATTTTCGAAGTTAAAAAAAACGTTCTGGAAGAAGCAAAGAAGATTATAGTAACAGAAATGGAATCAGCTCTGCCAGACAAATATGCTGAAATAATCTCCTTGACAGTTGATTTGGGAGTGGGAAAAAATTGGTTTGAAGCTCACTAATTTTTTACATTTTTAAAATCAGCGGGGGGCATATAATGTATTTTAAAATTATGGTACTTATAATCGCCTTTTCGGTTTTCTCAGATTTGAATGCTTACGATTATAATTCAAGAAAAATTGTTTATAATTCTATGGATTTTAGGATATTGCCGATAAACAACCTGAATGACTTGCTTACTACCAGCAGTGAATTCACGAAGTATTACGATGATCTGCATCATCATTATACCGGATTTGATCAGGTGGGATTTATTATTAATGGGTTTCCAGCGGATTTTGAATTTGTGAGAAGATTGGATCTGGATAGCATTGATAAAGTTGTTATATATACAAAATATATTCCAGCAAAATATATCGGTATCTATTCTGCAATAGTTGAGATAGATACAAAAAAGAAGATTTATGGTAATCCTTCGGGATTTCTAAGCCTTAAAAGTGATCATATCCTAAGTGGTAATAATACAAACTCAGACAATCTGGATACAGGAATTGAATTCTCTCTCTTGCCATTATTAGGACAGGATATCGACATAGCATTAACTGGTTCTGTTTTGCGGCATGATTCCCGGTTTAAAGATTACTATCCTTCTCATCCCAACAGCGAATTAACCAATCAGACAGATGAAAATGGTAATTATGAAAACTGGCTTGTTGATCAGTGGAGTAGATATAATCCTTATGAGGATCGAGATGAGCTTCTGGGTTTTGATCTGGATAAAAGAAATTTTAATCAGGAATATTTTAACCTTAGTATTGATTATGAACCTCTTTATAATCACCGCGTGCAATATAGTTTTTTCAATCTTTACAGTCTTGCGCATCCCTACGATCATGAATGGCATTTTGCTATGGAGTATTATCAGGAAATCGAGGAAGAATACTCCCGCCATGAAGTAAACTATAGTCATGATTTCTCAGACCAGATAAAGATCAATCTACTCGGTTCGTATGAGGAATATAAATACAGAGAGTTCCCTTCTGATTTGAAGAAAAAAAACTTCATCATCAAAAACCCCGAAAGTTTTGATCTTTATTATCTCAATCCTGGTTTTAATCTTACAGGTGTTTCCCTTCTTACTGATAACGGGACCATCGATGAAGGTACCGAGAATGCTTGGGCTTATTATGTTTTCGGCAATCCTACTGCTATTGGATGTTTTATTTCACCAGGTACGATCTGGGATTTTTTCAGAGAAAATGAAAAAAACGAAACATTTATCGGGATGGATTTATCCTGGGATAAAACCGATTTGTTAAATCTAAATGCCAGGCTGGCTTATGAACGGACTGAGATTGAAAACAACTCGATTGAGAATATCTGGGATCTTGATCCTACAATATATGAAAATTACCTGGAAAATGTCGAACCCTTTCAAACTGTAGCAGAAGGAGAACCTCTGATCGATATATGGCCCGATTCTCCTACTTATGGGGATACCCTCATAAGCACTGCTCCGGAAGATTTGAATTTTTATACTGAAGAAGATATTTATCAAGCGATCCGGAGTTCTATGGGACTAAAAGAAAAAAGGTCTATTAAACCGAGTAACCTAATGTTTTCTCTGGGAAACGAGATGAACTTTGACAGGCTCTACTTAAAACCGGGTATCAAGATGGAATTCTATAATGTTGACTATGATTATTCTTCTGATGAAGATTTTATTTTCTCCTGGGATGTTATTGCCAATTACGAGATTTTTGGTAATTTTTTCTGTGAAATTGGCTACAAATCCGGGGAGTATCCGCTATATGACGAAAGATATAATTATGATTCTCATTATTATTATGAAGAAGTTTTTCAGGACTTGAGATATTCTCAGTGGAGATTGGGATTAGATTATTATTTTAAGGATATCATAAATCTTAGTGCTATGGGTTATAGCTGGGAACTGGATGATACTTTATGGTATTTTTTATGGGATAAATACATTGATGAGTATTATTATTTTCAAGAAGATCCTCAAGTAAAAGGGATCGATTTGTCTTCAAGGTGCAGATTAAATGATTATCTCAATATATTTTCAAGTTATTCCTATTGTGATTTTGAAAACATTATCACATTATCGTATAATGAGGAAAAATACTCTAAAGATATTCCACCTCCCTGGTATATGGAACATAATGCAAAGGTTGGGATCTCTTTAATCAATCCTCATCATCTATTTAGCATTTACCCTGAATATTCGTTAACAATAAGTCTTCTGTACAGCATTGCCAGTGGAAGAACATATGAAAGTGTAGATTTGGAAGATAATTGGGAAGAAGAAGTGAAATGTATGCCACATCGGGAAACATTGGATTTGAAAATCAATAACAGGATAAGGATTACCGGAAAGTATCTGCTTGAGATATCTTTACTTGTAAATAATATTTTCAACAAGAAAAATTATATCTATGTCTATCCTAAAACCGGGTCACCTTATTATGATGGTTCTAATTTAGCTGGTCCCGGGGGTTATACACCAGTGGAAACCCAGTATATACACGATCTCTCGACCAAAGATCCAGCTAATATTGAGCCGGGTCGAAATATCTTCCTGAAAATCGCTTTTTACTGGTGATAAAACTTAAGAGAGTGTTAAAAAAAAGATTAAATATTGTTACCTTAGAATAATTTGAACGTTTCAATTATTGAACCGAAAACCGGGGGAGGTTAAAATGAAAAAACAATTTTTCTCTCTTCTTTTGCTGGTAATTATATTTGTTCCAGGTTTGATTAAAGCTGCTAAGGTGGAAAATCCTCGCATTGAGATGGCTATTTTGCTCGACACCAGTGGTAGCATGGAAGGTTTGATCGAGCAGGCAAAATCACAGCTATGGAAAATTGTGAACGAACTGGCATTGACCAAACGCAACAGTAAAACACCGGAATTGTATGTAGCCCTGTATGAATATGGTAAGGACAGTATTCCGTCAGAACAGGGTTACATCAGGATGATAAGCCCATTAACCGGAGACTTGGATAAAATCTCAGAAGAGCTTTTTATCCTTCAGACCAATGGTGGTGATGAATACTGCGGAGAAGTTATCTCCAAAGCGGTCGATCAACTCAAATGGAGTAACAATACAAACGATCTGAAATTGATCTTCATTGCCGGCAATGAACCCTTTACCCAGGGTTATGTGGATTATCAGGAATCATGTTCCAGAGCAATTGCCCAGGGGATCATAGTTAATACTATTTTCTGTGGTGATTTCCAGGAAGGGATCAATACCAGCTGGAAAGATGGGGCTGACTTGGCAGACGGTACCTATATGAACATAGATCAGAACATGCAGGTCGTTGAAATTCCCACTCCTCAGGATGAAGAGTTGATCCAGTTGGGACAGCAGCTCAATGAAACCTATGTTGCTTATGGTTACCTGGGTGAAGAAGCTAAAGAAAGACAGGTTACCCAGGATGCCAATGCTATGTCCTTGAGTGGAGGTACTATGGCAGAGCGGACAATTGCAAAATCCTCTGTACAATATCGGAATGAATCCTGGGACCTTGTCGATGCTCAGACGGAAGGAACTATAGAACTTGATGAACTGGAAGAAGAACAGCTTCCGGAGGTTATGAAAGGTATGACACCGGAAGAAAGAAAAGAATACGTGGAAAAAATGGCAAAAAAACGTCAGGAGATTCAACAGAAAATCAGTCTACTAAGTGAAGAGAGAAAGGCTTTCATAGCTCAGGAAAAGAAAAAAATTGATGAAAACACACTCGATACTGCGATCATCCAGGCAGTTCGTCAACAAGCTGAAAACAAGAATTACATTTTCGAAAAATAAGTTTATACTAAGTTCTTATGCCTCATACCGGAGATTAATATGAATTTTAAAATAATCATTCCAATTATCCTGTTGTTTGCCGTAACAACTTTGTTGGCAGACGGTTTCATCGTTATCCCGGAACCGGTTTACAATCCCGAACCTTTCCCTCTGGAAGTGATTTACCATCATGTAGAGGTGGAAATCAATGACCAGGTTGCTAAAACAAATATAGATCAGTCCTTTTATAATCCCTCTTCAATAACTCTGGAAGGATATTACATTTTTCCGGTTCCCGAGAGTGCTGTTCTGAACGATTTTTCAATGTTCGTAGATGGCAAAGAAACACCAGCTGAATTGCTTGATGCAGACAAGGCTCGCGCTATTTATGAGGATATTGTTCGTCAGATGAAGGATCCAGCCTTGCTGGAGTACAGCGATCAAGCAATGTTCAAGGTGCGGATATACCCGATAGAACCACGTAGTGAAAAGAGAGTGAAAATGTCCTATAGCGAGATACTGGAAGTGGATCATAATACCTTTCAGTATCTTTATCCCCTCAATACGGAGAAATTCTCAGCAGAACCTCTCAGCAATGTCAGTGTAAAAGTGGATCTGAATTCGAAACGCAAACTAAAAACTATTTATTGCCCCTCCCATGAAGTTGATGTCGTTAGAAAAAGTTCTCATCATTCTATAGTTTCTTATGAAGAAGATCTAGTTAAACCAGATCGGGATTTTATACTTATTTTCTCACAGAGTGAAGAACCTATTGGGGTGTCTCTTCTCACCTATAAAGAAACAGGAAAAGACGGTTTCTTTTTCCTGAGTATTGATCCGGCAATAGATTACCAGGAAACAGAGATCATTGCCAAGGATGTTGTTTTTGTCCTTGATAATTCCGGCAGCATGTCAGGAAAAAAATTGAAACAGGCAAAAAAAGCTCTGATTTACTGTGTCGAAAATCTTAATCGGGATGACAGGTTTGATATAATCAGATTTTCAACCGAAGCTTATGCATTATTCGAAAACCTGAAACATCCTAAGGGTGAAAATATATCTCAAGCTGTCGAATTTATCGAAGAACTTAATCCGGTTGGAGGAACTAATATTGAAGAAGCCCTGAATCTGGCTCTTTCCTATGAAACAAAAAAAGATAGGTCCAGGATCGTAATCTTTCTAACAGATGGTAAACCAACGATCGGTGAAAGAGATGATGAAAAACTCTTGAATAAGATAGAAGAAAAAAATCAGGATCATTTCCAAATCTTCACTTTTGGGATCGGTTATGAGATCAATACCCACCTTCTGGATAAGATTACAGAAGCAAGCAAAGCAACAAGAAGCTATATAACACCAGATGAAGATATTGAGATCAAGGTTTCTAATTTCTTTGATAAGGTCCAATCCCCAGTCCTGACAGACCTTAAATTGGATTATGGGTCTGTAGAGGTTTACCAGAATTATCCCGACCAACTTCCCGACCTTTTTAAGGGTAACAACCTAACACTTCTGGGTAGATACGAAGGAGAAGGTAAAACAGAGATAACTCTTTCTGGGCTTATGCAGGGCAAGGATATCAGATTCAATTACCCAGTTGAATTTACTGCGGGGAATAAAACTTATGAGTTCACCGCCCCGCTCTGGGCATCAAGAAGAATCGGTCATCTGCTGGATCTCATAAGATTATACGGTGAAAGCGATGAACTAAGGGACGAGATTGTACTTCTGGCTCGTAAATTTGGAATTATTACTCCTTATACCAGTTATCTTATTCTGGAGGACGAAGATACCAGGGTCGTGGAAAATATCATTGAAGAAGAATATAGAACTCTGGCAGGAGGTTTTGCAGATCTGCCTGAAAACCGCCATAAAATCGAACAGGAATATGATGAGATGGGTCTTAAGAGTGGAGAAAGAAGTGTGGTTGTTAGCCGAGAATTCAAAGATCTCAATTTGGCTTATAATATTGAACAAACTCGTCAAGGACAGGAAAGAATGGCTTTTGTGGATAAGGAAGGAAATCAGATTCTTCCAGAAACGCAGGTCAGGAATATTCAGGGTAGAGCATTCTATCAAACTAATATTTACTGGGTAGATTCTGAATTACAGAATCAGGAAGCCGAGAACAGGAAAAGAATACAATTTGGTTCCAAAGAATATTTCGAACTACTCTACAGAAATAAAGAAGCTGCCGACTTTCTGGCTCTGGGGCGAAATGTTAGGTTTTTTATGGATAACGTATTTTACGAGATTTTCGAATAAAAAAAAACCTTGCTTTCTTTTTACAGGTGAGTTTAATACTCACCTGTTTTTTTGTGGAGAATATGATGAAAGTTAAAAGACCTACTTTGCTGCTTGATCAGAAAAAGTGCAGGAATAATATCAGAATGATGGGCAAGAAAGCTGCAAAATATGATCTTTTCTTCCGACCACATTTCAAAACCCATCAATCTCTCGAAATCGGTAACTGGTTTCGGGAAAAGAAGGTGAAGGCAATAACTGTTTCATCTGTAAGGATGGCTGAGTATTTTGCTTGTGACGGTTGGAATGATATTACAATTGCTTTTCCCTTCAACAAGCTTGAAATAATTGAGATCAATAGCCTTAACAACAGAATTTCTCTTAACTTACTCCTACAGGAATTGAATTCTGTTGATTTTCTTTCTCAACATCTAAAAAATGAAGCAGGTGTTTTCATTGAAATCGATAACGGCTATCATCGTTCTGGAATCGGAGTTGATAATATATTTAAAATACAGAAAATCCTTAACAGGATTGAATCTACAAACAAACTTGAGTTCAAGGGTTTTCTTACTCATGCAGGAAATACCTATCAGACGAAGTCACCGGAAGAAGTTATTACTATTCACCAACAAACCAAACAACAACTTTTCCAGCTCAAGGAAAAATTTTTAACCACCAACTCTGAATTGATCACCTCAATTGGTGACACTCCATCCTGTTGCCTTGCGAATGATTTCAATGGGATTGATGAGATCAGACCGGGTAACTTTGTTTTTTTTGATCTTATGCAGGTATTGTTGGGATCATGTAACTACGAGCAAATAGCCATGATTGTGGCTTGCCCGGTAGTTGCGGGGAATAGTGATAGGAAAGAAATAATAATTTATGGGGGAGCGGTTCATCTTGCCAAGGAATATGTGACTTTCGAGGGAAATACCTGTTACGGATTAGTTGTTTATCTGACTGATTCGGAATGGAGTGAACCTTTAGAACGCACCTATGTTTCAGAACTTTCTCAGGAACATGGGATCATAAAGACAACAGAGAAGATCTATCAGCAAATCATAAAACAGGATGTAATCGGTATTATTCCGGTACATTCATGTTTAACAGCAAACCTAATGAGTTATTATCGGACATTGGAAGGACTTAAGATAACCCGTTTGAGTTAATTAATCGAATACTTTTATTATTCGTAATTAAATTGAGACTCATTATCAATTAAATGTTGACAATTAAGATCTGCTTTTTTAACTATGACTTTAAGAGGTAATGGATTATGAAAAGTGAATCGAGGATTTTTGAGGAATATTTAAAAGAACACGGCCTCAAGTTTACTCAACCCCGTCGTATCATCTTGGCAGCAGTGTTCAAAACTCATAAGCATTTTGATGTAGAATCCCTTTATGATAACATTCGCCAGAATCATCACAATGTTTCCAGGGCTACGGTTTACCGGACAATTCCTTTACTGATTGAATCTGGTTTGATAAAACAATCGTTACGCTGTAGAGCTAAAGATCAGTACGAGCACATTTACGGGCATAAAAGACATTTTCATTTTATCTGTACGAAATGTGGCCGGATATTGGAAGTATTTAATCCCAGGGTTGAAAAAGAAGTACGTAAGATGGCCGAAAAGGAAAAATTCATCATTCAGGAATTCAACATTGGAGCAAAGGGGATTTGCAAAGATTGCAGTAAAAAAATTGAATCGGTAGAAAGCGATGAATAAATTTAATATTGCCTTAGCCGGAAATCCCAATTCCGGTAAAACAACACTCTTCAATGCTCTTACTGGCTCAAAACAAAGGGTGGGAAATTGGCCAGGTGTTACAGTTGAGAGGCTGGAAGGAAAATACAAATACAAAGAATACAATTTTAATGTTATTGATCTTCCCGGGATTTATTCTTTCTCGGCTTATTCTCTGGATGAAAAAGTAGCCCGGGAATACATCCTCGTTGACAAACCTGACTTGGTTGTGAATATCATAGATGCAACGAATCTTGAAAGAAATCTTTATCTTACAACCCAGCTCCTTGAGATGAAGATACCCGTTGTTGTTGCTCTTAATATGACGGACTTGCTTAAGGATCGTAATATAAGAATTGAAGTGGAGCATCTGGCTACGCACCTTGATTGCCCTGTTGTTTCCATAGTTGCCAGTAAAAAAGTTGGAATTGACTCATTACGGGAACAAATATTGATCTCAGCGAAAAATCAGCATATTTCAGGGACAAAGGTAACTTACGATTCTGTAGTAGAGGAAGCATTAGCTCAATTGATTCCGATTGTCCAACATTTTTCAGAAGGAAAAAAAGTTGATAATCGCTGGTTAGCGATAAAGTTACTCGAAGGTGATCAACTGGCAGACAAGATTTCCGAACATAAATTTAAAAAAATCATAGGACAGGATATTCAAAGGATTGAAAAACATACAGGGATAAATATTGAGATCGTAATTGCTGATGGTAGATATGGTTTTATCCATGGTTTAAGCAGGGATGTAATTCATAAGGAAGCTGAGTTCAGAAAGAATTTGTCGGATTTCATAGATAAATTTGTCTTAAATCGATTTCTCAGTGTTCCGATTTTTTTCGGAGTGATGTATCTGGTTTTTACCCTCACTATCAAGATAGGTTCACCTTTTATAGACTTTTTCGATAAAGTATCAGGAGCAATTTTTGTTGATGGATTTTCCAGTTTATTAAATACCATTGGTTCTCCTTCCTGGCTTATCATAATATTAGCTAAAGGAGTAGGTAGCGGTATTCAAACGGTTTCTACTTTTATTCCACCCGTATTCTTCATGTTCCTGTCTCTTGCTATTCTGGAAGACTCTGGGTATATGAGTCGAGCTGCTTTTGTTATGGATCGTTTCATGAGATTGATCGGTTTACCCGGGAAAGCTTTTATACCAATGATGATAGGATTTGGTTGTAATGTGCCAGCAATTCTTGCAACTCGAACTCTCGATAATAAAAAGGACAGGATACTCACAATATTGATAAATCCCCTCATGTCATGCGGAGCGAGGTTACCGGTTTACGCCCTTTTTGCTGCGATCTTCTTTCCCCAAAATGGTGGAACTGTGATCTTTTCTCTCTATGCGATTGGGATACTGTTGGCAATATTATCAGGATTACTTTTCAAAAGAACACTATTCAAAGGGGATACTTCCACTTTCGTCATGGAATTGCCTCCGTATCATCTTCCAACGTTTAACGGTATTATGATGCATACCTGGCAGAGATTGAAGGGATTTATCCTCAGAGCGGGTCAAGTAATTATCATCTTTATAATCCTGCTCAATATTTTGAGTTCAATCGGGGTTGATGGCAGTATCGGAACTGAGAATTTCGATAAGTCGGTTTTGAGTTATCTGGGTAAAGCTATCACTCCAATATTTAAACCAATGGGGATACAAAAGGAGAACTGGCCGGCTACAGTGGGCTTGGTAACAGGGATTTTTGCCAAAGAAACAGTGGTAAGCACTCTGAAATCACTTTACACCCAGGCTGAGGAAGCTCAGGTTGAGGTAGAGGGCTTGGGAGAAAATCTTTACAGTGCCCTAAAAGATCTTTTTAAAAGTATATTAAGATCTGAAACCGGTGAACAGATCGGAAATCCTCAATTTAACAGGGCAATGCATAGCCGATTCGAAACACGAAACAGTGCTTTCGCCTATTTGCTTTTTGTATTGATTTACATGCCTTGTGTTGGAGTAATTGCCGTTATTTTTAAAGAAATTGGTTTAAAATGGACTATTTTTTCTTTAACTTATCTCACTTCCCTGGCGTGGATTATATCTACACTCTTTTTTCAACTAAGTAATATTGGTAACAATCCCAAGAGCTCATTTTTATGGATCATTCTTTGTTTCATCATGCTGGGGATAATATATCTGGGATTAAAGATCATGGGTGGATCAAAAATTATCAAAAAAGGAGAATTGGGATGATCAGAGATTTAAAGGTCTGCCCCGTTTGGATGGCATATATTTTTGATAATCCGATCAGAAAATACCTTCATGATCCAAAAGAATTATTTGGGAAATATATTGAGGTCGGTATGTCTGTTCTTGATATGGGATGCGGTTTGGGTCATTTCAGCTTGGGTTTGGCTGATATGGTTGGATTGGAAGGAAAAGTTTACGCAGTTGATCTCCAGCAGGATATGTTGGATCAGGTTAAAAAAAGGGCTCTTCGCAAAGGCTTTAATAAGGTTATTTTAACTCATAAGTGCAGTTCAAATAATATTGATCTGGATCATAGTTTTGAATTTATAAATTGTTTTTGGATGATCCATGAAACCCCAGATCCGCTGTTGCTTTTTCATAGATTATCCGAACTTATGCAACCTGGAGGACATCTTTTCCTGGCAGATCCCAAGGTCCATGTTGCTAAACGGGATTTCGAAAAAATTGTAGCTTCTGCTCTCAGGCAGGATCTTATACTTTATGCTAGACCACAGGTGAAATTAAGCTATGCTGCAGTCTTTAAAAAACCTCTACAAGATAACTTGGAAATGGAAACTAGATATGGATTTATTCAGTAGGCTGTTAATTGGTAGGGTAATCAGGATGTTATTGAATGCTTGACTTATTCTCTAAATTCGTTTATCAAAATCGATAAAATACCGGGAACATGGAGTAAAATGAGAAAACTTGTATTGATTCGTCATGGAGAAAGTGAATGGAATAAACTTAATCTATTCACTGGATGGACCGATGTGGGTTTGAGTGAAAAAGGGAATGAAGAAGCCAGAGAAGCTGGAAAACTCCTAAAGGAAAATAATTACCAATTTGATATTGTTTATACTTCATTTCTGAAAAGAGCAATCAAAACGATGTGGATTATCCTTGAAGAGATGGGTCTGGAATGGTTACCTGTGCGAAAGACCTGGCGTTTGAACGAACGTCATTATGGGGCTCTACAGGGTTTGAACAAACAGAATACTGCTCAGAAATATGGAGAGGAACAAGTTCGGATCTGGCGTCGCAGTTATCGTGTTCGTCCCCCGGCTTTGACGCCAGATGACGCCAGATATCCCGGTAAAGATCTCCGTTATAAGGATCTTACCGTAGACCAACTACCTTTGAATGAGTGTCTTGAAGATAATCTGAATCGGACTGAACCCTACTGGGATGAAGTAATAAAACCTTCGATTGAATCTGGCTTAAATGTTTTGATCGTTGCTCATGGTAACAGCTTGCGTGCACTTATCAAGATTATTGATAACATACCTGATGATATAATAAGTCAATTGAATATTCCTACTGGGATACCGCTTATTTACGAACTTGATCAATCTTTAAAACCTCTAAAACATTATTATCTGGGGAACCAGGAGAAGATTAAGCAGGAAATGAATAAAGTTAAAAATCAAGGAAAAGTAAATTGAGGAGGAGATTATGATAGAAAAGATCGAGAAAATATTGGGAACCGAAGCAAAGAAACTGCTCAATTATAATGCTAAATTTCCTTCATCCAAGCTTCATCTTCCTGGGGCAGATTTTGTGGAAAGAATCCATCTGGGATCCGATCGTAGTTCAGCTGTCCTAAGAAACATGCAGACTTTGTTCGATCATGGAAGGCTGGGAGAAAGCGGGTATCTCTCTATCCTCCCTGTTGATCAGGGTATTGAACATAGTGCCGGTGCATCTTTTGCACCCAATCCCCTTTATTTTGATCCTCAGAATATCGTCGAACTTGCTATTGAGGGTGGATGTAACGGAGTAGCTTCCACCTTAGGAGTTCTGGGAGCAGTATCTCGCCGATATGCCCATAAAATACCATTTATTGTGAAAATCAATCATAATGAATTGTTATCTTATCCGAATTTTCATGATCAGATTATCTTCAGCAGTGTTGAACAAGCTTTCGATCTTGGAGCGGTAGCTGTAGGCGCTACTATCTATTATGGATCGGAGGAGAGTAACGATCAGATTATTGAGATTGCAGAAACTTTTGAATATGCTCATGAACTGGGATTGGTTACGGTTCTCTGGGCGTATCTAAGGAATCCTGCTTTCAAAACCGATGATAAGGATTATCACACTTCGGCTGATTTAACCGGACAGGCTAATCACTTGGGAGTTACGATCGAAGCTGATATTATCAAACAGAAGCAACCCACCAATAACGGAGGATTTAATGCTCTTAAATTCGGTAAAACTCATCCTAAGGTTTACAGTGAGCTAACCAGCGAAAATCCGATCGACCTAACCAGATATCAGGTGATTAACTGCTACCTTGGAAGGGTAGGATTGATCAATTCGGGGGGAGCTTCCGGAGACAATGATCTGCAGCAAGCAGTTCGAACAGCAGTTATCAATAAGAGAGCCGGAGGTATGGGATTGATTTCGGGTAGAAAGGCTTTTCAAAAACCAATGTCAGCAGGGATCGAATTACTAAATGCAATTCAGGATGTATACCTCTGTCGAGAAGTAACTATATCCT
>Ga0272442_10001081_pt1 | contig 42034 bp, 48 predicted proteins | sample SSMForm2O_FD_200262 | JGI IMG/M metagenome (GOLD analysis project Ga0272442, IMG submission 200262) | Marine sediment archaeal communities from Little Sippewissett salt marsh, Falmouth, MA, United States - SSM-Form-2O | ecosystem: Environmental > Aquatic > Marine > Wetlands > Sediment ...
CCCCCCGACCTCCCCGGCTCGAAGAGCTTCGATCCCTTTCGGCCAACAAGGACCCAATCGTCCCGCCCTAACTCCCTTGCTACACGTAGCTTACATCCACACATCCGCCCGCCACCCAACCACAGCCAGCCCCAGCCGCAATCTCGCCACCTCCAGCCCTACCCGTCTTGACCGCACTTGACCGCCTCCCGCGCCCGTCGCCACGCCTGCCGCCCCGGCCCCTTCGCCGACTCCATCCACTCCGTCAGCCACCAGTTCCAGCGTGCCGATCGCGTCCGCTTCGCGCCCTCCCTCGCAATCCGCCCCACCTCCCGCATCGCCCGCTCGTACACCTGCCCGAGCCGCCCATCCTCCAGCCCCAGCGTCAGCACGCTCTCCCACATCGACGCGATCGATCCCTTCTCGCGGGCCGCGAACCGCCGCAGCGTCAGCCCCTCCCCGTTGTCCCCGGCCCGCCGCCGGTCCCGCTCCTCGCCTCGCCCGTCCGGGTAGAGCTGCACGTAGAGCGCCGACGCGAACGCCTGCGGATCGTACACCACCGCCGGCGCCATCCCCCGTCCCCTCGGCGCCAGCTCGCCCCCCTTCATCCCCCGCTCTTCGCCCTGCGAAACCGACCGGCCCGGGGCCTGGCCCCTCGCGGGGTTCGTCCCCGGGCCCGCGTCGGCAATCGTCGGCCGAACGACCCCGACCCGCGGCTGGCTCTGCTCATCGTCCGCGGGCGGGTCCTGTGTCTCGTCCTGGCCGGGGGGCTCTTCTCCTCGGCCGGGCCGCTCTTGCTGTTCGTTCCCTCTGGCCGAATGGCCGTTGCCGCCTGACTCTTCCGTTACCTCTTCCGCTAGCCCGCCGGAGGCGGGCTCTTGCTCTTGCTCTTGTTCTGGCTCTTCCGACCCGGCCCCGGCCCCGACGTCCCCCCCGGATTCACCCACCGGGCCCGCCGCCGGCCGCGACCCCTTTTCCCCCGGCGGCGCTCTTGACCCTTGGGCCTGGCCCTGCCCGTCGCCGTCTCCCGCCTCCCGCGGGCTCTCGTCGCCACCTGCCGCGCTGTCCTCGTGGCCGCCGCCCCCAGCGCCACGGCTTGGCCCGTCACCGTCCCCAGCGGGCGTCTGCGGCCCGTTCGGCCGCTCGCCCGCCCTCCAGACCGCCCGCTCCAGGAACGCCACGTCACGGCCGCTGAGCAGCCGCAGGGCTCTCCGGAGCTGCGGTACGGTCAGGCCCACATCCTCGGCGATTTGTTCCGGGCTCGCCGGCCGCCCGAGGTGGTCGAGGAACGCCCCGCGGGCGGCCCGATCCCGCCCGCGGTGCACGAGCAGCGTCACGGCGATCCCGACGAGATCGTACCCGCCGGCCCGCCGGATCGCCGCGAACTGCCGCTGAACGAATTCTCCTTGCGGTGAGCTGTCATGCCAGAGCCGCAGATACCGCATCCCATAGAGCCCGGCGTAGCGGGCCGCGTCGCTGCCGGCCGGCGTGTGGACGTGGTAGAGCGCTTCCCACCGGGCGATCCGCCAGACGCGGACCGTCGCCGGCCGCCTGCCGCCACCCTTTTTCCGCCGCCGGGCTGTCCGTTTCCGTCTGGCCATCAGTCCCTATGCCGCCCCACGTGCCGGCCCGCTGTCGACGCCCGGCGCGTTCCGGAATCCCCACCTTTCGCGGACTCAAGATGGGGCGTTCAGTTCCGTTCCGCGCCCCGACTGCTGCCCGCGCACCCATCCGGCAAGCCCGATGTTGAGTCCGCGAAACGTCGGGACTCTTCTCCCGCGCCGGGCCTCGCCGGCCGCTCGACCGCACCGCGGCCGGATCCCGCCGGGACCACCGCCCCCGGCGTTACGAGCCGCTCTTGGCGATCCCGGCCCGGATCCACATCGTCTGGAGCGCCGTGATGATCGCGACGGCCAGACCCCCCAGCTCGATCGTCCCGGCTGCCCAGGCGACGACCGCCGCCAGGATCGCCCCGCAGCCGGTCAGGTACGTTTTCTTTCCCGCGAGGAACTTCCGTATGGCGTCCATATCGAATCCTTTCGCGATGAGCCCGGCGACGAGCCGGGCGGTCTGTTTCCGATCGATCCGCCAGCACATCCGCAGCAGCTCCCAGGCCGTCGCGGCGTTAAAGCCCCACCGCGGCGATGGCGATGGCCAGCAGGACGCGGGCGAGCGCCATGCCCGCCTCCCGCTGCACTCGGATCGCCGCCCGGTTCTCGACGTTGAGCTTCTCCCAGCCGGCGAGCATCGCGTCGCGGGCCACGCCCACCAGCTCGCCGTCGTCCATCCGCTCGAAGAGCGCGACCAGCCCCGGCCCCGCGCCGAGCCGGAGCACGAGCTCGACCCACCCGAGCGTGGCCGAAACGCCCCAGTCCAGGAACACCGGAGCCCATTTCCGCGCGTAGTCCCGCAGCTCTTCCGGCAGCCGCGCGAGCACGGCGTCAATCGCTTCTTGATCCGCCATGGTCTTCTCCGTTCGCCCGCTTCGGGCGTCTAGTCCTCTTCGGGCGTCTGAGCCCGCCCGTCGCGCGCGTCCTGGAACAGCCGCCAGGCCTCGGCGTTGCCGGTGAGCGCCTCCGCCATCTGGTTCGCGTCGAGCCCGCCGGTCCGTGCCCGGCGGGCGCACTCGGCCGACCAGGCCGCCGTCTCGTCGAGCTGGCGGCTGTAGCGTGCGCTGAGCAGCACGCCGGAGCACCCGGCCACGAGCAGGAGCGCCGCCAGCGCCATCGCCGTCATCCACTTCGTCATCTCACACCTCCCGTCCGCCCGCAGGCGGTCCGTCGTATGTCCTGCCGGCCACGCGCCGGCGTCGATCTCTCATTTCCCGGGCTGGCCCCAGGAGTCATTCGGGCCACCCCCCCGGGCAGCAGCCCGGGGGCGTTCCGACGCTTCGCCGCCCGCGCCCTCTGCACCCACCCCTCCGCCGCCCGCGCCCTCTTCCAACGCCCGCCCGTTGCATCGGGTGGGGTCGGCTCGCCCGTCGCCTGGGCTCTCTCCCGCTTTCCCGCTTCATCCCACCGCCTTCCCGTCGACGATCTCGACGCCCTCGTCCCGCAGCACGCGGGCGTAGCTGTCCTTCCACCGCAGGGCCTTCGCCCACGGCGGCGGCCCGCCGACGCCGGCCGCGAGGCACGTCAGCGACCGCCACAGCAGCCAGATCGCCGCGGGCGTCTGCCCGGCGAGCAGCTCCGCGATCCGCGGGTGGTCCCCGGGCAGTCGCCACGCGGTCCGCTTGCGAAGCTGCCGCGCCGCCCCGATCCAGATCGTCCCCGCCTGCTCGGCGAGCTGGTGGTCCACCGGCTCCGGCGGCAACCCCTCCTCGTTCATCCGCCACGACCCGTCGGCCAGCCACGTCCGCAGCGGCCCCTCGCGGACCAGCGACCACGCCACCGCGACGAGTTCCAGGACGGCCGGCCGTTCGAGCAGCGGCTCGGCCGCCACGCTGATCGAGAAGCCCGCCTCGCGTGCGATCGTCATCGCCTCGACCCGCTCGGCGAACTCGGGCGCCCCCGGCTCCCAGAAGTGGAGGAGCGAGCGATCGACGCCGGTGAGGCTGAACCGCCACAGCAGCCGCCGCTCGTACCCGCGGAGCGCCCGGCAGAGGCTCGCCACCGCGGCCGCGTGGCCCTTCGTCACGGCGATCACCCGGTTGCCGGCCGCGAGCAGCTTGCCCAGGACGGCCCGGCAGGCGGCGAGGTTCCCGGGCGTGATGTCGTGCGCGGACGGGAACATGACCACGCCGCGCCGCCGCCCGTAGCGTTTTGCCACCGCCTTGCGGTCGATCCGTTCGCGCGTCCACTCCCGCCCGTGCGAGATCCGCCGGAAGCGGAGCGCCATGTCGCGGGCGTAGCAGTAGAGGCATCCGTGCGCGCAGCCGGTGCAGCAGTTGACGTTCGAGCTCGCCCACTCGCGTGTCCCGGTCTTCGTTGTCATCGCGCCGCCTCCCGCGCCGGTTCGTGTGCCAGTCCGGTCGTCGCCCCCCGTGCCGACCTGCCGGCCGGCTCCGCGCGGGTGCGGAATCCCAACGTTTCGTCCGCCTCCGGCGTCCTCAACATCGGGCTTTCCATCCCGTTCGCCGCCCGCGCTCGTTTGAAAAGCCGGATGTTGAGTCCCGAACGCGCAGCGCTTCGGGACGAAACGTGCGGATTCTTCTCCCGCGCCGGGCGTCTCCGGGCGCCCGCGCCACGTCGCGGCCTCCGTATCCTTTCTCCGCTCATCGCCACCGCCTCCGTCGTCCGCGTCGGTCGCGGGCGTCGAGCAGTTCCGCGGCGACCCACGCCCCGCAGAACAGGAGGACGGCCACGGCGAGCGCCCCGCGGATCCACATCCACCGGGCGCCCAGCGCGATCGGCACGGCGGCCGCCGTCCCGGCGATCAGGCCGGCGAGCTGGAGCCCGCCAAGGAAGTCATCCCACTGCCGTTTCGACATGGCGTCTCTCCGTGTCGGTCAGTCGTCCGCCATGGCCTTTGCCGCCGCCCGGCAGGCCTCGACGGCGTCGAGCGCGGCCAGCAGCCGGCCGCGGTCCGCGTCCTCGACGACGTCCAGCGCGTCGGGCACGGCCACCGACGCGGCGATCACGCCCACGCAGGCCGTCGCCATCGCCCGGCACTCCGCCCGCTGGCACTGGTGGGCATCGAGGCACGCCTCCGCGTCGTAGTCCCACGCGCAGCCCCGTCCACACAGCGGGCAGAGGAACCCGCCCGGGATGGGCAGGGGTTCGGGTGGCGCCCCACCCGCCGACCCGCTGGCGTCGTCCGGAGCGTTCCGGAGTCCCGAGGTTTCGCTCCGCTCAACCTCGGGCTTTTCATCCGTTTCGGCGTCCCCCGCGTCGGGCGCGATCCCATCCGGAAAGCCCCGGGTTGAGTCTGCGAAACCCGGGGACTCTTGCCCCGGCGCGGGCGTCTCCGGCGGGTCGGCACGTGGGCCGCCGCGCTGCTCTCCATTCTCCTCGATCACCACGCACGGCAGCGGGTTGCTGAGCAGCCCGTCCTGCTGGAAGAGGAGTCCCCGGTAGACCACCCGGCGGACGTCCAGCCGCCGCAGCACGGTGTCCAGGTGGTGCTGTGCCCGCCGCTCTTCCCCCCGCCACTGCTCGTACATCTCCAGGGCCGCGAGCAGTTTCTCATCCGGCACGGCGGCCTCCATGTCCCGGCCGGGGTCGGTCGCGAGCTGCCCGCTGCGGCGGCGGTACATCGTCCACCGCGGATCGCCCGCCGCCCCGGCGTTGTACGCGACGGGCCGCCCATCCGCGGGCAGCGCCTGGACGAGTTCCGCCTCGTAGACCGCCAGCATGTCCCGCGCGGCCAGCAGCCCCTCGGCGGCCATGATGAACGATTGCCATTTCCCGTCGGTCATGTCGATCTCCCTTCGGCCGGGGCCTTGATCCGCCGGAGGCAGCGGATCGGCGTCATGATTCGCTGTCCGTCCGTGCTCGCCAGCTCGGCCAGGACGTTCCGCTTGGCATGTTTCCCGCGCCAGGTCGCCACGATCCGGCACAGCCGCCCGCGGAGATCCGGCCGGAGCCGCCCGACGTAGACGTGTGTCCACTCCACAAGCCGCACTCCCAAGAGGCGTCCCGATGTACATCGGGAGCCGCTAAACAATCGCCCGAGCCCGCGGCGCCATTCGCGCCACCCCCCGGGGACGCAGCCCCGGGGCGTTCGTCCGTACGCTGCCCGTGCCCACTCCTAACGCCCGCCGGCTGCGTCCGGCGGGGTTGGCTCGGCAGGCGCCTGGGCATTCCCCGCGCCCGGGCTCGCCGCCCGCGCATGGAGGCCGACCCTCTTCAGGCGAGCCACCGTAAGTTCCGTGGCCGTTTCCGGGATGCCCTCGAACAGCGGCGCCGCCGGCTTTCCCGCCCCGAGCGGTCCGGTTTCGAGGACGTCGTAGAGTGCCCGGATCTGCGTATCCCACGCCCCCCAGCGGCCGACGACGGCGGAGAACTCCTCGACATCGTGTTTGCGGATCCGCCAGGCGTACGGCTGCTCGGACCAGCCCGCCTCGAGCGGCTTGAGCTCACCCCGCCGGCGGAGATAGCGGACGAGCGTCCGGTCGCCCTCGATCCGGTCGGTGATCTCGACGAGGTCCTCGCCGACCGCCTCGGCGAAAACGAGCAGCTTGTCCGCCCGCACCCACCGCCCGGCGATCGCCGCCGCGCAGTGGGAGAGTTCGTGGTCGATGACCGCGACGGCCTCGCGTTCCGCCTCCGCGGCGAACTCGGCGTCCGGCTCCCCGCACGGCAGCGGCCACGTCTCCGCGTTCAGCTCGATCACGAAGTCCACGTTTTCCAGGCCGAGCCGCATGAGCAGGTTGCTTTTCCGCGGCTTCCCGCGCGAGACGAGCCCGTCCGCGTCGGGCTTGAGTCCACCGCGGAAGAGCAGGCAGATTCGCGCCTCGCGGAGGTGCCGGTGGTCCGCGACCGCGTCGATGAGGTTCTGGGCGATCGCCCGCTCGACGTCGGAGGCGATCCAGAGCCCTTTTCCGGCGGCCTGCACGCCCTCGCGCGCCGGCGCGAGGACGTTCGGCATCTCCTTCCGCTCGGCGAGCATCTCCGCCACGCCGACCGTCTCGATCCCCGAATCCGTTTCCGTCGCCGTTGCTGTGGTCATGTGCGGTCTCCTTGAGCAGGGCGATTATCGCCCCGCTGTAGCTTCCGGCATTCCGCCCCCCGCCGGATCACGCGCGGGGCGATGGACCGGCGGGGCGGCAGCCGATGCCGGTGGCGGACCGCCGTGTAATGCCGCGCGACGAGCGTCCGGCTCATCAGCACGCTCGGCACCCGCCCTGGCGCGTAGTCCGGAGCCCACCACCGCCTGACGGGCACGCCGAACAGGCTGTCATAACTCACGTACATGGCGTCCCAACTCCCAAGAGGCGCGCGTGCCGCGCGCCGTTAAACAATCGCCTAGCCGTCGCCGTCCTTATCCGCCCGGACTCCGCTGAGCGCCTGGACCTGCCGGCGGCTCAGCGCGAGCGACTTGAGCAGTTTCGCGTTTCGCCGGTTGACGGCGTCGGCGACCTGGCGGATGGAATCGAGCGCCTCGTTACAATCGGCGACGAGCCCGTCGACGGCCGCCTCGATCCGCCCGGCGGACTCCGCGAGCGTCGCCAGCGACCGGCTCAGCGAGCTCCGTTTACCGCCGCCGCCGCGCGGTCCCGTCCTGGGCGGGCCCGCGTACTGTTCCATCTCCGCCCGCCGGGCGGGCACGCCGGTTGTCAGCGCCTGGTAGTGTGCCGGGCAGAGTCCGCGGCATTTGACCTTCCGCCCGCAGCCGGGCACGTTGCAGGTCCGCTCCGTCGTCGCCTTGCCCATCGTCCCGATCTCCCAAGAGGCCGGCGTACCGCGCGCCGTTAAACAATCGCCCGTGCCGTCGGCCGCTCATCCGAAAGCCCGATGTTGAGCGCAGCGAAACGTCGGGACTCTTCCCCCGCGTCGGCCGTCTCCGGGCGCTCGACCGCACCGCGGCCGCGATCCCGCGGGTCCCCACCGCCCGCTCCCTGCTCCTCCCCCGCCACCCGGTACGTCACGTGCCCCTCCGCATCGAGCACGCCGAGCAGTCCGGCCTCGTCGAGTTCCCTGAGTCGCCGCGCGCAGCCGGTCTCTTTTCCGCTGACGAGGTCGACGCAGCAGACGAGCGGTTCGCGTCCGCGTCCGAGCGTCCCGGCGCGGTCCTCGGCGCCGGGGCAGCTCCCGCCGTAGCGGTCGCGATGCCCGACGAAGTGCCGGCAGACCAGGCAGCAGTCCGCGGCGGTCTTGAGGAACCGCCGCGCGTAGGGCCCGTTGAGCAGCCGCTGCATGGGCGTCTCGCGTTTGTTTCGTTCGAGCGCCCGGTGGGTCCGCGGCCGTTTCCATGTACTGGCCGGGCATTTCATGCGAGTCCCTCCCGGAGGAGCTGTCGCGTAATGGCCGGACGCCGGCCCCCGTGCCGACCTGTTGGCGCCGTGATCGCGTGCACAGTGGTCGCCGGCGCCGGGACCGCGCCGCCAGCCTGGCCGTCTTCGCCGGAGTCGCGCGTGCCGCGCGCCGTTAAACCATCGCCCGCGCTCGCGCAGACATCCGAAAAGCCCGATGTTGAGCGCAGCGAAACGTCGGGACTCTTCTCCCGCGCGGGTCGTCTCCGGGCGCCCGTCCCCACGGCGGCCCCGATCCCGCGGGTCCACACCTCCGCGTCCCCCTCCATCCCCGCCCAGGGCTGCGATCCCGACGTGCGGTTTCCCGTCACGATCCGCTCCCCCCCGATCCGCGCGAAGAACCGCCCGATCGCCTCGACGCTGGTGACGCGATCCCGCCCGCACTTGATCGTCTCGAGCCGCACGCCGCCCTTGCCGTGGATGGCCCACCGCCAGACGGCGGCGGCCGCGGGCCCTTTGCCATCGGCCCGGCGGAGCATCCGCGCCGCCTCGGCGAGCGTGACGAGCTGTTCGTTCGGGAAGTCGATCATCTCACCGGGTCTTCCCTTCCGGGCTAGAGCGCCAGGGCACACTGCGGGCAGAGGACCTCCCCGGTGGCCCGATCCCAGCAGAACCAGCACATCGGGCCCCGATGACAGCGATCGCAATACAAGCTCTCCTCGCCCCGCAGCAGCGGAATTCCGCAGATGCAGCACGTCTCCGGCACCTCCGCCATCCGGCCCGGGCCCCGCGGCGGTGGACCCTCCACCGCCGCGGTGGCGGAACCGAGGCGAGTTTCGTGTGCTCGTCGGTGAATGCCCGGGCCGTCTTCCGGTCTGCGTGGGCGTGCGTTCACGTCACCCGTTCTCCTGTGCCGTTGCTTTGCACTGCTCCGCATCGCCGTTGCGTCGCACCGCTCTGCCACTGCTCCGCTACGCGGTACCCAGCTCGGCAGTGCCTTCGCTCAGCACCGCTTCGCCCGGCGCCGCCACTGCCACGCCATGCCTCGCCCGGCCGCCGCTGTGCCGTGCTCCGCATGGCTTCGCCATCGCCACGCCCTGCCCCGCTTGGCCTTGCCGCCGCTGTGCTTCGCGCTGCACAGCCCCGCAGTGCCGTTGCCATGCACCGCGTCGCACGGCGTAGCCACTGCCAAGCGCCGCGTCACCTTGCGCTGCCATGCCACTGCCGAGCGCTGCCTCGCTGGGCCGTCGCCCTGCTGTGCTGTGCCTTGCGGAGCGTTGCCGTACTCAGCGCTGCTCTGCCGCCGCTGTGCTTCGCGCTGCGCGGCCCGGCAGTGCCGTCGCCAGGCTGCGCATCGCCCTTGCCACGCCAAGCGGAGCAACGCCCAGCTCTGCTCCGCCCTTGCTGTGCCGCGTGGAGCACAGCCCCGCAGTGCCGTTGCCAGGCACTGCCTCGCCCAGCACCGCAGTGCCGTTGCCGCGCCAGGCAACGCCTCGCCCGGCCCTGCCGCCGCTTCGCTTCGCGGGGCCCTGGCAGCGCAACGCACCGCACAGCCCCCGCGCCGCCCAGCGGTGCCATGCTCGGCCATGCCGCCGCTCCGCCTGGCTTGGCGTCGCCGCCGCTCAGTCCGTTTCCGCGGCGAGCGGCCTCCAGGTGAACCGCCCCCAGGAGGCGTTTCGCCACTGGCCGAGTCCGCGTTTGCTGCCGTAGCTGAGCCACTCCTCGACGAGCGGTTCGAGGCGGTCGGGATCGAGGCACTCGACCTCGAAGCGGATGCGAGTTCCCACGGGCGCCTCTTCGGACCGCGCCAGGCTGACCCGCTCGCCCTGTGCGGTCTGTGCCCGCAGCGGCCGCTGGTTCGTGGTGAGCTCCGCGCCGTCGGGCAGGAGCAGCGGGATCCGCCGCGGGAAGACGAACACGAGCCCGTCGATCTCCCGCTTGTAGGCCTTGAGTTTCCCGCTGCCGTTGGCGGCGGCCCGGACGCGGCGGAGCATGCCGCAGGCGTCTTTGAAGAAGCCCTTGATCTGGTAGTCCCAGAGGGCGGGCCGGCCGGCGTCGTCGCGGCTGAAGACGGTCGTGGCCCGCTGGACTTCCTCGTCCACGTCGGGCAGCGCGTCGATCTCCTCGCCCTGCTTGGCGGCGTCGGGCTGCTTGCTGGCGATGAACTGCTCGAAGAGTTCCGGGTTGGCCGTGGCCGTCCCGAGCAGCGGCTCCGTGAACTTCAGCTCGATCCGCATCCGGGGCGGGGGGCCCTTGGGTCGGCGTTTCGGTCGGTCGGCCTGTTTCGGCTGCGGCGGTTTCGCCGCCCGTGTCGGTGTCGCCGTCGGTGTCATGGGAGTCCTCTCTGCGGCCGTCCGCATCGCGGCGCGGCCAGGTGTGATGTGGGCGGAGATGTGCGTGCCCGTCCATGGGAGTCCTCGATATCGTTCCGTCTGTCGCGGGCGGCCGGCGGCTCGCCGCCGCCGTCCGTCCGATGCCCCCGCCGGCCGTGTCCGCCCGGCGGGAGCGCCGCATCAGGGAGATTGCTCTAGCCGGCGGTTATCACGGCAGCACACTCGCCGGTTGTGCCTGGAATCGAAGAGGCGCGCGTGCCGCGCGCCGTTAAACCATCGCCCGTGCCGCAGCCCGATTCCGCGGCGGGGGCCCGCTCGATCAGCTCGGCGGCCAGCTCGTCGAGCCGGCCTGCGTTGGCGAGCCGGCGGATCCGCTCGCGTCTCGCGAGGACGTTCGCGCGATGCCGCCGCATGGCGAGGCGGAAGAAGCCAAGCGCCCGCGTGACGTGGCCGGGGTCGGTCCCCTCGCGCCGGTCCGCGATCATGGCTCGTTCCGAAGTCTTCATCCGGTGATCTCCATCACCGCCCGCACGAAGAGGGCGGCGAGTTGGGGCACGATGGCGTTTCCGTAGCCGCGGAGGCGGCCGACGCGGTTAGCTCTCGCTGCACGGATCGCCACTCTTCGTGGCCGGGGCTCGCCTCGTCCCAGGTCTCGGGGAATCCCATGAGCCAGCGGGAATGCGCCGGGTTGAGCGCGCCGGTATCGGCCGTCGGAACAGGGAACGAGGAGGCAGTCACCCCACGGACTTGCCTGGACAGGGCTTCGTAGTCGTCGCGGCTGTTCCGCTGCTGGCGCTCCTGTGCCCGCGGCGTCGCCCAGCCCGCCAGCGCGGCCTGTTCGTCCAGCGTGTACATCTTCCGCCCCCGCTTCTCCGCATCGGCCGGTCCCTTGAAGTCCCCGACCTGGGGCGTTGTCCACCCCGCGAGCAGCCCCATCGTCGCGTTCATGTTCCGGTTGTTGCCCGGCCGGTGGCTGTCCGCGAAGCTCAGTCCCGTCGGCATCGGCCAGCCCGCCATCAATGCCGCATCGTCCAGCCGGTGCATGTGTTTCGGATTGGCTTTGGGGTTCGCGCCTCCGGTTGGCGTCTTCGGCGTCGGCCACCCAGAACAGCCGCTGCCGGATGTGCGGCGCCCCGACGCTGTGTGCGCCCAGAACCGCAAACCGGACGGCGTAGCCGAGGGTCGCCAGGTCTCCCTGTACTCGATCGACCCACCGAGGCGTGTAAGTGAATCCGCGTGTGCGAGACAGTCGTTTCGCGAGCTTGTTCGCCTTAGCGAAATCGCCGTCTTGAACCGCGACAACGAAAGCAGCCTCAAGCTGAGTACCGACAACTTCTGCGGACGCGACCTGCTCACCGAAAACGACCGGGGGGCGAGCAGCCTCGATGAGTCGCTTCCAGGCGGGCCAAAGATGTCGAGCGTCATCTGTACCGCGGCGCTTGCCGGCCTGGCTGAACGGCTGGCAGGGGCAGCTTCCCGTCCAGACGGGCCGGTCGTCGGGCCAGCCGGCGAGTTGAATCGCGAGCGGCCAGCCACCGATGCCCGCGAAGAAGTGGCAGTGGACGAAGCCGGCGAGGTCGGCGGGGCCGATGTCTCGGATGTCCCGCCGATCGATCCACGCCGCGCGAGTTCGCATAGCCAGTCTCCGCAGAACGCGTCGCTGTCGTTGAGGTAGACTCCGCCGGTCCCGGAGCGTGTATCCGCCCGCCGGCCCGCCGGCCCGGTCGTCGCGTGTTCGGAATCCCGACCTTTCGCGGACTCAAGATCGGGCTTTTCGGACGGGCACGGGCGGCGAGCCGTTTGGGAACGCCCCGGGGCTGCGTCCCCGGGGGTCGGCTCGGCGGTCGCCGTGGGCATCCCCGAGGTCCTCACCGCCTCGCTCCTTCCGCCGCCCGGGCGCGATCGACCATCCGTCCGTGTTCCCGCTGCGCCTCGGCCCGCGTGGCGGACCAGGCCTCCAGACCGACGAGTTTCGCCGGCCCGTCGAGCACTCTCGTCCGGTAGAGCAGGACCCGCCCGCCGGCGGCCAACGCCGGCCGCCGCCCGCAGAACGCGGTGACGACGAGGAGGTCCCCGCTCTCCGTCCAGTCGACGGTAAGCTCCCGCGCCCCGACGCGGCGGATCCACGCCGCCCACTCCCACGGCTCGCAGGGGACCGGCAGCCCGCTTTCGAGCCGGTAGCAGCGTCCGCCGTCCGCCCGCGTTTCCGATCCGCGGCGTGTCATGCCGAGCCTCCCGCGGCCAGGCGGCCGCGTTCCGAAGAGGCGCGCGTGCCGCGCGCCGTTAACCGATCGCCCGCGCCGGCGGGGGCGATCTGCATCCGCCCCCGCCGGGCGGCGGCGTCCAGCCGTTGCGTCGCCGCCCGATCGTTCGCGATCCGCACGAGCCGCGTGACGTACGCCTTGACGGCGACCGCGTCGCGGTCGGCTATTCGCGTGAGTCGTGCGGCGTCGGCGAGGATGGCGGCCGCGGCCTGGTCGGCCCGCCGGATCCCTTTTCCCGCCCGGCCGCCGGTGTAGGCCGGCGCGAGCGTCTCGACGATCAGCCGGTCGAGGCGGTCCTGCTTGGCCAGTGCCCGCGAGCCCGCGCAGCCCTGCAGCCAGGCCAGCTCGCTCTTGCTCCATCCCCGCTGGTGGTAGGGCCCCGAAGTGGTCATCGCCCGGCCCTCCGCGGACACCCCACATCCGTGTGGGGTGACCGCTTTTGAAGGCCGGGCCCGTCCGTGGCCCGTGGGGTGACCGCCGGGGCACTTCACACAGCCCGCAGGCGGGGGGAGAATGGGGTTGTGGAGATCGCACGCGACAGCCCGGCACGACCGCCCCGCCCGCCGGCCGGCCGGGTGAGCAATCCCATGATCCCAGTCCGCTGTCCACGGACCGCGCCAGGGACTCACCCGGCCGGCTCTCTGTCGGGCCGGAGGCATCACACCAAGCCGGCCCCGCTCGGTGGGGGGTATTTCCGTGTGCCGAACGGCCCGGCCGGCGGGGCGGCGGGCATGGGAGTCCCAGACGCGGGCTCGGCACCAGGGGAAGGCTGCCAACCCATTCCCGCGCCTACGCCGCCCGTCGCATCCCGCCAGCCGTGCGCCGAAGAAAGCTCGCTGGTCTTCCCCGCGGGCGACCGGCAGGAGCGGGCGACCGCTATGGCCGCGAGCCCCGCTCCCGCCGCGGTGTGGCCGCCGTCTACGGCCCACCTGCCCGGACCGGCGCCCGGTCGGGCCTCGCCGCCGCAGGCGGAGGGAGACCTGCGGCGCTGGCGGGCCCTTGCGGGGGGGTGCCGGTCGCCCGGCAGCGGCCGGAGCGCCTGTATCGCTCCCGCCGCCCGGGACTCTATGAGGAAGTGCGGCGCGGGCCCGGACAGGGGGGCCGGGCCCGCCACCGCGGTGGGCCGTCGCGGGCGGGGGGGGACCCGCGGTAGGCCCTACGTCGCTCTCGGAGGAAGAAGAAGGGGGACAGCTCAGCGGGCAGGGCGAGGGGTTTTCCGAGTCCGCCGGGCTCGCCCCGGGCGACATTCGGGCCGACCCCCCGGGCAGCAGCCCGGGGGCGTTCATGTGCCCGCCACCCATGCCCTCTGGAAACAGCCCTCTGCCGCCCGCGCTTTCTGGAAACACCCCTCGGCCAACCGCTCGCTCTCCCAACGCCCCGGGGCTGCTGCCCCGGGGGTCGGCTCGCCCGTCGCCTTGGCTCTGCCCCGGCTCGGCTCGCCCGTCGCCTTGGCTCTGCCCCGCCCGGTTCATACCGCCGTCTCCTGCCGGGGCGTCTCTGCCGGCCAGCACTCGGCCGGGTCGACGTCGAGCGCCTCGGCCAGTTCCGTCACACCGCGGACGCCCGCCTGCTTGCCCGAGAGAATCTGCGAGACGCTCCCGGTGGACAGATCGGCCCGCGTGGCGAGCTTGCGGACCGACCAGCCCTTGATCCGCCTGGCTCGTCTGAGGGGCTCCGGATTGAACGGAACTTCGCTTGCCATAGTTCCAACTCCGCTTCCGTTATAGGCAAGCCGCCTTGTCCCGTCAAGGCCCTTTGTTCATTTTTTTTCACTTTCGTTCAGCGGCGGGGGAAGGGGCGGTAAGATTCACCGGAGCGGGGCTGGGACGTGCATGTTGAACTTCGGAACGAAGATCAAGAAACTCAAACCGGCGGGCGCGGGAGGCTACAAGCTCATCGCCGGCGCAGCCGGGTGTTCGACCGAAAACCTTCGGAAGATCGCCGATCACGGACGGGAGCCCGGCGTTCGCCTGGCTCTGGGAATCGCCAGGGCACTTCGGCGTCAGCCTGGACTGGCTCGCGGACGATGCGGCGGACTTCCCGCCGCAGCCGAGCGCCGAGAACCGCGGCCTGGATCTGATCCGCCAGGCGCTGGAGTCCAAGGGGCTGCTCGGCGAGCTGTCCGACGCCGAGCGGGAGCTGGTCTCGTTGTGGCGGGGTCTGGACGAGCTGACCCGCCGGCTCTACTCGATCAGCTCCGCCGCCGTACATCCGAGCGCCCGCGCGATCGCCCGGACGCTGCTGACCAGGTGATCGCTTTGCTGTCCGCGCTCGATCCGTGCGATCGCGGGCTGAAGCATCCCCGCCCGCTCGGCCAGTTCGGCCTGCGAGAGTTTCAGCTCCGTCCGCCGCCGCCGGATGTTTTCCGCAATCGTTGGCACCGTCCCGGCTTTCTGTCCTCGTCCTGCCCCATCGCAGGCCCGGGCGGTTGCGCCCCGCAGGGCGCTCCCGTGCGGGTCCGGTCAGTTACTCGGTTACTTCGTCCGCATACTTCGCGAGGTCGTCCGGCAGGTCGATCTCATTGAGCAGGAGCCACCGCGCGGCCTCCTCGGGCGAGACCCACTCCACGTGGTCCCGCGAGCCCTGCCATTGACTGCTGTGGTGGACGTAGTAGCGCCCCTTGCGGGATCGGTAGAGCCTCTGCCAGCCCCACTGGCTGCCTGAGGACCGACCGATTTTGTTGTGCCCGTCCCAGTCGCGGGCCTCGTCCCATTCTGCGGTCGCGTTGTCCGTGTCGATGATCGTGCCGTCGTCCATCCTGTAGCGTCCCATGATTACACTCCTGCCCAGTGGGCATTCGTTGGGGCCCGGCGAGTCCAGGCCCGGGCGCCGGGGGCCGCGCGGCCCCGAGCGTGCGGGTCCGGTCAGGCCAGCCCTGCCCGCTTGGCCTCGGTCCGGTCGATCGCGTACACGGCACCCTCGGCGACGACGGCGACAAAGCCGGCGCCGACTTGGCGCGTGGCCTGCGGAAACTCTGCCTCATCGGCTGCGCTCCACGGCCGCGCGTTATGCACGGTCAGGCCGCGGGGATAGTCCTCAATCTCCTGGCCGGTGCCGGCGTGAATACGAGTCGCGAAAGTCACGGTGAGTTCTGTGTTCTGTCCTGCCGCCATCGTCTTGCTCCCTGTTCTGGTTGTTTCCGTGTCCTTCATCCTGCCCCAATTATACCGCCGACGTTATAAATGTCAAGGGGGAATCCGGGAAAGTTTCCGTTGTTTTTCGGGAGGCCCCCACGTGCCGGCCGGCCGGCCGGCTCATCGCGTGTGCGGAATCCCACCGATTCGCGGACTCATCAGTGGGCTTTCCACCCCGCTCGCCGCCCACGCCCTCTTCCAACGCCGCGGGGCTGTCCCGATGTACATCGGGAGGGGGTCGGCTCGGCGGTCGCCCGGGCTCTCTCGGCGTCCCCCCGTCCCGTCCTGCGAAGCGTCCCCGCGAAGCAGGATTACGAGTTGAAGATCTCGTGGATTTCCGGCCCGACGTACCGGATGCAGCCGGCCGAGTCAACCTGCACCCGCCGGACGACGAAGACCATCTCCATCGCGGCCGTGTAGACGATCCGGCAGCACATCCAGAACTCGACCCCGTCGTCGTCATCCCAGTCCGACCGCGTCCACGTGTCCGCGTAGACCGTCTCGTCACCGTCGCCCGGCGCCGAGGCCGGGTCGAGCGTGAGCGGGTCCGCGTACGTCCCGCCGTGGATCACGTCCACCAGCACGCCCTCATCCGTCCCGAACGGCTGGTAGGCGACCACGTCGCCCTTCAGCGCCTGGACGAAGTCGGTGCTGCGGCCCGTGGGCGTCACCGCGTAGAGCGTCAGGTCCGTGTCGGTGTCCACTTCGCCGCCCGCGTCGTTGCACGGGTGGGCGGTGACGCTGTTTCCGCTCTCCCAATCCTCCGTGAGGATCGCGAACCGCACCCACCGCCCGTCGACGCTGGGGTGTTCGGCGACCCGAGCGGGCATCCCATCGGCCGGCGCGAGCCCCCCGCCCTGCGCCCCGCCACCCCAACGCCCCGGGGCTGCTGCCCCGGGGGTCGGCCGCCCGGCGCCTTGGCGTCGTCCGGCCTCGATCCCCACCGCGTCGAGCTCCCCGAAATCGGTCCGCCAGGTCGTGGTGAGCCGCTCGAAGTCGTACTCCACGCTCGTCACGAGCGCCCCGATCGAGTACCGCGTCCGCCCGACCTGGAGCTCGTCGAGCAGCGCCCCGAGCGGGGCCGGCTTGGCCCGGACGACCGGCTCCCGATACGCGATGGCCCGCCGCTTTCGTCCGTACCACGCGGCCGCGAGCCGCAGCACGCTCCGCAGGCGGTCCACGTCGTTACGGATGACCATCGTGTTCGGCGCGATGGCCCAGCGCCCATCCGTTTTGAGGTCGAGGATCGTCCCGACCGCGACAGCGTGGACCTGGGCGTCCGGCACGTCGAGCACCAGTTCCCGCGGCACGTCGTTTCCGTCGCGGGCCGGCAGGTCCCGCGCGACGCGGAGCCGCACGTCGGTCTCCCACGCGACGGTCGCGTACGTCGTCCGCCAGTCCCGATCCGGCGGGAAGACGCTGTCGGTCGCGTTGCCAAAGTCCTGCTCCGCGAATCGGTAGTTGTCCGCGACGCTGATCCGCACGCCGAACGTCCCCGGCAGGACGTGCAGGTGGGCCGGCGGCGTGGGGAACTCCGCGAGCGGGTCGCTCTCCGGCCGGTCGATGAACTCGTAGCGGTAGGCCTTGCCATCCTCCGTCTGCGTCGCCGTCCGCGTCACCGCGAACGGGGCGAGGTACTCCCGCTCGGCGGCCGTCCGCTTGTTGGTCTCCACGGGCTGGCCGCTGGAGTAGTCCACGCCGGCCAGCAGCGGCAGCTCGGCGAGCGGCCCCTTGCCGGGCGTGAACATCTTCCCCGCCTTGAATTTCATCTCGCCGTTGTCCCCGAACGCCGGCACGATCGTCGTGAATTCCGCGTCCCGGCACGAGAAGCGGGAGTACACGTCGCGGTACTTTTCCGACCGCCGGGCCGCGTCGTTGAGCACGGCGTCCCCGAGATCGATCGAGTTGTATTCCGCCTGGAGGTCCTCGCTCCAGGCCCCCGTGAGCGACTTGCGGAGATTGAGCGTGTCGCAGACCACCACGTGCCCGCCGCGGACGACGATCCGGTCGTAGCGGTCGCCGCTCTCCGATCGCACGGCGGTCTCGCTGCCGTCGATCGCCGCGTGGCGGATCGTCTCGCTGTTGCCCTCGAGCCCGCAGGCGCCGGCCTCGGCCGCCGACAGCACGCTGCGGACCGCGACGGTCAGCTCGTTTTTCCGGAAATCCACGAACCACGCCGCCCCCCGCCGGCGGTCGATGACCATGCGGAGCGCCGCGTGGAGCGTCCGCGGGCACGGCCAGTTCTCCGCGACCTCCGCGAGGTTGGCGACCTGCCCGGCGAGCCGCAGCCCCAGCGCCGGCGGCCCGAAGCGGACGACGAAGTACTCGGCCACGTCGGCCGCCGTCCAGAGCTTCCCGTCGCGGCTGAACACGTAGGTCCCGCCGATTTTCCGCTTGGAGCGGTTGCCCGTGAGCCCGCCGCCGCCGCGTCGCGGCCCGTTGAACGCGAGCCGGCGTTCGATGAGGTCGGCGCCGCCGGCCAGCTCGACGTAGCTCCCGGTGATGTGCGTGCGGGCGAGGAGGTGTTCGATCCCGCAGGCGGTGAGGTCCTGGTCGCCGCTTGTGATCGCGGCGTTGTGCGGCGTATCGGTCTGCCCGGTGACCACGCCGAGCCAGAGCGTTTCCTCGCTCTCGCGGCGGAGGACCCGGATGAAGCGGTTTCGGAGCCCGTCCTCGTACGGCCCGAGATCGGCCGTGGCCCCGCCGCGTGTGAGGGTCCCGTACTCGACGCGGAACTGGGCCGTGGGGATCGCGGGCGCCACCGCGGCGACGGCCCGGACGCAGTAGACGTCGTCGAGCGTCTGCCAGGCCGCGCCCCAGCGGCGTCGCGTCTGCACGATCGGCTGTTTCGGCTCGTAATCGGTCATTTCTGGTCCTGCCCCCCGCGCCGGCCTCCTGCCGCCGCCCGGTGCGTTCCGGAATCCCCACCTTTCGCTCCGCTCAAGGTCGGGCTTTCAATTCCGTCCCGCGCCCGCGCTCGTTTGAAAGCCCGGGGATGAGTCCGCGAATCCCCGGGATTCTTCTCCCGGCTCGGACGTCTCCGGGCGCTCGTACCCACGGCGGCCGCGATCCCGCGGGTCCCCTCCCCTCCCCGCTCATCACACGCTCGCCAGGTCCCCGGTCTGGATCCGCGCCGGCCCGTCGCCGGTCTGCTTGAAGACGATCGGGTTCGAGATCGTCACCGCGTTGTTCGGGTCGTGCAGCTCGCCGCTCCCGTAGACCGTGAGCGTCGCGATCGTCACGCCCCGCGTGTTGTTTTCCGCCGAGACCCGCGCGTCGGGCCCGATGTTCGCGGCGGTGACGGTATCGTTGCAGTCCAGATAGCTCGTCCCGCCATCGGACCAGTCGTGCAGCGCCTCGATATTCCCTTCCGTTTGCGTGTAGTTGCTCCCGCTGCCGGAGCGTTTGACCGTCCCGGCCGCGGAGCCCATGGTGATCGTCCCGCCGGTCTGGTTGATGTCGGGCGCGTCGGCCCCGTTGACCTGCGTGACGGACGGCCCGATCTCGATCGTCCCGCCGGAGACGTTGAACGTGGTGCACTCGGCCGCCCCGTCCCCGGCGAGCGACGCGAACGCCATCGTGCAGGCCGTGGAGTCCGGCGTGAAGTTCAGCTCCACATTGTCCAGCCCCTTGATGTTGAGCGGCCAGGAGCCGCTCCCGCCGCCGGACCCGCAGTGCGTGACGTTGATCTCGTCGGCGTTGTCCACGTCGAGGAACCACGTCCCGGTCCCCGCGAACGCGACCTCCTTGGGCGCGGCGTTTCCCACGTCGATCTGGAGGAATCGGCTGGCGGACCCGCCGTTCATCGCGCATCCGGCCTCGACGGTGAAGCTGTTGAGCGCGTTCCCGGTGGCGTCCACCCCGTACATCGTCCCGGTGGCGTCGGCCGGGATGATGACGTCGTCGCCCGCGGCCGGCGCCGCCCCGGTGGACCAGTTGAGCACGCTGGACCAGTGCCCGGGCCCGTCGACCGCGGTGCTGCTGGCATCGGTGAGCGTTTGCGTATCGGCCACGCCGCCATCGACCGCGGCGGCCGTGACGTAGAACGGCGTGCCGGCCGTATCGGCGGTGATCGTGACGTGCGTCGTGTCGTCCGTCGTGGTGACTTCGTTCCAGGGCGCGTACCCGGCCGTCTTGGCGGCCGCGGCGGCCGCGTGGAGTCCGGCCGTGACGTTCGCGACGGTCGCGGCCGTGGCCGTGAACGAGATCGTGTAGACGTCGCCCGCGGAGTTTTCCAGCTTGAGCGTGAAGACGTCGCCCACTTCCACGTTCGCGGGCGTCTCCGTATTGACCTGCGCCACTCGCCGCGCCCGGCCCTGGTAGATGTTCGTCGCCATCGCTCCGCTCTCCTGCAAGAGCCGGGCAAGCCCGGCATGCCATCCGCGCTACCCCCCGGGGATGCAACCCCGGGGCGTTCACTCCTTCCGGCGCCCGCGCCGTCTTCCAACGCCCGCCCGTTGCATCGGGCGGGGTTGGCACGGCAGGCGCCGGCGGCCCGCTCCCCTCACTCCGTCGCCCTGACCACCCACTGCCCGATAACCAGGCTCTTGGCCGCCCCCTCGTGGATCACGTTCCGCACTTCCACCGGCGTATACGCCAGGACCTGGACGTTCGCGTGCGCGATCCCGAACGCGTCGTCCACAGTAACGAGCGTCCCGAGCAGCGCCTGGCAGCTCGCGATCGCCGCGTCGCTGGCCGCGGCATCGTTGTGGATCGAGTAGCTCACGAGCGGTACCTCGGGCGCCTTCTCGCCGAGATGCCGCGTGGGCGTCCCATCCTCTCCGGCCCGATCGAGCGACTCGACCCGCACGCCCGGCGGTACCGGCCGCCCGTCGAGCACATCGAACTGGATCCCGCCGACGCGGTTGGCGGCCATCAGTCACCCCCCTCGACGTGGACGTTCCGTCGCGTCGTCTGCGCGTTGAGCGCGCGGATGAGCGCATAGATTGCCGCGACGAGCCGGTCCTTTCCGCCGCTCGCCCCGGCCGCCAGGTCCATTGCCTTGTCCATCGTCGGAGATTGCGCCCAGGCCTCGGCCGCGGACCGGAAGCCGGGGAACTCGCCCCACGACTCGATCCCGTAGGCCGCGAACCGCCGGAAGATGTTGCCGCCGCCGCCGCGGACCCGCCCGGCGATATTCGCGAAAGCGGCGTCCATAATGAGATCCGCCCGGCCGCCGGCGGTCTCGCCCATTCGTTGGGCCTGCCGTTTCCGTTCGGCCTCGCGGAGCTCGGGAACGCTCTGGGCGAGTTGGACCTTCCGCGCGAGCAGGTCCCCGCGTCCGGTGGCGGCCCCGGCCGCCTCGATCTGCTCCTGGTACTGCCGGAAGAGCTCCCAGTTCCGCGACAGCGTGATATACCCGGCCCTCGCCCGCTGTTCCGGCATGAATCGCCGGAGCTGCCGTTCGGAGAGTTGGCGGCGCATGAGGGTTTCCATCTTGCCGGCGAACCCGGCCCCCTCGACGCCGCCCTTGCCGAGCGATTCGGCGAGCCGCATCATCCGCGTGCGAGCCATCTGGATCGGCATCGTCCCGCCGAGCACGCCGACGCCGGCGAGCGTCTCCGGCAGCGTCCCGCCGATCTGGGCCATGGAGGGCGCGGGGATCTGGGCCGCCTCGCCCATCTCGCGCATGCCGAGCCCGCTGACCGGCGCGGCTCCCGCGATGAGTTGGTTGAAGATCCGCCGGATCGCATCCTTGGGCAGGCCGAACCCCTGCTGGAGCCGCCGCGCCCCGGTGATGAGTTCCCCGGGCCCCTCGGGCGTCCCGGTGATCCGGAAGAGGTCCTTGACCGTGGGCGCGAGTCCGAGCTGCCCGGCGCTCTTGAGCTGGAAGGCGATATCGGCCGCCGGCCCGAGGGCCATGCCGGCCCCGCGTCCGCGGACGCCCGCGATCCCCTTGGCCATCTTCACGAGCCGGTTCATTTCCGCCGGCGACTCCGCGACCTGGCTGAGCCGGCGGAGTGCGGGCTCGGCCTCCATGATCCGCTCGCCCCGCTGGCGTCGGAACGCGGCGTCGGCCTCGGCCAGCCGCTTGATTCCCGCCGTGACGGCCGCGACGGCCGCGCCGACGGAGGCGTACTGGAGGACCATCCCCTTGAGTTCCCCCGTGACGGCCCCGAGCGCCTGTTTTTGCTTACGCCCGCCGCGTGCGACCGCGTTGGCGTTCCGCATGGCCTGGAGCTCGACCTTTTTCTGGGCGTCGGAGAGCGCGAGGAAGGCCCGGACCGCTCCGGCCTCTTTCCCGTCGAGTGTCAGGACCACATCGGCCATATCGCTCTCCCGCGTACTGCGTCGCGGCCCGCGTGCCGGCCCGCCGGCCGGCCCCGGGCGTCTCCGGAGTCCCGAGGTTTCGCGGACTCAACCTCGGGCTTTTCGGCCGTTCACGTTCTCACGGCGGCCCGCCGCGCGAGGCCTCGCAGTCCGCCGGCGAGGCCGGCGAGTGCCGCGAGGACCTCCGCGTGCCGCCGTTCGTCATCATCCTGCTCTCGGCAGAGCATCTCGACCTCCGCCCGGCTGGGCGCGTGGCTCTTCATCACGCCGGCCCGCCAGAGCCGGTAGGTTTCCCATTCTCTGGACCGTTTTTTTTTCCGTCGCCGGCGGCGGCCTGGCAGAGCGCGACGAACCGATCGACGTCCGCGATCGCACGGACGCACGCCCGGAGGCACTCGCTCTCGAGCGCCCCGATGGCGAGCAGCTCGCGCACCCCCACGCGGTAGTTGACGCCGAGCGCCGCCGCCACCACCTCGATCGCCCGCCCCTCGGTGACTCCGGAGCCGCCCTCTTGAAAGCCCGATGTTGAGTCCCGGAGGGCCGAAACGTCGGGATTCTTCTCCCGGTCCGCCCCCGACCCCGGCTCTTCTTCTTCCCCCACCGCCGCCCCCACATACGCCGCGAACAGCTCCCCGGTGGCGTCCCACAGTTCCTGGTAATCCGCCCGCACCCGTTGCGTGGCCGCGCCCGTCTGCGGATCGAGCCCGTACGCCAGCGGCAGGTTGGTCCCCTCGGGGAACAGCCGGACGCACGGCAGATGCCACTCGTTCCCATCGGCGAGCCGCACATCCCGCCCGCTGACGCGTTCCGTCCTGGCCAGCTCTTCCGGCGTGGGCCGATCGCCCACGTAGTACCCGATCCAGTATTCCGAACGCCCGCCGGCTGCGTCCGGCGGGGTCGGCTCGGCGGTCGCCTCGGCTATCTCCGCGTTCCCCGCGCGGAACCACTCCTGCTCATCCGGCGCGAACCGCAGCCGTGCCCGCGGCCCCTGGTCCGCGGCGAGCAGGACTCCGCCGCTGCCACCGGGCCCGTTGCCGACCGGCCCGGCGCGGACGCCGCAGCGGAGGATCTTTGCGAGCCCCGTGTCGCGGAGGACCTCTGCCGAGGCCGCCCCCGCGTTCGGGATGAAGTACAGGAACTGCATTTTCTTCTCCGCGTTCCGGCTCGCGTGCCGACCCGCCGGCCGACTCCGGGCGTGTCCGGAATCCCGACGTTTCTCCCGAAGCGATCCGCGTTCGGGCTCAACATCGGGCGTTTTCCAATCACGTGAACGTGGCGTTCGTCGCCACGACCAGGATCGCCGCCACGCCGTCGTAGACGGGCGTGATGACGATCTCGCTGCTGAGTTCTTCGCCCGCGTCGCCGCCGTGGCTGTCGATCGAAATCTGCCCGTCGTCGATCGTGAACGACACGTGCTCCGCCGTGTCCTTGGCGACGCGAGTCCCGGCCTCCGTGCATTTCTGGAAGACGATCACGCTATCGGTCGCCCCTTGTGCCGTCCCGCCGATCCCGAACGTGCTGAGCGCATCGACCTCCGGGCTGCGGAGTCGGATCGTGGGGTTCCGGGCGATGATGTAGGCCTTGATCGGCCAGACCTGCCCGCGGACGGCGATGACCCGCTCGGTGATCCCGAAATCGACCTCGACGCTCTCGCAGTGGATCTCGGTCCCGTTCAGTTTCACGGGCCCGAGCGTGAACAGCTCGGTCGGATCGCCGCTGGCGGGCATGGCCTGGTTGGCCGTGACGGTGATCGGCTCGGTCTCCCCATCGGCCGAGAGCGCGAACGCGTCGAGGCTGAAGGTCGCGATGCCGCCCTGATCGCACCGCATGGAGCGGGGGATGAGCTGCCCGGCGGCCATGGACGCCTTGAGGTGCTTGGACGCCGCGTAGGCCTCCATCGTCGCGCCCCAGGCGTTTTTCTGGAAGTACGCGTCGAACGTGGTCAGCGCGCAGCCGGCGATCCCCGCCGAGCCGACGAGGCTGAGCTGCCCGGTGGTGAACGACACGACGGAGCGGATCTCCTGCGTGGAGATCCACGCGGGATCGACGTCCCCGGCCCGCCGGAGGATGTGGGCCACGCCGGGGCTGACCGCCAGGCTCTCCAGCCCGGCGATGGACACGCTGGGCGTGCCGCAGTTGATGAGTCCGATTTTGCCTCGTTCGTTCGCCATGGGATGTCTCCCGAAGTCGTCCCGATGTACATCGGGACGCCGTTAACCCATCACCCTCGCCCGCGCCCATATCCGGAAAGCCCGATGTTGAGTCCCGATGCGCAAGCGATCGGGACGAAACGTCGGGATTCTTCTCCCGCGCCGCGCCGGCCGGGCGCCCGACCGCACCGCGGCCGCCATCCCGCTCTGTCTCCACCGACCCGCCATCACGTTCCGATCCTCTTCCGTTTCCGCCTGCGCTTGAGATCGTTGAGCGTCCGCACAACCCGCCGGTGCATCGCCCGCGCGATCAGCGCCAGGTCCCGGCCGTCGGTCATCTTGATTTCCGCCATCATATCCGGCTGCCCGGCGGCGGCCGCCGCCGCGGGCGACCGGAGGTAGCGAGGCCCTTTCATCCGTGCGATCGCCCGGTTGTGTTTCCGCGACGCCGTGATCGTCACGGCCCGCAGAAGTTGGCGTCTCATCTGCCCGGACCACACGAGCGGATCGAACCGGCCCTTCCGCACTTTCGCCCGGATGTAGCGGAACTTCCGCTTGGCGTAGCCGTAGCGGGCTCCGGCACCGCGTTTGAAGTGTCCGCGGAGCACCTTCCGATGCCAGACCCGCGCCGCGAACCGCAGGCCGGCCGAGACGGCCTTCCAGACGGCCGTTTTCGGCGCGTCCAGCATCGCGGGGTACTCGATTGTCGTGGTGAGTTTCCAGGCCATCACTCACCCCACTCCAGGTCGACCGCGGCCAGGACCGTATCCAGCCCGCCGGCCGCGATCTCGGCGGCGCTGAGTCGCCCGGGCGTACGGCTGAGCCGGTAGTTTCGGATCTCGGGGATCCCGTCCGCGGCCTCGAGCGCCGCCATGATCGTCCCGATCGAGTTGACGAACTGGACGATGGCGTCCCGCGTATCGAGCCCGGCATCGTCCGGGTCGGTCAGGTGTTCGAGGACGAGCCGGACGGTCCCGCCGCGGACGTAGCCCGCGCGGGTGTAGACGAGTCGGGCGTGGTCGTCCTCGCCGAACCGGACGACGACGATCGGCCGGATCGCCTCGCGAGCCGCCAGGTAGGCCTCCTTGCTCTGGCCGTCGGCCCGGTCGGCGTCCGCGTGGTGGACGTAGAAGATGTGGTTCCGTGCCCCGGCCGCGTCGCTCTCGCCGCACCACGTCTGGAAGGCGTCCAGCTCGGCCAGCGCCTGTCCGAACTCGACGAGCGGCAGCGAGTAGATGCCGGTCGGGGTGACGCGGAGTTGGCGGACAGCGGCCCCGGCGTATTGGTGGACGGGCAGCGCCCGGTCGGCCGCCTCGAACGTCTGCGCGGACGGGTCGGGGAGGATCCCCCGCCAGGGGCATCCCGGCGCTACTGCCGATCGTCGTTTCCGTGCGGTGTCGATCGCCATCACGCATCCCAAGAGGCGCGCGTGCCGCGCGCCGTTAAACCATCGCCCGAGCCGGGGCCCGCATCCGGAACGCCCGAGGATGAGTCCCCGAATCCTCGGGATTCTTCTCCCGGTCGGGACGTCGCCGGCCGCCCGCGCCACGTCGCGGCCGCGGCGCCATTCTTTCTCCCACGACACCGCATCACGCCCCGCTCCCCATCTCCCCCCGAGTGAACGTCGTCCCGTCGTCGGCCGCTTCCGCCTCGTGGTCCACCGTCTCTCCGTCATCGGCGAACAGCCGGTACTTCTCCTCCGCCTGCGTGCTCTTGTTCCGCCAGGCCTTGTAGACGTAGCCGATTTTCGCCGCCAGCGAGGCGGTCGCGGGCGGCACTCCCTGCCCCGGTTCCGCGTGCGTGTCCGTCTCCAGCACGTCCTTGACCTGGGCGTTGACATAGGCGGCCCACGCCGAGTTCCACGGGACGGCCGAGAGATGATTGCCGGTCCCGCCGGCTTCCGTGAGCCCCGCCCCCGCCTCCCCGATCTCCGCGGTGTCGGTCAGGATCGCCGCCACGTCCGTCCCCGTCTCCGTCCGCGTGATCGTCCCGCTCGTCGTGCTGTAGAGCGTGTTGGCCACGCGGATGGTGGAGCTATCGTTGTGTAGGTCGTGATTGCTCCCGCCGCCCCGCACGCGGACGGCACAGCCGCTCAGCGTGATAATAGCCCCGGCGTTTGCGCGCACGCCGTAGAGCGTCCCGCCGGACTGGTCGCCGTAGCCCGTGATGAGACAGTTGGCCATGTGCAGTTCCGTCTGGCTGCTATGGCCTTCCACAACACCCGAGGTGGGGTCCATTTCGGTGCTGCGCACCAGGCAGTTTTCGCACAGCACCTTCACCTCATACTCGCTACCGTTCGTGATGTAGAGCGCCCTTGCGGCCAGCGAGATAAGGCACCGTCGGAACACGAGGTCAGCGGCAGAGAGCACCGTGGTGATCCCGTCAGTCGGCCCGTCGATGACGCAATCCTCGAACACGGCACTGGTGACCGTGGTCACGCCTGTCGTGATGGCGACCGAATCCGCGCCGCCGTAGATCCGGCAGCCCTTGACGTATACCCTCGCCGCCGCGGCGGTCGGGATCGCGTACAGGCCGAAGCCGGCGGCGCTATTGGAGACGGTCAGGTCTTCCAGATGGAGATCGTCCACCATCTTGATAACGCCGTTGGACGCCATCGTCCCCGTGATGCTGGTCAGCCCCCAGCCCCGGCCGCGGATTGTGGTGGCCGTATCCGGGTCGAGCCGCGTCCCCTCCTGAGCGAACGTGCCCGGCCCAACCTCGATGGTGTCGCCGCTGCTGCTGTTCGTGATGGCCTGGGCGATCGTCGCCAGTGCCGTACCCCACGACAGCCCGTCGGCCGCGTCATCCCCGCCATCGGCGACGTACCACGTGTGCCCGTCCGACGTCACGTCAACTCTCGGCACACCATCCGTGTAGGGCGTCCCGCACGCCGTCCCGAGCCATTGCGTCACGTTCGCCGCCGTGACGGTGATGTTCACCGTGGTCCCGTCGGAGTTATCCGTCACGTGGGTCGTGTCGCCGGTCAGCGTGATCGTGCCCGCCGTGCACGTGTTGTCGATCGTGAGGATCGCCCCTCGCGCCAGCGAGATCGAGCACGAGCCGCCGTCCATGCCCGACACCGTCAGCGTGCCCGAGAGGTTCTCGATGTCACAGACCGTGGGCGCCTGGAGCGTCAGCGTGCAGGCCAGCGAACTGCCGAACACGCAGTCCTGGAAGACCGCATAGCCGCCGTCGCGGACCGAACACGCCCCCTCGACTCGGCAGTCCTTGACCCAGCCCTGAATATCCGTGTGCTCGTATATGAAGCACTCGAAGTAGGCCGTCTGGTCCCCGATGCCCGCCGCGTTGCCCCCCGCGCCCGTAACGACGAGCCGCGAGAAGCTGGTGTCCTGCGTGCTCTGCCCGTTGAGGTCCACGATGTCCCCGACGTCGATGTGTCCCCGCCCGATGAACGCGTAGTGCTCCATCGCGGCCGCGAGCGTCTGCGTGCCGCGGATACTGATCGTCTCCAGGCCGAGCGCGTCCGCGATCGTCTTGCCGTTGGCGATCGTCGTGGTCGGGTACTGCGCGCTGCCGTACGGGTATGCCGTGCTGTTCGTCCCGTCGGAATCCACGTACACGATCCCGCTCTCGAACAGGAGCTTGGCGTCCACGATGGCCTCGTGCGCGCCGTCGAGGTCCACGTGGACAGGCACGTCCAGGAAGGCCCCGTTGTCGTGCGTGACGAGCAGCTCGACATAGTCCGCGCCCGCCGCGAACGCGGCATCCGCGAAATCGATCTGCCAGTAGCCCGTGGTCCCGAACGGTTTCGCCGTCCCATCCGCCCACGTCCCGAGCGTCCCGGCCGTGATCGTCGCATCGGCGACGGCCGCGACAGCGCCTTCGCGGATGTAGCTGAACGTGAAGTTGGCCTGGTCTTCGGTGACGTAGGGTCCGCCGCTGGCCGCATCCTGGAGGTAGAGCACCAGGCTCTTGCTCGTCGATCCGCGCTGGACGTACATCAGCATGGCCTCCCGATTCGCGGCAGGATCGAATTGGGCACGCCGGAGCAGACGCGGAGCGTGTTGCCGCCGCCGAGGTCCACTTCCCGGCGGAAGCCGGCAGCGCCCAGGATCAGCTCGAACAGCCCGTTGGCGATGTCTTTGTATCCGGCCTCACCGCTCGTGATCCGGGTGGTCGCGCCCTTATCCTCGTGCAGGAGCGTTCCGGCCGTGGCCGACCCGTTGCCCAGAATCGCGTTGAACAGATCCACTCCCGTGCCGTTCACGTCGAGCCCGACGCCCGTGTTGTTCGTGAGCCGGCAGAACGCCACGAGATCGAGGCTCCCGCCGAGGTCCATCCCCACGGCGCCGCTGCCGTCGCCGACGCAGAGCAGCAGCGACGCGACGGTCCCGACCGAGACGTAGTTGTCGTTCGTGTTGTTCCACGCCGCGCAGAGGGCGGCCTCGTCGTACTGGTTCAGGAGGATCCCGTACACGCCGTTATCGTACGCCAGGCAGCCCACGAACCGCCCGCCGTAGGCGGTCCGGTTGAAGGCGCTCCCGCTGCTGTGCCCGTAGGACCGGCAGAGCGCCAGGACGGCGTGCCGGAGGTAGCCCGAGCCCCCGATCCCATTGCCCCCGGAGTCGTGCAGGTCCACGCGTTGGAACCGCCAGAAGTCGGCGTTGCCGGTGACGTCGATCACGTCGCCGGTCGAGCCGGTCAGTTCCAGGTTCTCGACCGCCCAGTGGTCCATCGCGTTGATCGCCAGGCAGTGGGCCGCGGCGTCGTTCCCGTCGATCTTCCACGGCGTCCCGTCCTCGCTCCCATCGGCCGCGCAGCCGATGACCCGGATGGGGCTGCCGGCGGAGCCGGAGTGCTGGTCGATGTCGATCGTCCCGGTGAGCGTGACATCGTTCCGCCCGTAGAGGATCTCATCGGCCGCGACGGTATCGAGCCCGGTCTGGAGCCCCGCCTCGCCCTGCCAGGCGTTCTCCCACGACGTCCCGTTGTTGAGGCCCGTGGCGAGCGTCCCGTCGACGTAGTAGGGCCCGGCCATCAGATTCCCACCTCCAGCTCGACGGCCACGCGGACGCAATCGACCTCGCCGCGGCCGATCTCCGTGGCGGCCATCCGTCCGGGTTCGGTGACTCGGCGGTGCTGTTGGATTTCCGGGCGGTCCTCGGCGGATTCGAGTTCTTCGACGATCGCCCCGACGTGGTTCGCCAGGCGGACGATCGAGTTTCGCGTATCGAGGTCGAGGTCGTCCGGGTCGGCCAGGTCCTCGAACACGCACCGGACGGTCCCGCGTCCGGTATAGCCGCGTCGCGCGAGCCGCAGTCCGGCCGCGTGGTCGTGCGGGAGCGTCAGGACCACGAGCGGCCGCAGCGCTTCGCGGCCCGCGAGGTACTCCGCGTCGCTCTCGCCGGCGGCCCTATCGGCATCTTCGTGGTGGGCGAGGAAGATATGCTCGGCCGCCGCGGCGGCATCGGCCGCCCCGGCCCACGCCTGGAACGCCGTCAGCTCCGCCAGCGCGTCCGCCAGCTCTTGCATCGGCAGCCCGTACTGTCCCGTTCCCGCGATCGCCATCGTCTCACTCAGTTTCCGCCGAGGCCCTCTTCAAACGCCCCGGGGCTGTACTACTCTGCGAAGCAGCGCTTCGCTGCGAAGCACGAGCTGCCCCGGGGGTCGGCCGCCCGTCGTCTGGGCTCTCCCGGCCCTAGTCCTCGCCGATCCGCACATCCTCGGCCTCGATCTTCCGCCCGCCGACCTGCCGCCGGCAGCGGAGCACGGCATAGACGCCGGCCCGCAACCCGGTGATTTCCATCACGCCCCACTGCTCGCCGCCGCGTGTGAACGTATCGCCGCGTCCGGGTTCGGTGATGCCGTTCTCGTCATCCGTCCGGATCAGCACGGTCGCCTCGCGTGCATCGTGGGCGCTGTCCTCATCCAGCCGGACGGTCAGCTCGCCGGGCCCGTCATCGAACAGCGCCGCGATCGTGGTTTCCTCGCCACCGGCGGGCGTGTAGGCGATCTCCTCGCCCGCCTCGTCGGTATCGAGCACGGCGGCCAGGTCCGCCAGCATGTCCGTCCAGAGCGTCATCCGTCCGCCGTCTCCGCCATGATCCGTTCGAGCACCGCCTCGACGTCCCGGCGGTTTCCCGCGAGGAACTGCGCGTACGTGGCGTGTTCCGGGTCGCCCTTGTGGAGTCGCCGGAGGACCTCCCCGACCGCGATCCCGCGGGCCTCCGCGAACTCCTCGATCAACTGGCACCATGCCAGGTCGCTCATCACCACCTCCCGAACGCCCCGGGGCTGCCGCCCCGGGGGTTGGCTCGCCCGTCGCCGTGGCTCTGCCCCTGCCCGCTCATCCTCACAGCCCTCCGAGGAGCTTGGCGACGGTCAGCCCCGTCGCCCCGGTGGCGAGACCAACGCCGATGGCGATGCCGACGAAGAAAGCCCGCCATCGCCTGAGTTTCTGGGCGGGCGGGCAGTTTTCGGAGTATCGAGGCAGCGCCTTTTCCAGGACGCGCCGGATCGCCTGGTCGAAGTGAAGCTCGATCCATTCCCGATCGCTCTCGGACAGCGCCATGGCATCACCGTATAGGTCGCCGGGCCGGGCGAGGAGGACTCCCTTCCGCACTCGCGCCGGCCCGACGGTGGACCATCGACCACGCGCGTCCGCTCTTCAACGCCCCGGGGCTGTACTACTCTGCGAAGCAGCGCTTCGCTGCGAAGCACGAGCCGCCCCGGGGGTTGGCCCGGCAGTCGCCGTGGCTCTATCCCGCTTGCCCGCCCGGCGGGTCAGCCGTCCGTCGAGATCGTGGTCCAGAAGACGCCCGCATCGCCCTGGAGGATTTCATCGGTGGACGCCCGCACGCGGACCACGTCGGCCCGCACCGTGTCGTCGCGGTACGTCTCGACGGTCGGCATCTCGGGCGAGTCCTTCGTCCACAGGACGGTTCGGCCCGCGCAGCCGGTGTCGATCCCGACGCCGTCGCTCGGCGCGATGTAGCCGAGCCCGGCCGTGTTCGTCGGCCAGATATTGCTCATCGACTCGGCGACGCCCTCTTCCTTCGTGTCGTAGTGCGTCTGGCCGATGAGGATCTGTTTGATCCCCATCGCCGACGCGATCGCGGACCGCATCTTCTCCTCGTCCGCGACGCGGAGATCGACGTACTTGATCCGGTCGAGAATCTTCGTGGCGTTGTTGAGGTACTGCCAGTCCACGTTGTTGACGACGAGCGTGAGCTGGTCCTTCCGGATGCCGCTGGCCTGGAGGATGACCAGCGCCGCGTTGTCCACGTCGGTGACGGGCGTGGCGGTCGCGATCGTCGCCCATGCCGTGGCCGCCGCGGTCGCCGAGAACGTGGTCTCGTTCGTCAGCAGCGCCGCGACGCGGCGTTCGTGGTTGAGCCGCGCGAGGACCCCGAGCTGGCGGGTGGCCATGGCCTCGTAGTCGAAGAAGTCCTCGTAGTGGTTCTCGTCGAAGTCGTCCAGGACGTGCTCGTTGCCGTGGTCCTCGCACGTGAACGTGGCCGGCTCGGTCTGCAGGTCGATCCGGTTGTACGCCCCGTTCGGCGCCCGGTCGTCGCTGACCGGCTTCTTCCACCACTCGCGGGGGAAGACCGGGTACTGCGCGGTCTTCCTCTTCGTGCGGAAGATCGGCATGACGATGAGGCCGATCATGCTGTCCGTGTACTGCGTGACGTCGACCTCCGTCATCTGGGCCTGGAGGTCCTGCCGCCAGGTCCCGCTTGCGGGCGTGATAGCCATTTTGCGGTCTCCTTACCGTGTGCTGTTCGTCATTGGTTCAGGCCCGCCGCGGCGCATCTCCGTATGCCGCCGCGGGGCCGTTGTCGTCGCGTGTCATCTCATCGCTCGGGCGCCGCACTCCTGCCACCACTGCTGCCAGGCCGCGTAGCTCCGCGGCAGCTCGCCCGCCAGGAGGCTGGCCGCCTCCCCGCAGCTCATGCCGCCCTCCTGGAGCTCGCGGATCGCCGCCCGGAACGTTTCGGCCGTCCCGTCGTCTCCCCTCCGCGGCGCGCTGCGCTTCGGCGCCGCCATCTTCTTCTTCGCTCTCGCCATCGTCTCACTCCCAAGAGGCGGTCGTCCCGACCGCCGTTTAACGGCGTGCGGCACGCGCGTCTCTTCTCCCGGCTGACCGGGTCCGGCACGCCATCCGGGCCAACGCCCGGGGGTTGCACCCCCCGGGGTCGGTCACCCGGCGTCTTGGCGATCTCCCGCTCAGACGTCCCGCGGGCAGACCGCGTGGACGTAGTCCACCAGGAGCGTCTCGGCGTTGGCATCGCCGGCCTTGACGCTCATCGCGACGTGCATCTCCGCCAGTCCGGCGATCGTGAGCGTGACGGCCGTATCGGCCACGCCGTTCACGTACGGCGTGACGTTCGCCGTGACGCCGTCGTTGTAGTCGTAGAGGAACGCCAGCCGCGTCCACTCTCCGTCGGTGAAGTCCCCGACGTCCGTGTTCGTGGACTGCACCGCGGCGTTGGAGGCCTCGAACTGCCAGACCGTTCCCCCGTCCACTTTGAAGAAGCCCGCGCCGTCATAGCTGGCCGCCGGCCCGGCGTCGGCGTCCTGGAGCATGTCCACCGTGACGAGGTCCGTCAGGCCGACCCAGATCCCCGCGTCGTCGTCGTTCGCCTCGGTCAGCTTCAGGCGGATCTCGAAGAAGAGGTTCCGGTCCGTGTCGAACAGGAAGCACTCCGGCACGGACGCGACAGTGGTCGCGTCGTTGTCGTCGCCGTCGCTGACGATCTGGAGGATTCCGCCGGCCGCGTCGATGAGGGCCTGCGTCCCGCCGGCGTCCTCGGCGACCACCCACCGGCCCACCGTCGCGGTGTTGTCGAACTGGATGAAGTCGTCGAAGTACTCGAAGACCGAGTAGTGGCCCGACTGGAAGTCGTTCCCGCCGCGGGGTCCCCAGACGATGCACGGGATCTTCCCGCCGTCGGCCGTGGACGCCAGCAGCGCGATGCCGAGCTGTTTTCCGACCGCGCTGGCCGAGATCTTCCCGTCGGTGTCCGCATAGATCGCGGCCCCGGCGGCGATCACGCCGCTGGCGGTGAGCTTGCGGACGTTCCCGTTCATGCAGTGGCAGGCGACCGCGGTCGCGATGGCGACGGCCTGCGTGGTGATGCCGATCGGCTCATCGCCGCTGTCGGCGTAGACGGCGGTCGTGCCGGACAGCTTGACCAGGCGGTCGGCCGCCAGCGCCTCGCCGCTCATCAGCGTGAACGGCCCGCTATTGCTCCATCCAAGTGTCATGGCGTTTTCTCCTCGGGCCCGGACCGGCCGGCCCGCGCCTCAGTCTGAGTTCCACTTCCGTTCCGCAAAGCCCGATGTTTCGTCCCGAACGCGCAGCGCTTCGGGACGAAACGTCAAGATTCTTGTCCCGCTCTGACCCGGCAGGCCGCCCGACCGCACCGCGGCCCTCGCGCCGTTCTTCCCTTCGTCACCGCCCTCCGCTGAGCACGGGCCGGGTGGCCTTCCAGGCGTCGTGCGCCAGCGGCAGCTCGTGCGCCGCCCGGCGGAAGGCCCGGGCCTCCGTCCAGCCGTCGAGCGTCTTGAGCCCGGCCACTCGCCGGTCGTACGTCTCGGCCTTGCCGTCATCGGCCGGCGGCTTGGCCGGGTCCGCGAAGTCCGTCTCGGCCGTCCCGCCGTCGACGGCCGGCTCCTCTTCGGCGTCCGACGGATCGAGCGCCCGCGGCTTGACGCCGCCCTTGGCTACGCTTTCGAGCCGGTCGTTCGCCTCGTCGCGTTCCTTTTCCACGGCCGTCAGCCGGACGCGGATCGAATCGAACGCACGCGCCTTGGCCTCGGTCAGCGTGTCGCCCTCGCGCGTGGCGAGCTGGAGGACCTCCGGGAAGTCGCCCAGCGCATCTCCGATCGCGGCGATCCGCTGGCGTTCGGCCTCCGTCGCCTTGTCGGCGGCGGCCTTCCGCTCGGCCTCCAGGTCGATCTCGTTCTGCCGGTCCGTCTTGTCGATCGCGTCGTCGCTCATGGGATTTCCTTTCGTTCGGGCGGCCGGCGTGGCCGCGATGATTCGAGGTGCGGGCGTCGCCGCGGCGAGCGCCTGGCGGAACGTCTTGATCCCGTCGATGAGTCCCCGCTCGCGGGCCTCCGCGGGCAGGAAGCTCTCCCCCGTGGCCGCCTCCACCAGGCGGTCCGCGTCGATGCCGCGTCCCCGCCGGACGGCGGCGAGGAACTCCTGGAAGTGGAAGTCCACGCGTCGGCGGAGCGGTTCGAGCTGCTCGTCGCTGATCGGGATCCCCGGCTCGCCAGCGCCCTTATGCGGTCCGCTGCGGATGATGTGCAGCCGCAGGCCGAGGTTTTCCGCTCGGCGGGAGCTGTCCAGGACGACCGCGTACACGCCGATCGACCCGACGACCGCGTCGCGGGAGGCGTAGAACCGCAGCGCCTGGCTGCCGAGGTAGTACGCCGCCGAGCAGGCCATCCCGTCGGCGTAGGCGATGACGGGTTTCCGATCGCCCGCGGCGTGGATCTCGTCGGCCAGGTCGGCCAGCCCGTCGACGGTCCCGCCGGGGCTCTCGATCCGCAGGAGGACACGTCCGACCGCCTCGTCGGCCATGGCGGCTTCGAGCTGCTCGCGGATCCGCTCGACGGAGGTCCCGCGCGGCTGGCTGACGCGGTTGACCTGGCGGGAGTACTTGGCGATCACGCCCGAGATCGGGATGATCTCCGTGTTGCCGATCCGTTCGCTGTCCGGGTGGCTGGCTCGCTGATCGCGGGCCGCGACGATCGCCTCGACGTCCGCGGCCGGCAGCGCCGTTCCGGAGATGTGCCGCTCGACGATCGCGGCGAGCTGCTGGAGCACGCCCGGTTCGAGCGCCCACGCGGTCTGCTGGACATAGTCGAGGATCGCCGAGATCGGCCCGCCGCCGGCGTTTGTGTCGTCGTCCGTCACCGTCACGCCTCCACTCCGGGCAGTCCCACCGCGTACATCACGGGCGGCCAGCCCGCCGCCGCGGGTTTCAGCAGTCCGCTCAGCGGCTCGATCGTCTCGATCTCCGCGCCGCCCGCGCTCGCCCGCGCGCCCGTCAACGCCCCGGGGTTGTATCCCCGGGGGTCGGCGTTTCGGCGCCTTGGCTCTCCCGGGGAATCAGCCCGCGCTGTCTCTGTTCGTTCAGTTCCCACTTTCGCTCATCCCAGACTTCCTCCGGGTCGCGTCCGTGCTCCCGGATGCACTCGCTCTCGGTCTTGACGCCGTTCTTGAGGTCCGTCTCGTCGGCCTTCGCCTGCTTGTAGGGATCCACGGACCACCACCGCCCCGGCTGCCAGGCGGCCCGGTAGATGTTCTCGGCCGGCGGTAGCTCGCGTGCGGCCACAGCCCGCACGATTAAGCGCCGCACGATCGGCACGGCGATCCGCGAGATCGTGAACCGCTGCTCCCGCCGGAATGCCCGGTGGGCCTCGAGCAGGGCCGCCCGCGCGGACGAGTAGTTCGTCTTGGAGAAGTCAAGCAGGACGAGTTCCAAGGGCATCGACCCGGCGGCCCCCACGATCCGCGCGCACGTGACCAGGTACGGCTCGAACTGGTGCGTCGGCCGCGTGGGCGCGACGAAGTCGAGCTCCTCGCCGGGCACGCCGTCGTAGACCATTCCGGGCTCGTGGCGGAGGAGCTTCGTGAACGTGGTGTCGCTGTCGGGCGTGGCGTTCGGGTCGGTCTGGACCTCCGTCCCTGGCAGGGCGTCCGTGAGGGACGGATCGCGTTTGAGGAACCACGCCCAGTCCGCCTGCATCTGGGCGGCGAGCGTTTCCGCGTCGATGTAGGCGTCCAGCTTGTCGATCAGCCCCATTGTGGAGGTCAGCATCGGAAGCCCGCGGGACTGCCCGAACCGCGTCCGGTTCGCCGGCAGGATAGCGTCGGCCGCGTCGATCCGCTCGGCATTGGCCCTGCCGGTCCAGCCGAGCCGGTTGTGCCGCTTGGCCTTGGCGACGTGGTAGGCGATGACATCGCCGCGGGCGTTGGTCTCGACGCCGTGGCTGATCCGCTCCCGGCGGGCCGCGTCGATGTCACGCGGCGTGACGAGCCATTCCCCTTCGTAGGCCTGGACTCGCCCGTCGTCCGTGAACGCCAGCAGGACGTCGCCGTCCACCCATACGGCCCGCAGCGCGAGCCGCAGCCCCTCCTGGAAGTCGATCCCGCCGAGGAACAGCCCTTGCATCCGGTCCGTGACCAGGGCATTGACCTCCCGGTCGAGCCCTTCGTCGCCAGTATTCGCCCGCCAGCCGAGCCCGTCCCCGAGGACGTTGTCAATCGCCCGCTCGACGATCCCGTGGTAAAGCGGCGTGTTCCGGTCGTGCTCTCGGGAGAGCTCGCGGAGTTCCCAGAGCGTCCGCGGGTCGGCCTGCTCGTTGGCGGTTCCCCCGCGGCCGGGCCCGCGGCGGTGCGTCCGGAGATCGTTGACCACGTCGTAGCCGCCGGCGAGGATGGCCGTTTGGAGGCGGGCGTGCTGCCGCATGAGTCCGCGTCGGGGGCTGATCGCCCGAACGACCGCGTCGGCCGCCCGTCCGATCGGTCCGGGTCGGGCCTTCTGGGCGAGTTTGTTGCCCCGTCCCGCGCGGAGCGCGGCATCGACGGCCCGGCCGGCGAACGTGCTGGCGGGTCGGGCGCTCATGCCGGCCTCCGGCGGACATCGCCGAGCAGCACTTGCGTCCCGCGTGCGGCGAGGTTGACTTCCCGCTGGAGATCGCGTCGGAGGCTACGGAGGTCCTGCAGGCTCATCCGGCGGACGGAGACGCCCCCCTGGGAGTATTCCTGGACGGGCCGCCCGGCGAGCAGAGCGGCGATCGCGTCGTTGACCGCGTCGAGCAGCGTCGAGGCGTCCGTTGCCATGCGGGCTCGGTCCTGTCATCCCGACGGTCCGATGTCCCGGCCGGCCCGTCCATGGGCCTGCCTGTCGCGTTCATTCTCCCGCGCCGCTCCCCGTCCCCGCCAGCGCGCGGAGTACAGCCCTGTACTGTTTCCCGGCACCCCCGATCCGGCGCGATCCGCGCCCCCCGCGCCCACCCGCCGCTCGTCTCATCGCGTGTGCGGAATCCCACCGATTCGCCCCGAATCGCTGCGCGATCGGGACTCATCAGTGGGCTTTTCACCCCGTTCACCTCCCGCACATCCGGAAAGCCCGAGGTTGAATCCGCGAAACCTCGGGATTCCCCTCCCAGCTCGCACGTCTCCGGCCGCTCGACCCCACCGCGGCCCCGACTCCGCGCGGACCTACCGCCGCCCGTTTCCCCGTGCCCGCGCCGCCGCCACCTGGGAATCCGTCGCCCGGTTGAAGAGCTTGTACGTGTGCTGCCGTTTGCCGCGGCAGCGGACGCACCGCTCGACGAGCGGCGGATCGCAATCCAGGAGGATGAGCGTCCGCTGGACTCGCAGATCGGCCCCGCAGCGTTTGCATCGCGTTCGCCCCGGCTCGTACTCGATCGGCCCGAACAGGGCCGTCACGAGCCGGCGGACCAGCTCGGCCTTGCGACCCTTCGTGATCTGCCCTTGCTCCGCCAGTCGCCGGCGGAGCTCCGCCAGGGGCATCCGTCCGATGTCTTCCGCCGTCGGCTGTCCGGCCGCCGTCGCTCGCGTTCCATCGCTCATGTCGCTCTCCAAGAGGCGTCCCGACGAACATCGGGAGGCCGTTAACTCATCGCCCGCGCCCGCGGCCGCTCTCAACGCCCGCCCGTTGCATCGGGCGGGGTTGGCCGCCCGTCGCCTTGGTTCTGTCCCTCTTCCATCCCGACCGGCGTCTCTCCCCCCCCCCCCCCCGCCCGCTCGATCACCCGCCGCGTCATCCAGACGGTCATCGCCACCGCCGCCCGTTCGCCGGCCCATCCGGCGGCCTTCGGCGTCCTGTACCGCCCGGGCCCGACCGCCACGATCCGCCCGCCGGGGTCGCTGAACGCCCACCGATAGAGCCCGTTCCACCGGCCCGCCGCGTCCTTGTCCCGCATGACCGCGATGCTCATCGCTTGTACCGCTCCATCACCCCCCGCCGTCCCCCGACCGCCTGCGCGGTCCGCGCGGCCGCCGCCTTATGCGGGTCCAGGTACGCCGCCGCCGCCAGGGCGAGGTAGCTCGCGTCCCACAGGTGGTTTGCTTTGCGGCCTTCCCGCGGGACCCAGTAGCGCCGCATCTCGACGCGGCCGGCCTTGTTTCGTTTCCGCTGGACGCGGAGTTCCTCGCTCGTGAGCTGGTGGATCGTCCGCTCGGCCGTGTCGGCCGGGAGGTGGACGTAGCCGCTGCCGACCTGGGGCGTGCTGAGCAGGCGGGCGAGCCAGCTCTTGCACCGGAAGCTGTTCACCCGCCAGAAGACCAACCCCGCCTTGCGGAGCAGCCGTTTCCGCGTCGCCGACCGCGACGATTCGAGCCGCGAGCTCCGCATGACCGCGTCGGTCGCCCTCGCCCGCGGGTCCCCGGCGGCAGGCCAGCACGCGGGCCGCCGCATCTGCCCGCAGAACTGGATCACTTCCCCCGCCCGGTACTGCGTGTCGATCAGCGCGAGCTGGACGCCGAGCGTCGGCTCGCCGGCCCCCCCGGCCCGCCGCCACCGCCGCGTCAGGGCGGCCTCGATCGGCGCGAAGTCGATCGGCGCGGCGCTGTCCGCTCCCACCACGCGGCTGTCCACTTTCTCCGCCGCCAGCAGCCACGCCTCGTATCCCATCCCCCAGCCCCAGACCGCGAGCCAGAAATGGTCGATTTGGACATCGATCCCCGCCGTGATGAGCACCACGCCGGCCGGCACGCCGACCCGCCCGTCCTCGACCCGTTCGGGGATGGCCGACGCCGCCCGCTCGTCCACGGCCCACGTCTCGACGTGATCGGCCAGCCGCCGCGCCTCGACCGCCGCCTCGGCCTCCTGCCAGATCAGCCCCAGCTCGCTGTTGAAGAAATCGATCAACGGCCCCATGTCGCCCGTTTCCCGCTGCTGCCGCGCGAACGCCCACTTCGCCGCCAGTTTGGAGGCGGTGGACCACGCCGGGTGGAGCATGAGCGCGGAGACGTGGTAACTCCGGTGGTCCGTTTCCGGCGGCTCGCCGACGAGCTGCCCGTCGGCGTCGACCTCGCACCCGTGCGGTGCCCACCGCCCGGCCTGGACGGCCGCCCACCGCTGCCGCTCGGTCCACGCGGCCCCGCACCGCGGGCAGACGTAGCGGGCGTGCCCGCCGGCCTTGTACTCGTCGGGCTCGAGCAGCCGCCCGTCGGCGCCCTTGTCGAGCTCGACGTGGTTCCACGTCAGGACGTGCGACTCCCCGCAGAGCGGGCAGCGGGCCCACCACTCGCGGCGATCGCCCTGGCGGAACAGCACGTGGATCCGCCCGTACTGGTCTGTCGGCGTGCTGCCGGCGAGGCGTTTGGGGAACGCGAACGTCCGCTGCCGTTTCTCCGCCAGGCTGACCGGGTCGCCCTCGCGGCCCACGCGTTCGGGGAACTTGTCCACCTCGTCCAGGAAGACCACGCGGACCGCCACGTCGCCCAGCGCGGCCGCGCTGTCCGCCCAGGCCAGGTACAAAAACATCCGATCCAGCTCGGTTTCCATGCCCCCGCGGAGTCTCTTGGCGTCGCCGCCGATGTGGCGGAGCAGTGCGGGCGAGCGCTCAAACATCCCCCGCAGCCGGCCGATCCGCCGCCGCGTGTCGCGTTCCGTCGGCATGACGAAGATCGTCGGGCTCGGCCACTCGCAGACGAGCCAGCCCACCGCGTTGTTCCACAGCTCGCTCACACCGCTCTGGCTGCATTTCTGGAACGTCACCGCCTCGATCGTCCGGTCCGCGATCGCCTCGGCCGGCTCGCGGAGGAACGGGACGATGTCCCACCGGAACGGCCCCTCGACGGCGGACGTTTTGGCATCGAGCACCCGCTCGCTCTCCGCCCAATCGATCAGCGAGCGCCGCTCCCGCGGCCGCAGCGCCGCGACCTCCGCATCCAGCGCCGGCAGTCCCGCGTACCGCCCGCCCGCCCGCCTCGCGATCTCAGCCGTCTCCGCCATCGCTCCCGCTTTCCGCCGCCGCGTAGAGCGGCTCATCCCGCCGCCGGCACCGCCGCAGCGCCTCCGGGTTCCGCCACACGCTCTCCGTCCGGGCCTGTTTCCGCAGCGCCGCCCCCGCGCCCAGGATCCCCGTCGCCCGCGTCCGCGCCGCCGCGTAACAGGCCGTCTCGAAGTCCCGCCGCTCCCAGCCCGCCTCCGCCAGCGGCCGGTAGACCTCGTGCGCGTATCCGCTCAGCACGACCGCCCCGCGGTAGGCCAGGAGCCGCTCGACGAACTCCGCGTGGTCCGCCTCCGTCATCTCGTGCGCGTACCCGCCCGCCCGCCGCGTCGCGTGCACGTACGGCGGGTCGCAATACGCCAGGTAGCCCGGCCCGTCGTACCGCTTCAGGATCGTCCGGAAGTCCGCGTTCTCGATCTGCACGCGGACCAGCCGCGCGTGGATCGCCGGCAGCCCCCGCAGGCACGAAAGCCACTGCGACGCCGTCCCCGCCATCCCTGCCCTGGACCTTTCCACAGCGGAGCCCCAGCCCGCCCCGAAGCACCCGCCGAACGACTGCCGCGCCACGACGAACCACAGCGCAGCCCGGCGGACCGGATCGGCCTCCGCCTCCCAGCTCGCCCGGGCCTCGTTCCACAGCTCCCGCGAATATGGATGGGCCTCGACCAGCCGCCGGAACGCCTTGAACTGGCCGGGATCGCACAGGACGCGGAAGAAGCCCGCCAGCCCCCCGTCCCGGTCGTTCCACGTCTCGACCTTCGCCGGCCGCTTGGCAAGCAGCACGGACGCCCCGCCCCCGAACGGCTCGACGTACTCCCGGTGCGGCGGCAGCAGCGGCACGATTCGCGCGGTCATCTTCCCCTTCCCGCCGAACCACCAAACCGGACTTCTCAGCCGCTCTGCCGCCATCGGTCATCGCCCCTCATCATCCGCCTCTCCGTCCGTCGCCGCGTTCTCGATCTCCCCGCCGCTCGCCTCGTCGCCCGGCGGCGACCCGTCCCGCTGTCCGAGGATCATCGCCAGCAGCCGCTCGAACAGCCCCGCGGCCGCCGGCGGCAGCTCCAGCCACTCGGGGACCGACATCTGGCCGCGGAGCAGCGTCTCGACCTCCAGCTCGATCCGCTCCGCCATCGCGGCCGGCGGGAGCCCCTGGAGGTCCCGCATGAGCGACTCGGGTTTGTTTTCCGCCCACGCCTTCAGCCGGGCCGCCCGCATCACGAGTCCGGCGACGACGCGGTCCCGTTCGAGCATCTCTCCCCGCCGCGCCGCGTTTTCGAGCCGGAGCCGTTCGAGCCGCTCGCGGCTGAGATCGTGTTCCGTCGCCGCCCGGTCCCCGCCGGTCGGCTCCGCCCCGGCCGCCGCGAGCTGCCGCGCCCGCCACTCGATCAGCCGCGGCAGGTGGTACGTGCGGTCTCCGTTCTGCGGCGCCCCGGCCGTGGCCCACGCGTGGATCGTCTGCCGCGTAACGCCGAGCGCCTCCGCCGCCTGGCTGACCCGCAGGGCGGAGAAGTTGACCGGCGGCCGGTCGTCCATCTCCCGCCCGAGCCGGCTGAGGATCTCCCGCGCCGCGCCGACCTTGCCCTCCTGCGCCTGCTCGGCCAGGCCGGCGTAGACTCGCCGGAGGAACTCGACCCGCCCCTGCCGCCGCGCGTCGGCCAGCTCCGGGTCGTCCCGGAGGACCGCCCGGAACTGCTCGACGCTCATCTCCAGCGACGCCGCCGCCTCCTCGATCGGCGCTCCCGCCGTGGCCCGTCCGACGTTGTAGACCAGCCGGCCCCGCTCCCACGCCCGCCGGAACGTCACCCGCTTTGCCATCAGCCTCCCGAGCCCGGCCCGACCGACGCCCGTGCAGGCCTCGTCCGCCTCGGCCACCGACAGTCCGCGAGCTGCCAGTTGCCGCAGCCGCCTCGCGCTGACCCGCCCTCTCCGCATCACCCACCATCACCCAACCTATCCCAATCGTATGTTCGCATATCACCATATCTCCCGCCGCCCTCACCACTTACAGCCCCACCCAATTCCCAACGTAAGTAAACCTCCAAAACCCAAAACACAAACGCCCCCCCCCGACCTCCCCGGCTCGAAGAGC
>Ga0272442_10001082_pt1 | contig 42029 bp, 30 predicted proteins | sample SSMForm2O_FD_200262 | JGI IMG/M metagenome (GOLD analysis project Ga0272442, IMG submission 200262) | Marine sediment archaeal communities from Little Sippewissett salt marsh, Falmouth, MA, United States - SSM-Form-2O | ecosystem: Environmental > Aquatic > Marine > Wetlands > Sediment ...
CGACTGCAAGAAACAGAACCTGGCTGACAGCACCGCGTTTACTTCCCAGAATGTTTCCGGACATATACACAAACAGCGTCTGTGCGGTTATGGGAACAAGAGGAAAAGGTACACGGATAAAACTGCTTATTGAGGTCAATGCCGTAAACAGCGCCGTGAGTATATATGTATGTACAGCCGATGCCATAATGTTCCTTCGGGCATACGGAAACCAATGTGTGCCGCTCTCTTTCCATGCCTGTACGCATGTCCCAGTATTCTGCGCAGAAATGCGCATAATCGGTTACATAGTACGAAAATACCGGATAAAAATCAAACCTATTTTACCCGGCGGGCTCTCAGTTTATAAGTTTTTGATTGTTTTCACACTAGGTTGGCACGGGCCCATGGGCAGACTGTTTTGGTGTAGCAGTATGCTGGGGGTAAATCATTTATCAGTTTGGGTGTGCGGCTTTGCCCTTTTCCATGTCTTCCCGATCATTTTTTTCTTGCAAATGAAGAAAACAAGCCTATATTAAACTATTCATACCTTGATTAATGCTGGTTGCATATACAGTATACATACATTTACTATAGCAAGGTGCATAATGAGACTATTTATCCTTTACAATCCACATGCCGGTGCCGGCAGAGCGAAAAAACTCCTCCCCAAAGTAAAAGAGGCCTTTGAGAACCGGGGTATCACTCCTGAATTCTATTTGACCAGCTACCCTTCCCATGGTACTGAAATAATACAGAATCTTGACTTTTCCGATTATGACGGCATTGTGGCAGCCGGCGGCGACGGCACACTGTTTGAATGTGTCAACGGATATTTTAGAAACACTGCTGAACACTTCATACCCGTTGGTGTGCTTCCGGTAGGTACAGGCAATGCGTTTGCCAGAGACCTGTACAAAGACACGGCTGATTGGGAAGAAGCTGTTGATGTTATCTGCGGCGGTAAAACCAGGAAGGTCGATGCCGGATCATTTATTATGCAGGACAAGACCTTCTATTATCTGAACATTCTGGGCCTGGGGTTTGTGGCCGATGTTACTGAAACCGCGTATAAGCTGAAACAATTCGGCAATGTAGCCTACCTCCTCGGTGTTTTGTATCAAACCCTTTTTCTGAAAAGCCACAGTCTCAAATTAACCATAGACGGTACTGTATATACCCGGGATAATATTTTTGTGGAAGTATCCAACACCCGCTATACCTCAAACTTCCTTATGGCGCCTGATGCTGAAATCGACGACGGATATCTTGATGTTACTCTGCTGGGTGCGTGCTCCAGGATTAAGCTTCTTAAAAGCCTGCCAACGGTTTTTGACGGAACCCATGTGGATCTTGATATTGTGGAGACCTTCAGGGCAAAAAAGATTACCATTGAAACCGAACCGGCAAAGATACTGACGCCTGACGGTGAACTAATCGGCAGCACTCCGGTGTCTGTTTCATGCCTGCACCAGGCAGTGACCGTATACAGCCATTGAAACATTGTTTGCATCTATAAAACCCTCTCTGCTTTAATACACGCAGGAGGGTTTTTATCTGGTTTCTGCTATCAGAAAAAAGCCGGCCTGCGTGTATGAATAACGATTAATACCATGCCGGATTTATCCAATCAGAGGCGCGCGGTATGAGATTGAGTTTCCGCTGGAGTGAACCTGTCACCCCCACCCCTGGATGCCCGGCTAAATTGCGGGCATTGCAGAACATATTTCAGGTGTCGATCCCTGACCAGCCGCACTGATATACCATAGTGCTTATACACATAAATACGGTCGAGATCGCAGGAGTAGTAATCTAAATGCCGGTATTTAGTCTCCCGCAGATTTTCCGCCATCCACCACTGAGTGCCGATCTTTATGGTTTTATAAACCGTGCCGTCATTACCAGTCATGGTGCCGGTGGTTACCGGACCTGACGGTTTATTCTTCATGTTGGTGCTGTGTAATACGCAGGGGGATACCATTCTTCCCGACACACCCACACATTAACAAACATATTGCCGGGGAAAACCTGTGCAGTATCTCCAGGCATTAATCCTGAAGACTCGTCAATACCAACCAATACATATTGGAGTATGCGTTTTACAATTGTTTGCGATAAAACAGTGAAACCACAAATAACTCCTGTAATGAGAATAACTACCCACACTGATTTTTTGCACATAATAATCCCGGAATTATTATTGTAACAGTTAAATCAATATTATTAACAGGGATTATAAACATCACCAACAACCATGCCACACATATAACACCCCCTAACCATAATAAAAACACAATACCTTGGATGAACACACCTCCATCACCTGTTGCACCTCTGCAACACATCCAGCCAAAACCGTTTCATAAACGCAACACATCAGCCTGTGCACACATACTTCCATTCCATTTTTTTCTATTGCATATGCCGTATTTTTTCCTGACATTTTATACATCAAAACATTCTTTTTCTTATACCTGAAACCAAGCATGAGGAGATTCCCATGAAAAAAATTATGCACATTCTGCTGATTGTACTTATATGCCTGCCTGCTGTACTGCCGGCCGGCGAAGCCCGGCTTCTGCGCCAGCCCCACATCAGCGGAAACACCATTGTGTTCGTATATGCCGGCGACATATACACTGTTGACGCTGCCGGCGGTGTTGCAGTAAAACGCACCACCTCTCAGGGCTTTGAAGTATTCCCCAAGCTCTCGCCCGACGGAAAATGGATCGCGTTTTCCGGCATATACGACGGGTCCCGTCAGATCTATGTGATGCCTGCCCGGGGCGGCCTGCCCCGCCGGTGCACCTATTACCCTGACGGCGGCGACATGCCCCCCCGCGGCGGATGGGACAACCTGGTGTATGACTGGACTGCTGACAGCAAAAAAATCCTGGTCCGTTCGGCGCGGACTCCTTTTGGAGAGCGAATTGGCAAATTTTTTCTTGTCGACCCCTTTAACGAAGGCCTGCCACAGGCGCTGCAGCCCCATGAAGGCGGCCCCGGAACCCTGTCACCTGACGGCACAAAGATCGCCTATTCCATTAAATCGAGAGAATTCCGAACATGGAAGCGGTACAAGGCCGGGTTCGCCCAGGATGTGTTCGTGTATGATCTGAAAAACAACACAGTGGAGCAGATAACCAGATATCCGGGCACTGACAACTTCCCTATGTGGGTGGGCAGCGATATCTATTTTACATCGGACCGGGCGTCTGTGGATTCTGATGACCCCCGCACTCTGAACCTGTTCGCGTACAGCACAGAAACAAAAAAGATACGGCAGGTGACCGATTTTGACAATTTTGATGTCATGCGCCCGGCCCGCGGCACAGGATCAATAGTATTTGAAAACGGCGGGTATATTTACAAGCTCAACACTGAAACCGGTAAGTATGCTAAAGTGAGTATTGAGATACGTGATGACCTTCCCGGAATTAGGCCGTCGTATAAAAAAGTATCGGAATTCATCCAGAGTTACGCAGTATCGCCCCATGGTAAACGGGCGGTATTCGCTGCCCGCGGTGACCTGTTCACGGTTCCGGAAAAGAAGGGTGATGTTGCCAACATCACTAACACCCCGGCAGTACGGGAAATGACGGTTGACTGGTCTCCTGACGGCGTTTTCATCTCGTACCTGGCTGAATGTAATGACTATTATGAGCTGTTTATAAAAGAGTATAACAGCAGTGCTCCTCCGGTACAGCTGACAAAAAATACCAAATCATGGATACATACATACACCTGGTCCCACAACAGTAAAAAAATCGTGGTGTCTGATAAAAAGAACCGGATTCAGCTCATTGATGTACACACCCGGGAAATGACCATAATTGATAAAGGGACCTTCGGCAGCATTACTGACTGCGCGTGGTCTCCCGACGACAAATGGATCACCTATTCAAAAACCGGAGACAACTCACTTTCGTCTGTCTGGGTTTATTCACTTGAACAGGAGAAATTATTTCGGCTTACAGGTAACAAGACCGATGACTACAGCCCGGTATTCAGCAAAGACGGCAAAACCCTCTCATTCATATCACGGCGTGATTATGACTGGCAGTCCCGTAATTTCGATGCAAAACTGTACATCGGCACATTGACAAAAGGCCAGCAAAGCCCGTTCGCTCCGGAAAATGATGATGTGACACCTTCAAAAGACAGTGCCGAAAAAAATGGCAATAAAGACGGAACACCCGCAGTATCCATCTACTTTGAAGGTTTTGAAAACCGCGTTTCAGCGTATCCTGTTGCTTCGGGCTGGTACAGCAGCCTGTACCCCGTTGATAACGGCCTGCTCTATGTGTTCAAGGGTGACCTGTACCTGTTCAACATGGAAGAACGCAAGGCGGAAAAGGTGCTGAAATCAGTACGCGGATATGTTCCTTCGTCCGATGAAAAGAAATTTCTGTACTCTACAGGAAAAACCTACGGTATTGCAGACCTGCGTCCAGGACAGAAAAAAGGAACCGGCGTCCTTGACCTTTCAGAAATGGTCATGCGTATAGATCCCAGGATTGAATGGAAACAGATATACTCTGACGCGTACCGCATTATGCGCGACTGGTTCTATGATCCAAATATGCACGGTGTGGACTGGCAGGGAATGCGAAACAAGTACGCTCCCCTGGTAGACCATGTAGCGCACAGGACCGACCTTGATTATATTATCGGCGAGCTCATCGGCGAACTCAATGCCGGGCACTGCTATGTAAACCAGGGCGATGCACAATCTGTTGACCGTGTTCCTGTGGGCCTTCTGGGATGCGAATTCAAGGCAGACGGAAACTATTACAAAATATCCAGAATATTCGAAGGCCAGAACTGGAACAGCCGGCTTCGCTCGCCGTTAACTGAGCCGGGCATCGACGTTAAAACCGGCACATATCTGCTGGCCATTGACGGTGTTCCTGTACGGACAAAAGACAATCCCTATAAGTTTCTTGAAAACAAAGCCGACAGGCTTGTAACGCTCCTGATCAACGACAAACCTGAACTGGACGGCGCGCGCAAGGTTGTTGTAAAGACCATAGCATCAGAGCTTGCACTGCGACACTTCAGCTGGGTACTGCGCAACCGCGCCATAGTAGACAGCCTGTCCGGCGGGAAAATAGGGTATATTTATGTTCCCAATACCAGTTTCCCCGGATTCCGGGAATTCTACAGCGGCTGGTACAGCCAGTTCAATAAAGACGGCCTCATTATTGACGACCGGTACAACGGCGGCGGTTCCATACCCTATCCCATGGCCCGGGACCTTGCCCAGAAAGCACTGCATTTCTGGGCCCGCAGGAATATGCCCTTGTACACCACACCCTTCCCCGTACACGAAGGACCCAAAGTCATGCTGATAAACGGCCGGTCCAGCTCCGGCGGCGACGCATTCCCCACCTATTTCCGCCTTCTTAAAGCAGGTCCTCTCATGGGCCAAAAAACATGGGGCGGCCTCATAGGCTATTCAGGAAGCCCGCGTTTTGTAGACGGCGGCGGCATGGCAGTGCCTGCATTCGCCTATGTGAACAAGCAGGGCAAATGGGACGTAGAGTATTACGGCGTGTCTCCCGATATTGAGGTGTTTGACGACCCGGCCCTGATATTCCAAGGCAGGGAGCCCATGCTGGAAAAGGCTGTTGAACACATTCTTCAGGAACTTGAAAAGAACCCGCCCAAAAAAGTTGAAAAACCGGCAGAGCCTGACAGAAGCTAGGTGAAAACAGCGCGCTGAAGGAAAACAGAAAAACCCGGGGCCTGCATGCAGGTTCCCGGGTTTTTCAAAATAATCCGTGGTCCATACCTTTCCGGCAACCTTAACCCCGGCTGCAGGCCCTAAAACATCACAGATTCGGCACATACATCATATCGGAAATAATACCGACCATCACAATTCCGATGCGGGCACCCCGCCTATACCCCAGTTTGTTTTGGGCACCTCCTGAACAAGGACCCTTACTGATGCTGCCGGTTTTCCCATACGCGTAAAGACTTCTGTAATTTCTTTAATGGCCGCAGCAGTATTCTCTCTGCCGAATCCTTCCCACACCTTTACCTGAACAAAGGGCATGTATACCTCCTGTGTTATAATATTTGTCCAGCTCTGTACATTAGCCTGTTTGCAAAAAATTGATTCATGGATATTACTACAAGGCTTATCCCCGTCCTACCCGCTTTACCAATGGCAGACAAGAAACATAATGAGTGGTTTATAAAGACAGGACATTTTCCTGATTACATGAAAACAGGTTATTTATACAGCCAGTACTTCAGCTTCATACCGTGCATGGCAACCTGGACCAGTTCTGCGTGCTTCAGCTGCCTGCGCAAAGACCCTATTTCATCTTTGTTTAGTTCAATGGATGTTTCAAGATGCTCAGAATAATCTACATTGGCTATAAAATCACGTATCCTTGAGAGTTCTCCTGCATCGAGCCATACCCCGTGTTTCATGCACACATCAATCAGCACACCCGATATGTGTTTAAAATTTTTTCGTGCCATAAGCTGCTTGCACACTGGGCACGGTATGTATGGACGCTTAGGCGTATCAGCTGCAAGGGGTTTTTTCTCATAGGAGTGTGAAACTGAAGGGTCAGCATACACATCACGCTCCGACACCAGGAAATTAAACTCGTCGGCACCAGTCCACATTCCTCGGCATGTGGGGCATACATAGATGGATGTCTCTCTGACACACGCCTTTTGAAGCGGTACCATACAGACCGGACAGGCGCCTGGTTCAGCTGAATCTTTCTGTTTTGCTCCGCAGAATGGGCATTCATACATGTCAGCGTTACACTCTTTTCCGCACGACAAACACGTTTTAAGCATTTATTTTCTCCTGCAACATGTAATCGGCTACTGCATTGAACAGCTATGCAACAGTGTATATTGAGTATATTCGCATGCGCAGCATATCATAATAAAAAACACATGTACAAGGGCTGTAATCAAAAGAATGATTATTACACAGGCATAAAATACTATAAATGTTTACGATCTGAAATATTTTTCCATATCTATTTTCAATTCGTATACTCTGGCCATAGTAACCAGAAACTCCGATTCAGTGCAGCCCAAAGATTTCTGAACAGCCTCTGATATATCCGAAGAGATATCGTGGCGGAGTTTTTCAGTGGCCAGAGAAGTCAACAGGCTCCCAATAGTAACGATACGACGTATACGTTCAGGCTCGGTTTCCGGCCTCATGGTTTTCAAATCTTCCAAATCATGAGCTGCGCATGTCTCTTTTATATCCTGCGGAAGTCCCCAATGGTCACACAGGAGTGACCCCAGATAGGAGCTGTGGGGCAGATCATAGTAACGTTCCGCCTCCCGGAATAAACACCCGTTGGTAACTACGTATTTCCTCAGCGCTTTATAATGATCAGGGAAAAATTTAATATAGACAAGCCTGCCAATGTCGTGGAGTATTGAATGCACCCATATGTCATTACTGTTGAGAAGGGGCTCGTACTGCTTGGCAATATGTTTGGAATTTAGTGCCGTATAGTTGGAATGGTACCAGATACGGTTGAATTCATGCTTGTTACCGTTGGCCAGCGCATCAAGGACATACACTGACACAACCAGGTGATACACTTCATTGATGCCCAGGTAGGCAACGGCTAGACTGACATCTTTTACTTCACGTGGAATACTGTAGTACGCAGAATTAACAATCTTTAATATCTGTGCTACCAGGCCCGGGTCTTTTTTTATGATCTCGACTATCTTTCGAATGCTGATCTTTTCTGAATGAATAATTGTCCTGATCTCATGAACGGCCTGGGGCAGCGCAGGAAGTACATGATGTTTCTGGAGGAACGTCCCGGAATCAATTACGATCGGTTCAAGTCTCTGTGTATCAGCCATGTCATAGTTTCCCTGTGTTTAACATGTGCCTGTACCAATTGCAAACTGTACACTTTACGGCACTATGCAGCTCTTCCTAAGCTTGGTACGTAATTTTTCATAAATGGTTCAATAACCATGCCATGTTTTCTCCCAGGTCCGTCATGGTCTGCACACCTTCCCGGTCCTCTGCAACATCGCCGGGCTTTCCGCCAACACCCAGATTCCAGTAACTGGACCCCGGTATGATCATCTGACCGATAAGGAAAAAATGGTTGATCGTGTCCAAAGCGTGAATAGAACCGGCTCTCCTGACAGCAACGACACCGGCGCCCACCTTTCTTTTAAACATGTGGCCGTTCTTCCTGGCCACAAATCCGGCCCTGTCAATCAGCGCTTTTATTTCTGTTGTCACATCAGCAAAATAGGTTGGTGATCCGATAATTATCCCGTCTGCCTCTGCCATTTTTGCTATCCACTGATTTACCGGATCATCAGTAATCACACAGGTTCCATTTTTGTTTTTCGCGCATTGATAACATGCCCTGCATCCCCGTACTGCTGTACCGCCGGCCTGCACAAATTCTGTTTCAATACCTGCCCGCTCAAGCGGCTCAAATACCATGTGTATCATAGCCGCTGTATTGCCGTCTTTTTTAGGGCTTCCGTTAAATCCTACAACCTTCATATGGCTCCTTTATTTATTTATATGTTGACACTAAAATATAAAATACCTATTATAATATCAAGCGATAATAAGGGGGAACAGTGAAAAAACTGCACAAGCATGCTGCAGCCGCAGTTTATGCCATATATGTCTGTGTATTTCCTTTATATTCCGAATCAAACACTGCATCGGGGTTATGTATCTCAGAAATAATGTTTAACCCCGCAGGTCCTGAACAGTCAGACGAATTTATTGAACTGTACAATTGTTCATCGGATACGGTGTGTCTTGCCGGCTGGTCAATATCCGACGGAACAGGCTCTGATCTGATTGCAGATGCCGGGATGGGCCTCTTGTTACCGCCCCGCACATTCTGCCTTGTTACAGATCCCGACTATGCACAAATACACGGAATAGAGACACCCGCCACTTCAATGAGCTGTATTGTTGTGACCATTGACGGTGCCACATTTGGCTCACGCGGACTTTCCAATTCATGCGCTGAGACAGTTTCCCTTATCTCCAATACCGGAGAAACCATATCGTCTGCTGGTTATGACACATCGGTTCCCGAGGGTTTTTCATGGGAAAAAATCATACTCTGCGGAAATCATCCTTCAGGAAACTGGGCTGCCTCAAAAGTACATGGCGGAACACCCGGAAGTCAAAACTCTGCTTCTGTCAAAGCTGCGGCATCCTGCAGCATACAAATTGCTCCTAATCCCTTTTCACCCAATGGAGACGGGCTTGAAGATTATACATCTGTCTCCTACGACCTCAGCCTGTATAATCCCCTGGTATCGGTGATGATCTTTGATTTGAACGGACGGTGCATACACACTCTGCTTAACACATACAATTCCCCTCCGAGGCACACTGTTGTGTGGGACGGTACAACCCGACACGGATCGCACGCTGATACCGGTCTCTATATTATATTTTTAACCGCTGTAGACGCCTGTGCCGGTGAAAAAGTGTCACTACAGGCATGTGTTGCCGTTTCTCAAAAATAATATGGCTTTACCCTCAGTGTCTAGAAACAGCAAAAGCCCCGTACCCGGAGCTTTTGCTGAACGTAATTCTAAAAAACCATATTATCCCTGTTCAATTGCAGCCTGAGCTGCTGCAAGACGCGCAATAGGCACCCTGTATGGAGAACATGAAACATAGTTCATTCCGACCTTGTGGCAGAATTTTACCGAGTTCGGCTCGCCGCCGTGCTCACCGCAAATGCCGACTTTAAGGTCAGAGCGGGTGCTTCTGCCCCGCTGTGTTCCCATCTCAACCAGCTGTCCTACACCTGTCTGGTCAAGAACCTGGAACGGATCTGCGGGAAGAATACCGTTATCAACATAGAACGGAAGGAATTTGCCTGCGTCATCCCGTGAATATCCGAAAGTCATCTGGGTCAGGTCATTGGTGCCGAACGAGAAGAATTCAGCAACTTCAGCAACCTTGTCAGCCGTCAGTGCCGCGCGGGGTATCTCTATCATAGTACCCACAAGATATTCAATCGACGCACTCTTTTCGTCAAAGACTTTCTGCACAGTTTCACGGATGATGCGTTCCTGCCGTACCAGTTCTTCCCTGGTACCGATGAGGGGAACCATGATTTCCGGCCTGGCATCTATTCCTCTTGCCTTGCAATTAAGTGCCGCTTCGATAATAGCTCTGGTCTGCATCTCAGTAATCTCGGGATAGGTATTGCCCAGGCGGCATCCCCTGTGCCCAAGCATAGGATTGAATTCAGCCAAAGAGTCAACCTTCGCCTTTATCTTTTCTACAGAGATACCCATCTGGTCTGCCATCTCTTTCTGGTTCTTCTCTTCATGGGGTACAAATTCATGAAGAGGCGGATCCAGCAGGCGTACTGTTACAGGAAGGCCGTTCATTGCTTCAAAAATACCTTCGAAATCCTCCCGCTGCATGGGCAGGATTTTAGCCAGGGCTTCTCTTCTTCCTTCCACATCATCAGCCAGGATCATCTCGCGTACCGCGCGGATCCTTTCGCCTTCAAAGAACATGTGCTCGGTTCTGCACAGGCCTATACCCTGGGCGCCGAATTCCCGTGCAACAATGGAATCATGCGGCGTATCAGCATTGGTGCGCACACCCATCTTAGTATATTTATTACACAGGTCCATGAGCTGACCGAAATTTCCGCTCAGTTCAGGATCCTTTGTGTCAACCTTGCCTTCAATAACTTCTCCGGTAGTACCATTCAGCGAAAGCCAGTCTCCCTCTTTAATAACCTGGTTTTCAACAGTCATGGTCCGTTTTTTGTAATCAATAACAATAGTTCCTGCGCCGGACACACAGCATTTACCCATGCCTCTTGCCACAACAGCAGCATGTGAAGTCATGCCGCCGCGAGCCGTCAAAATACCGTTTGCAGCGTTCATACCTGCCAGGTCTTCGGGCGATGTCTCTATGCGTACCAGAACGACCTCTTCACCCCTGGCTTTCCATTCTTCGGCTTCATCAGCAAAAAATACGGCCCGGCCTGTAGCAGCGCCGGGTGAAGCAGGAAGCCCTTTTGCAACAACATTGGCCTCTGCCAAAGCATCTGTATCAAAAACCGGATGAAGCAGTTCATTCAGTTTGTTGGGCTCAACCCGAAGCAGGGCTGTTTTTTCATCAATGCTGCCTTCATCAAGCATTTCCATGGCAATCCGCACCATCGCAGCACCAGTTCTCTTGCCGGTCCTGGTCTGGAGCAGCCAGAGCCGTCCGTCCTGAATGGTAAATTCCAGATCCTGCATATCCTTGTAGTGGTCCTCGAGCTTTTCTTCTACAGCTATCAGCTCTTTGAACACTGCAGGCATGCTCTCTTCAAGAGACGGGAAGGATGCTTTACGCTCAGATTCATCCACACCGGCCAGTTTTGCCCAACGGGTTGATCCCTCGAGGGTAATCTGCTGAGGTGTACGTATACCTGCCACAACATCCTCTCCCTGGGCATTGATAAGATACTCACCGTTGAAAATATTCTCACCTGTGGCTGCGTCACGGGTAAACGCTACACCGGTTGCCGAATTATCGCCCATGTTTCCGTATACCATAGCCTGGACATTTACCGCTGTGCCCCATTCATGAGGTATATCGTTGAGTTTCCGGTACACGATTGCACGATCATTATTCCAGCTTCCAAACACCGCTTCAATAGCGCCCCACAGCTGTTCCCAAGGATCAGCCGGGAAATCTTTACCTGTATATTTCTTTACCGCCTCCTTGAACCGCACTACCAGGTCCTTCAGGTCGTCAACAGTAAGTTCGGTATCATTTTTAACGCCCCGCTTCTCCTTGGCTTCGTCAATGATCTTTTCAAAAGGATCTATATCATCCTTACTTTCAGGTTTCATACCAAGGACAACATCGCCGTACATCTGAACGAAACGGCGGTATGAATCCCACGCGAACCGTTCATTGCCGGATTTTTCAGCCAGCCCTTTTACTGCATCTTCATTGAGTCCAAGATTCAGCACTGTATCCATCATACCCGGCATGGAAATCCGCGCACCCGACCGCACAGAAACAAGAAGAGGATTTTTCATGTCACCGAAACGGACGTCCATTGTTTTCTCAATATGCTTTACGCCCTCTTCGACCTCTTTCTTAATTGTCTTGATTGCCTGGTCTCGTCCTTTTTCTGTATACATTGTACAGACTTCTGTTGTTATGGTAAATCCCGGCGGTACCGGTATGTCAATATTTGACATTTCAGCAAGGTTTGCGCCTTTTCCGCCAAGCAGGTTTTTCATGTCTGCACGCCCATCCGCCTTGCCACCACCAAAAACATACACATGCTTGTTGCTGCTCATACACTCCTCCTGATTGATTTCGAACTGATTTGTCTATTTATTTTAACAAAGCATTATATTCATTTGTATTCGATATAATCTCTATGGCCCTCTTAACAACAGGGTCGTACTCTGCGGCGATTTCAACGGACTTTTTCCTGCCGAATAATTTCGATGCCATCTCCTGCCGCAGCAGAAGCTTTATATCATTTACGCTCTGGTTAAAAAGCTTCTCCTTTGCATCGTCAAGGGATACACGCAGTTCATCGATATCCGAGATGAGCCCGTCACCCAGATTTTTGGATTCTGCGCTCTCACGAAGCAGGTCAAGCTGCTTCTCAATGGGCAGAGTATATTCAAACGATTTTTCTTCCATATAAGATTTGAACGTATCGATAATCGCGTCTGTGATCGTTGCGCTGCTGTCCATCTGCTGGGTGCTGTTTGCGTATTTTACCGCAAAATTGAAAAACAGAGACTGTCTTCTCAAGGCTACCACATAATCACTTACCAGCCGCGGCGCCATATAGACATCGGGCGCAATGCCGCCGCCTGCAGTAACAGCTCTTCCATTATCTGTTGCAAATCCCGTGGAAGTATCAGCAACAACCGAATCCCATGACGAGTAATTCTGCCGCTGAATGCACCGTCCGCTGGGTGTATAGTATTTTGCTGTGGTAATTTTTACAGCAGAATCTCTTGACAGAGGAAACAGGGTCTGAACCAGCCCTTTTCCAAAAGTTGTATCACCGATAACAATACCCCTGTCATGATCCTGTACTGCTCCTGCAACAATTTCAGAAGCCGAGGCACTGAACCGGTTAACAAGGATAATCAGGGGTTTTTCACCGTAAACCGGATCTGTTATTGAAACAAACGTGCGGTTTGCTTTTTTTACCCGACCCCTTGTGGAAACGATGACTTTGTCTCTATTCAGAAACAGGTCGGAAACATCTACGGCAGCAGTTAACATTCCGCCGGGATTGGACCGCAGATCGAGTATTATACCGTGCATATGTTCTGAATCCATCTGCTGTATTGCCCGTGCTATATCCATTCCGACATTTCTTGAAAATCTGGTCAGTTTCAAATACCCGACACCCGGCGCTATCTCACCGGCGTATACAAGGTCTTCAACTTTGATGAGTTCCCGCACCAGAGTAAAGGTTAACGGGCCGGCCTCTCCCTCGCGCCTAATGGTAACGACTACTTCGGAACCTGCCGGTCCCCGTATATGGCCGCTTGTTTTACTGAAACCCAGATCCCTGGTCCACAAGCTGTCAACTCTGATGATCTTATCGCCTTCCCTTATTCCGGCACGCGCGGCCGGGGTACCCAGAAAAGGCGGCTCTGCAACAGTAACCACATTATCCCGGTACATAAGCAGCATACCTACACCGCCGTACTTGCCGTCAGTAATAATATCCAGCTGGCTCTTGTCTTCCTGTTCGATATAGTTTGTGTAGGGATCTAGTGTACTCATCATTCCCTGCAGTCCTGCTTTGAAAAACCTGTCGGGGTCTACATTGTCCACGTAGTTTACAGATATACGTTTATATATCTCACCCATCAGCGTAAGGTTTTTGGATATGCTTTTAAAAATATCAGAACTGTGTGCAATATTGTTCACTGCAAAAAAGCAGACAACTGCTGCACTTACCAGAACCGAATGTTTTAGTACTGTTTTTACCCGTTTCATTACTGCTCATCCTTTCTTGTGGAAACGATTCGCTGTTAAACCCCGCATATGTCATGTGTTAAAATTCAGATCAGGAGGTTTTACTGTGTGCTTCTATTAGTTCTATAACCCGTTTTAATATGTTTTGTTCCAATTTTTCTATGGTCATTGTGCCGTCGAGCAGGCATACGCGTTCTTGCTCATGTTCTGCAATTGTTTTATACCCGTTTCGTACCGCCTCAAAAAATCCGGCGGCTTCTTCTTCAATACGGTCCATTGACTGTCCTGCCTGATTCCTGCGCCGCAGGGATTCTTCAAAAGGGATGTCAAGGACAAACGTCTTCACAGGCTTCAGTTCACCGCAGACAAGCCGGTTGGCTGTTTCAATGGCATTCAGGTCTATCTGCCTGCCGTATCCCTGATATGCAACCGTAGAATCGGTGAATCGGTCGGATATTACAATGGAGCCTTCGGCCAAAGCCGGAACAATAATCTCATGTACAAGCTGCGCCCTGGCTGCCTCATACAGCATAAGCTCTGCGTATGAACACACACTTCCCTTTGTGCTGTCAAGCAGTATGCTTCTGACCTTTTCCGAAACAGCAGTGGTTCCAGGGTCCCGCACAAACACCGTAGTGTATCCGAGCCTGTCAAGATTTTTCTTAAGGTTCCGGGCCTGCACACTCTTCCCGCACCCGTCAATCCCTTCAAATGTTACAAATATTCCGTCTACCTGCACCCCCCGGTACATTATAGTAATCATTATATATATTTAGACAGTTTCCAATTACCGCCGTGAAACCTCCTGCGGTTCAGAAAAGCCTTTAATACTTCATCTGCTCCCTGTATCGCCCAGATGCCTACAAGTCCCCATTTGAATATAAATGCCCCGGCCCAATTACATCCTATCTCAATGACAAGTACGGTAACAATATTGACATACATTAGCCAGCGTATCTCTCCAGCCCCGCGCAGACTGCCGCTTATCACCGCATTAAGAGCTTTGGGCACCTGCACCATGGCAAACACGAAAAACACTGTTTTAAACCCGTAATCAGCAATAACCGTATCCTCCTTTCGTATAAACAAATGGAGAATCGGTTCGGAAAACACAACCAGGACAATCAGCACCAGAAAGCCCAGCAGAAGATTTATCCTGCGGGTGATCCGGCCCGTTCGCAGTGCCAGCTTGTGATCATTGGCACCGATATTCTGGCCTACATGAGACATTGCTGCAAGGCCGAACCCCATATACAGCATGGAAAGCACAGCCTGGATACGTGCGAAGAGCTGGTGAATTGCAAGCTGGGTAATACCCATAACAGCAACAAACCCTGTAACAACCAGCATGCCGCCCGACCATACCATCTGTTCAACAGTGGTAGGCAGCCCCAGAGAAAACAGACGCTTAAAGCTCTCAAAATTGGGAGTCGTCATCTCCCGGAACGAAAGAAAGATCGTAGATCTGCGTCGCCTTAAATAGCAGAACGTCATAACAAATCCAAGGGTATGGGCGATACCCATGGCATAAGCTGCACCTGCCACTTCAAGCCGGGGCAGCCCGAACAGGCCGTATATCAACACCGGGCTCAGTACAACATTTGTCAGGTTCATGACAATATTAATCATCATGGACACATGTGTATCGCCCGAGCCCCGTATCAGGCTTACTGCGATAAAATTGGGAATAAGGACCGGTGCAAAATAGGCTATCAGACGAAGATACTCAACCCCTGATTCCATGCCTGATATTGCCTGGGTTGCATGTTCGTTAATAATGGCAAAGAGCACTGGCGACCCAAAATACCACAGCAGTCCGATGGGCACAGCAAGTATAAAGCTGACCATGACAGTCTGCCCGACAATATGGTTTGCCTGCCAGTGGTTTTTTTTGCCCAGTTCCCGGTTAATGAGAATGATCGCGCCTGTCACAAATGTCAATAAGATCGTAATTGTGACAAGAATTATCTGAAGTGCAAATCCCACACCGCCCAAGGCAGCAGCGCTGAGCCTGCCGATAAACACAGCCTCTATCAGCCACATGATAGGCTGTGATGCGAGATCAAGAGCCGCGGGCAGAGAAGTCTTCAGAATAGAATAAATGTGCCTGTTTCTTGTCAATCGTAATATTCCAGCCCCAGATGAGTGATACACTCCTCACCCTTCATATGGCGCAGAGTATTCTTCAGTTTCATGAGCTGAATAAAAAGGTCGTGTTCAGGGTACAGCTCCGGTGCTGTCATCGGGCTCTTGAAATAAAATGAAAGCCATTCCTGAATGCCGTGCATGCCTGCCCTTTGTGCCAGGTCCAGGAAAAGGACCAGGTCCAGTACTATGGGAGCAGCAAGGATTGAATCTCTGCACAGAAAATCAACTTTAATCTGCATGGGATATCCCATCCAGCCGAAGATATCCAGGTTGTCCCAGCCTTCTTTATTATCTCCGCGCGGCGGATAGTAGTTGATACGGACCTTGTGATAAAAGTCTTTATAGAGCTGGGGGTACACATCAGGCTGCAGGATGTGCTCAAGCACGGACAGCTTTGACTCTTCTTTGGTTTTGAATGATTCGGGGTCATCAAGCACTTCTCCGTCCCTGTTTCCGAGGATATTGGTTGAAAACCACCCGTTCAGGCCGATAAGGCGGGCCTTGAGCCCCGGAGCCAGAATGGTCTTCATAAGAGTCTGTCCGGTCTTGAAATCCTTGCCTGCAATAGGCACACCGTTCTCTTTTGCCAGCTGAAACATTACCGGAACATCAACAGTGAGGTTCGGTGCACCATTGGCAAACGGCACTCCGCATTTAAGAGCCGCATATGAGTATATCATTGAATTCGGTATTGCCTCGTGATTCTCCCGAAGCCCCTTTTCAAAACTTTCAATTGACTGATGAACCGGCTCCTGTTTGAGGAAGATTTCCGTTGACGCGCACCACACCATAACAACCCTGTCCAGCCCGTTATCTGTCTTGAAATTCTCAATGTCTTCAATAAGCTGTTTTGCCAAATCCATCTTTGTGGCGCCCTGTTTGATCCAGGTGCCGTTGAGCTTCTTGACATACCGGTTGTCAAACACGCCTTTCATGGGCGCGAGGTTTTCCAGGCGGTCCCGGACCTTTTCCAGATCCGCATCCTTGAGAACCCCGGCTTTTTTCGCTGCCTCATATCCATTATCCGGAAAAATATCCCAGCCTCCGATTACCAGGTCATTGAGTCCTGCCAGATCGATAAAATCTTTTATTGCCGGGACCCTGTTATCAGTCCGCTTGCCAAGACGGATCGTACCCATCTGTGTCAGGCTGCCGAAGGGTTCTGTGTATCCCTTCAGAATTGATTCTACTCCTGCTATAAAAGTCGTCCCGATAGCGCCAAGGCCTGGAACCAGTACGCCGAGTTTTCCCGACGGTTTCTTTATATCTATTTTCTGAGACACGAAGTCCTCCTCTGTTCTTGTGTTCACATCACACGTTTTATAGCATTGTTTTCATCAACCAGTACTTTTATCGGTACGAGATTCCTTGCTTCTTCTTCAGTGCAGTCAGCATATGCCAGGATGATAACAGGATCTCCGACCTGAACAAGACGCGCAATTGCGCCGTTCATGATAATGTCGCCGGTGCCTCTTTCTCCTGTAATGACATAGGTTTCTGCGCGGGTGCCGTTTGCGATATTGACAACCTGGACTTTTTCATTAGGAAGGATATCGGCCGCATCCATAAGATCACGGTCAATAGTTATACTCCCCTCATAATTCAAATTTGAATCAGTTACAATTGCCCGCTGAATTTTAGCGCGGAGCATCTGGCGATGCATCGTACCACTCCTTTCAAATTAAAACGCCTCGGGGTTTTTCTGCTCCCGGTCCTGCTTCCACACATGCACGATACGCTGTATTGCGGTCACATTGGAGAAGACCGCTACAATCCATATAGCCGCAACAAGAGTGTACACATGAATGAGTCCTCCGCCCCCTAACAGAAGCAGGCGTTCCGGCCTCTGAAGAAGCCCTACCTTGCATTCGAACCCCAGCCCTTCAGACCTGGCTCTGACATAACTGACCATCAATGATCCGCCCAGTGCTATGGCTACAGCAACTGCCGTCAGAGACCAGTCATTTGTTATAAAATAATATGCCAGCCCAAACAGAAACAGCACTTCTGAATACCGGTCAAGAGTTGAATCAAACAGCGCGCCGAACCTTGTAGCCTTGCCGCTCTCCCGTGCAAGGCGCCCGTCCAGAGCATCACACAGGCCTGCTGCGAGAATAATAACAGCGGCAACACGTAAATGTCCTGTCATAGCAAAATATGTTGCAACAGCACTCAGTACAAATCCCAGGGACGTAAACGTGTTGGGATGTACATTAAGTTTCGAGGCCGCGCGCACAATAGGATCAATCGATGAATAGAAAAACTTCACCCAGTTTGGCGGTATGGGATTGATATCAGACAGTTTTATCATTTTTAAGTGATCTTCCCTCAATAATTAATACAAATTCTCCGCGGATCCGAACCGATGAAAAATATGTAATGGCATCATCAATTGTTCCGCGCACGACTTCCTCAAACTTCTTTGTAAGCTCCCTGCATACAGCTATATTCCTGTTTCCCGCAATTTCCCGTATCTGTTGCAGGGTCTTCAGAAGGCGGTATGGAGATTCATACAGTATAATCGTCCGCGTTTCCTGTGCCAGAGCTGCAAGGCGCCTGTTCCGCCTCTTTTTTACCGGAAGAAACCCTTCAAACACAAATCTGTCTGTGGGCAGCCCCGAAACAATCAATGCAGAAATCGCAGCAGAAGGACCTGGAACAGACGACACAGGAATGCCCTGCTCCACAGCCATGCGGACCAGATAGAATGCCGGATCGGAAATGCCGGGGGTGCCTGCATCGGAAACCAGCGCAATATCATCCCCGGCCAGAAGTTTTTTTACAAGCCCGGGCCCTTTCTGTTCCTTGTTATGATCATGATAACTGACAACAGTATTGGAAATATCAAACTGTTTCAGCAGAGTACCTGTGTGCCGCGTATCCTCTGCGGCAACAAGATCAGCCTGCCGCAGAGTTTTTACAGCCCTGAATGTAATATCACCCAGGTTCCCTATGGGAGTACTTACAAGGTACAGAGTTCCCGGCTTGGGGTCTTCATTCATACCGCAATTCGTTTGAGCGCTTTTTCCAGCCGTTCAAGACCCAATACAGCTTCCTTATCTGTCAGGTCAAGATGCGGCCGGAACCTGATAGTGCGTGTACCGCATGTCAGGCCAAGCAGCCTTTCTTCCTTCATTGCTCCCCAAAGGGCCGACTGCATTTCGGGAGTTTTGGCATCTATACCCAAAAGCATACCCTTTCCCCTTGGATTTTCAATAACGCTGCCATACTTTTTACACAGCGTCTTGAGGCCTTCAAGCAGGACCTCTCCTTGTGCAAGAGCATTGTCCAGCAGGTTTTCCTCGTGAATTATCTTTAAAAATTCTGCACCGCGCAGCATATCAGTAGGATGACCGCCCCATGTTGAATTCAGCCGGCTTTTTCCACCATCGGTATTTGAGAACACATGGTCTCCATACCTGGCGAACCTGTCATGATTTGCCATGACACCGCCCACCTGGCTCTTCTTGGAAAAAGCGATTACATCGGGCCGGGCATCTGGACCGAAATGTTCGTGGCCCCACATCTTTCCTGTGGTACCGAATCCGGTCTGAACTTCGTCAAACACCAGAATGACATCATGCTCGTCACACAGCTGGCGCATCTGCTTGAAGAATGACAGCGGCATATGCCGGTCACCGCCTTCACACTGAATGGGCTCAATAACCATGGCACCCACATCATCACCATTCTCCTCGAGTATCTTTCTGAGAGCGCCGACAGCCTCTTTCTCTCTCGCACCTGCCTCGTCGGCATTTGCAATGCTGCCGTCACTGTTAAACATAAGTACCGGCGGTTCCACACGGTACCAGTTAAACTTTGGAAAATATTTATATTTCCGGCTGTCATTGGTATGGGTCATGGAAAGCGTATATCCTGACCTTCCGTGAAAAGCAGATTCAAAACAGATGACTTTTGTTCCCAGTGGCTCCAGGTCTTCTACCGGGTCGTTTTTTATCAGACCCTTTTCAATATTTCTGCGTACCTTCCAGTCAAAAGCTGCTTTTAGCGCATTTTCTACAGCCAGAGACCCGCCGTCTATAAAGAAATAGTGGTGCAGGTAGTCGGGTGTTCCATATTTTCTGAGAGCGTCAACAAATTCAGCCAATTCTTCTGTCCAGAAATCCGCCAGAGAAGGTCGGTAAAACGCTGCTTTAGCAAGTTTTTCCAAAAAAGCTTTATCCCGGAGACGCGGGTGGTCATACCGGATGGGAGCTGTAGATAAAAATCCAAAATAATCCAGATATTCCTGTCCATCTGCGTCCACAAGAAAACTGCCGTGAGATTTCCACATATCAGGACATACGTCTGTCCACCAGTCATCCTGCAGACCAGGGATCCTCTGCTCAGGTTTACCTGCAACTTTACTGTGTAATTCAGTTTTTGCCATTATCTGATCCTCGCCGTTGAATTGAAAATGTAGTATTAAACCTGTATCCAAACAAGCTGCTTATCAAAGAACACCAAAGCTAACTAGTATAACAAGAATCATACAAAAAGTCAAGATACTTCGGCTAATGAATCAAAATATGCCCAAGGGCTGAAACCCATAAACAGCCTACCCTGTATGGCCGATACCCGTTGAAGAAAAGCCCTGCTTCGAATCATAGAAAAACACTTCGGCTCCGTAAAAAAATTCATTTCCGTTTCGGTCAATTTTCGGAAGCCATCCCCCTGTGTTGTAAATTTTAAACTTGTTTCCCGAAGGCAATTCCGGAACCCGTATTTCCGGGGCCTTTACCGATCCCCAGGGTATAGGCTGGTGCGTATGCCCGAATATCATTCCCGACGGCTGAGGAATATCAATATTGTCATTTTCCCGCAACTCCTCGATTTCATACAGGGTAGACCTGTAAAAATCAAGAAACCGCTGCCTAACATCGGGATTTGTAAGAAACTGCTGGTCATACCGCGCCACACCAACATTTTTCAGATTCTTTCTGAGCCGGCGGAGCAGAAGAGCAAAAAGAAATCTGTTGAACCTGCCCCCCATATCCTTCCATCCGCTGAACAGTGCTTTTTTCAGAGTTTGAAGATACACTTCAATACTGCTGAAATTGTGTTCAATAACTTCACCCTGGATCTTCTGGATAATATCGGTAAGAGGGCCAGACTGCCCGACAACCGATGATTCTATTTCACAAATCGGAAGATTCATTGCAACCAGCTCGGCAAGGTCATACATATTTGCCTTTTTAAGCTGCAGGTCGCTGTTAAAAACCTTCAGGCACCATCTTCCCAAAAACGACCAGTACATATCAAGATAATGGCCGTGTGTCATAATCATTGTCTGGTCATCAGTGATGAGATACAGATTTGGAAAACCGAAGTTGAAGGGCGTAGGCGGCGTTGTCAGGTAATCAAGAAACAGCCCGGCATACTTGGGCATGTCCTTCTGTTTGTGCATTCTTACCCGCGGAAGAGTCAGCTTCCAGAATGACCGCTGCTTCCGGTCATCAAAAATAACCGGCACCGACCTTCGGAAGGGCTTGGGGGATTTACCTCTGATAACACGGTTTGTGATGTTCAGCTGGTACTGAACCGTATTCCAAATATCGAAATCGTGGTTTCCCGGAATGTAAATGATCTCATGGGCGAGGTCTTCATCACGCAGTTTCTGAAAAAAGAACTTGCCCACTTCATATGCTTCACTGTACCGGGTCACAGAAAAATCCAGAATATCACCAAGCAGCACCAGGTAATCAGCCGGTTTCCCGTCAAACCTGTTTTTGATGGCAGCCTTGAAATCATCAAAATATTTTCCCTTCAGCATTTCACCGCTTGCCTGATCACGAAACGCCATATATGATTTGGGATTTCCCAAATGGACATCTGATACCACTGCCAATCGCACTTGGACTACTCCTTGTTTCTAATCTTTTTTGCCTGTGTTATAATGTTATGACCGCATTTACACCGAAACCGAAAATATCAGTCTTTCCTACACGGATATCATTCCTCTTTCCCAGTTCCAGGTGAATACCGCCGTTCACTGTTTTTGTGAATGAATAGGTTACCGCCGGTTTGAATGACCAGTTCATGGTGTTTGACATATCTGTAAAACCAGTCTTGTCCGGCTGTTTTCTGGATGTTATGTTAATGCTTCTGGAAAATGTGACGGACATATCTATATTGTTGTTAAATCTCTTCTTTAAGAAGGGAAGTTTTATACCTTTTCGCAGATTATACCTGGCAGTAAAGTTGATCTGGGAAGAAGAGCTCTTTGTAATGCCTGAACTCACCAGCATCTTTTCCTGAACAGATTCACTTATATTGTAGGTAAATGATGCGGTTATATTGTTCTTAAAACCAAGATTTGCACCGATGAGCGGGCGGAAATCCCTGGCTACCGTGTTCTGTGTCGGTGTATCCTTTGTATCTTTCCACGCTTCAGTCATCTTACCGTTAAACGCGTGAGTTAACACAAAAGACCTCATCACCGACTTGATCAGGGGCAGTCTCTCCAGGCCGCTTACCCGCACAGACCAGGACGGAAACGGAATAGGATCATCCTCCTGAAGAGCCAGGGCTGAATACGAAACATTCCCTGTTACCTGAGTAGACCTGCTTTCGGTGTCGGTAAAGTTATAATTGAAACTTGTCGTTATGTTTTTTATAATCTTGAACCCGCTTCTCAGAGTAATGTTTTTAGTCCGCTGGGTTGCACTCCGCTGCGTCACATTCTCGGAAAGCGGGACACCCGGATCCTCAGTAAATCCCAGCTGATATCCGGCAGACGGTGTTCCCTGCAGGCCGTAATGGCTGGCATTCACATTGTCTCTGATACTCACAGACAAAGGATCGATTTTTGATACGACATTTCCCACTGCTGTAAACACCGGTGTCATAAAAAATCCGCCCTTGTCATCCTTTTTCTTCTCATCCTGCTTTTCCGGACGTGTTGAAGTGTTGCGTCGACGGGTTATCGCTGCACGCCTCTGTGATGAAGAGGCACTTTTTTTCTTGCGCTCGAAAGATTTTACCAGTTTCTGAAAGTTAACTGATCCCGACACATTTATACTGGTATTTATTGACGAACTTTTGCTGGCTCCGGTACTTCGTATTGCCGGATTATCGCTCCACCGGTAGCTTGCAGTATATTTTGACTGAGGCGCAAACCATGAGAAAAGTTTCGGATTGAATGTAATGCCGGAATTCTGCGTAACGGACAAAGGCATACCCGGCTCGGAAAAGGAAGTAACCACATCAGTCCACTTGGACCGGATCATGTCGTACTGCTGAGTCTTTGAAAAATCCCCTGACAGTATGCTCAGCGGTTTATAATTCACTGTTACGGACCTGGTAAAATTTGACTTGGGCACATAGCTGTTAACACCCGACCATTTTATTGTCTCGTTTTCCGAATCATCTCCCTGCATCGAAAAGGAGAACGTAGAAGGAAGATAGTAAAACTTTGCCTTTGAAAAGGAATCGAGAATCCAGAGTTTCTTCATCCATTTGAATGGATACACATAATGCTGGTTTCCGAAAGAAAGGCTGTAACTCAAAGAGCCCTTGTACTGAATTTTTCCACCGGAACGAACAGTTGGCGAACTGGAGGAAGATTTTACATAACTGGCCTTGGCAGTTAACGGGTCAACAAGATACCGCACCAGCGGATTACGGGATTTTGTTCTCTTTTTGAATCCCGCTGTAAAACCGGCAGATTCGCTGGTGGTCCGTATCTTGGGCATGATTGAATCGGGTATCGTGTTCTCATTTACCAGAATATCACTGCCCGGTTTATATTTCGGCGTTGCCTCTGTTTTAGCGTAATTTGCCGTTACCGGTATAGATAATCCCCAGTGTTGGGGAGTGAGCTTATCAAGATTGATACTGACATAAGCGCGTGTGTTGAGGTTTGTCGAACCTTTGCCGAAGCGTTCATTTATTGTATGAAAATCTGCTTCTGTCCGCTGATACTCACCGGAAAATACAATGAAATCGGAAATACGCATATCAGCCTTGAAACGCATGGCTTTTCCCTTGTCCTTTTTCACATTGGAAAGCCGCAATTCATTAAGCCATACAGATCCGCTGAAATCAGTCTTTCCTTTATTTCTCACACCTGCAATGATCCACCGTATATTGGTCAGTGAAGGTTTTCCCACAATGGTGAAAACATGGCCGTTGTCCTGAACTTCTGATATTGTGTCTTCATTGGTTGCCTCCATGGCGATCTTCAGCCTGCTGAGATCCTCAAATTCGACATTTATGTTGTTTCGTTCATCCCAGCCCGGATATACAGGCAGACGCACTTCATAATAGGACCGGTTCTGGGTATCGGACCCCCACTGGAGGAAAAATTCCATAGAATCGGGCAGGGACTCGAATGATTCATATTTATCCATACCGTACACAAACATCTTCAGCGTGTTGTAGTTGATCAGATTCTCGGCAGTATACAGCTGTTTCTGGGCAATAACCGATGCTCCGGGTTCCAGGTCTGTCATTCCCAACACCAGAGACTGTTCTTTGGAACGGATCTTCTGAATAGGATCAATGACACCTTCAACACCGGGAGGAGGCGTATATTCAGGATTATCATGGGTGTTCTTTACCGTGATGCTCATGGTGCTGTCTGACTGAAGGAATGTATATACTGAATCCCCTTCAAGGGCCTTGCCCCGGTACTTCCATTCATTTCCTGTCAGGTTGACCTCGGCTATTTCAAACCAGTCTGCTGTCTCAAGGCTGTCGACCCATATACGGACGAATTCGATACGCGACCAGTCGGGCGTTCCGCGGACAAATGTTGGTGCCCGTAGCGGGATCCTGTAGAGCCGCCATCCCGAAGGATTGGTTTTCTGTCCCGCAATCAGCGCCGTATCAGGATGATCCTTGGCCAGTGAAAAGGTGTATTCAAAATAGTCGTTGTTCAGGTCCACTGCAGAATTGTGGTTCAGGTCCTCAGAGTTGGGTATCTGGGTTCCGTCATTCCTGTTGCCTTCTGTGCCGTTGATGAGCCTGTAATCTGAACCCGCTTCTGAATACTGCCAGTCATCATAGCTCCACGGTTCTTCAGGATCTTTCTGGCTGTTGCCGTTCAGATCCCAGAAATCGTAGAGGGTTGCAGTTCCGTTTTCAACGCGGGCCGATGGATCATGAGGCCAGAATAGTTCCGGAGGGTCATCACCGAACATGCCGTCCAGCCCTGTATCTTCATCGTCTTCAAGAATGCCGTTCCGGGCTCTTGTCTCTGTGGATTTATCTTCAGTATCACGCACATTATTGGGTATAACATCCTCGGATATGCGCCCAAGATCTATATGGATCCTGCCCGCGTCGCCCTTGATCATTATATCAAGAAACTTGCTTTCACTCTGGTCAAAATATCCTGCGGAAAGGGCTCGGTTAATACCGCCCCAGGACTGTTTTTTATCCTCCAAATTCTCATTTGGCGTAAAATGGACAACCAGGACATTCTGATGTGTGGTTCCCCCGTAATTATTGGTCACCTCCCGGTCCGGCCATATTTCCTGTATCGGCACCTGGTTATATGGATTGTACCAGTATATCCTTCCCTTGTCCTGCAGGGAGAGCAGGTTGCCCGCTTCATCATATGGTATAGATGAGGGCCCGAACGATATTCTGGTTTTCCCCAGATCGATCTTGCGCTTGGCTCCCTCAAAATCATCAAGGTATGCAACACCGTCGTAATCGCCTGTAGATTCATTGTTCAGGGTGTTGGGATTCGGCAGTATCTGCGCGTATTCACCTTCAAACGTGAGCGATGAAGGTTTTTCAAGATTGAGCAGGGGCAGCGCGTCAAATGCCTTTGTTAAAAACTCCGGTTTGAAATCAAGGGCCGAGTTAACATCCCACACCATATTCTTCATGGGTGCGTCCTTACCAATACGGATACGCCTGTCCATTGTAGTCTGGTTCAGATATAAAAAGGTGCCGCCGATAAATGACCGTTTACCGCCGTCCTCCCACAGCGTATACTCGGCCCTGGCACCCATAAGCGTCTTCTTGTCTATAGTGAACATCTGCTGCGACTCGTAGCTGATCTCAAGATCTGCATTGGGGTTCAGTGCCTGTTCATTAAGGATGGTCAGGCTTCCAGTCAGATAATCGATCCGGTAATCAGTGTTGCGCTCGAGCTGCACTCCGTTGAGCATGACTTTCTCGGAATTTTCAATAACATTCATACCCAGGTCATGCTCGGGGCTTACTGACGTCGACTTCACCTCCATGTAAAAATTACTCTGGTTTCGTATTGCAGCAACACTTGTCGTGTCATAGATTGCCGAAGACCAGTACGACTCAGGCAGTTCAGCCCCTGAACCTTCTCCCGGGTCAAAAGGACGCAGAAACGGAAAAATCACTTCACCCCTGCCCAGACTGAGAATATTAGGGTCATTATCTATAACATCATCAGGATTGGGCTGACCGTTTACATCGGCTTTATCCAGGCCGAACAGATCAAGCAGGGACCGTTCCTGACCGTCTATGGTAAGTGACTCTTTGGGTGTGCCTGACGGGACCTTGTAAAAAATCCTGAGCTCGAATCCGTTCTGGTCAATATTCCGGCCGCCCAGAGAATAGACATTTTTCCATTCCAGATTCCATGTGGCATCGGAAGGCCTGGCAGATCTCGGCTTTATTACCTTGAACACCAGATTTTTACTGGCGGCCTGGGTAGTGTCTGCAACATCGCCAATCCATGTCCCAATGGTGTCGCCAGATGTTTTGTAGTATGATACAGCAAGCACTTCACTGTCCTGCAGGGGCATATTCATATAGATAAAACCAAGCTGCTTGTTTACATAAAAATCCTTGTTGGCTTCAAGAGGAATGAACCAGTGCCTTCGGTTCTCCTCATTGCTTGATTCTGATGTGGTATCGAGCTCTGCTGCGGGGTCGACCACTGCCCAGGCATAGCGCGCGCCTGCTGTGTTTTCATCGACATTTATATCAGACTTCCACACCTGAATATCATCCAAAACATTATCGGCAACTATGATATGTTTTCCTGTTGCATCAACAACAGGATACTGGCTGCGGTAGTCATATCCCAGAAAGAAATATGTGGCCTTTTTATAATCATAATCCTGCAGAGTATAAGAGTTTTCTTTTTTGCCGCCGGAAAGCGAGAGGCGTTTTTTCTCACCCTTTTCCATACTTGCAATTGCAGTGACATTCAGTCTGCCGACCTTCATGTCCGTCTTTATACCAAAAAGGCCCGAATTGCTGGAACTGAATGTTACAAACCGGGTCGACGGCAGGCTCAACGCCACATTACCCGCCTGTATTGACTGAATAATCCCGTCCTCGTCACTGGAGTAACGGAGTTTAAATGCATTCTGAAAGTCAAAGGGGCGCTCACTGTCCTGGTCAACGAACACCGACACATTTTCACCGATTTTTCCTTCGACACGGAACTGCTGGGTCTGTTTGATGTCAAAGTTGGTGTTGGGCTGCCGGGTCATGGCGGTCTTTACCTGACTTCTTTTCTCATGCCTGATTCCACCGTCAATAGTAATACGCCCGGTTACATTGAGGCTGAGTGTCTCTCCGCCGAACATGCGGCGGAATGCTTCGCTTTTGATTTTAGGGGATTCGATTTTTATTCCGGAGCCCTGCCTGCCCTTCATCTGTGAAGGCTTTGTATGCTGAACCGAGTAGTCTCTCCACTGTTCCCGCAGCTCCTGCTGTGAGCGAAGGGACATATACGATGAGAAACTGAGGAGCTGAGGCAGCTGGAAATTCCAGGTTCCGGCATACAGTCCCGCACTGACCTGGCGCGTATCAGGCTTAATGTCTATACTGTGTTTAATATAACGCGGATAGGATACCGGCACATTTTCGGGAAATGTATTAAGCGGAAGGGGCTCTTTTTTCTGAGAATACAGTAATGGTGAATAGGGCGGTTTTCCCTTGGCAATCCTCAATCCGACTTGAGCAAAAAGCGTGCAAGATCCAAACAGTAAAAAAAAGATCGAAATGGCGCATGTATACAAGCCAAACTTCGATCCTTGCAACGTCCAACGATTCATTGTCATCCTGTAGCAAATTAGTCGCACATACAATTGTCATGTCTCCGGCTCACACCCGGAATACCATTACCATTTCTCTATAGGCACCCTCCTGCTCCAAATATGACAGGTAACAAGCATTAAGGTAAAATAATCCTGTATAAAAAGCAAGAAAAATTAAACCTGTTCTGACTAATTGATTTATTGCAATTTTCATGCCTGTGAACGCAGATACCCGGTAAATGCGTCAAGGTGAAGCATGTTCCAATGCTGCACTCAGTTAACGCTTCAATATTGCAGACGTTCTGTGGGCACTGCCTGTATAACAGAACACACCTCATCTTGATCACACCTTAAAACGAACCTTCCGATAGGCAGGAGTCTATGCGTGGTCTGCAAAATCGAGCCAGCTGAACCAGATAGGATGCTGCTCTTTGTACCACTCAAGAATTTCACGGAGAAGCTTCTGGCTCTCCAGGGGTATTACATCCTTTGATATTTTATCAAAATGAATAATGATACCGGTTGTACCTATATACTCCAGGGCCTCGGAACAAAGTGTCTGCAATTCGTTCCGGATTCTTCCCGAATCGGAAATTTTGACCGGACGCTCCCTGAACTTTTCCCCTTTTAAAAACCTGTTGAGCAGCGGCTGGAACACAAGCCGGCTCTCGTCAAAGGGCTCTTCCAGCCGCAGGGTCAGGATGGTTTTCTTCTTTCCATGGGGTGTAAGCAGGCTTACCGTGACAGCGTATGTGCCTTCAGATACCTGTTTGACTCCTGGAAACCCTGTATACGGATCAGGAAGCATATACCCTGATACGGCCATGACATCCCACTGTTTTTCAGGAAGGAAGTCATCGACAGATATGGTTGCTTTGTCAAGATGAATTCCGGCATTGGCTGCTATTCGTATATCCTCTCTGAACAGTTCTATCATATCATCATCAAGAGGAGAACCGAATATTCCCGATAATTCTTCGGAAAAAGTTTCTTTGTCAGGATCAAGGTGCATGATGTGAGCTTCACGCTCATAACTCAGCTTGAATTTAGAGGTAAACACTGCAAGCGACGCATCTATATCCAGAATGGGGCAGAGACTCGATGCCTGAAGCGCCTCAGCTGAAGCAGCATACCCGTCTACAATAAAAACATGATCTTTGCCGTCATCGTCCTTCCACATGCCGACATTCAGTGTCGGCGCGTAAGTGCCCGACTCGGTAAAGGCTTTAAATCCGCTGGGAAGGGTCCACCCCTCTTCAACCAGGTGCACGCCCAGCTTTTTCCATTCTTCCCACAGTGCGCCGATACGGTGCACTCTGCTTTTGCCTGCCAGGGTCCATACATGGATATTCTCCGGCTTGATTTCCGGGCAGGTTTTCTTAATGGCATACACAATCTTTTCACGTGGTGTAAAATAGTTGATCAGGATTGATTCATCTGCGGCCGCATCAACAACCTTCCTGGGCAAAAGGAGATTCCCGATATACCCCTCATAGGGTTTTGTAATCCAGAGAGGCTGGTCAAATATATGCAGCACAGTCATCGGCCCGGTCTCTTCACCGCGGGCAAACCGGGTCGTGTTCTCCAGGGTGTCAATGGCTGTCCCCCAGATGCTGATTCCTGCGCTGGTAATGTCACGTCTGAATGACTGCCATGTATAGGTGCAGTCATTGATCAAACGATGAACACGCTGTTCTAAAAATTTTGCGACCTGCGGACGCGCATATATTCTGCCGAATCCCAGCATCGGGTTTGATCCCATTTCCGGAGTCTCTCCGGCTTTGGGCATGAGACCTTCTCCGACACATACCATAATTGCATGATTTTCCGGAAGCTGACGCGAAAGATACCACAGGCTTTCGCTCATTGCATAAGCTGATATGGCGTCTGCATCCTTCTTTACCTGGTTAAATTCCCGTTTTTCTGTATTTTTTCCTTCACCGAACCTGCCGAACAGCCGGGTACCCAGAGCGGTCACTCCTGCCGTCATAATAAAAAGCCGTTCCATGCGTTCATCAACAAAAGATATGCTGTCATCATAGGAATTTGCAGCATGGTAGTCTGTAAACTCTTCTTCCACATCTTCCAGCCATAAATGAAATCTTCCCAATATGGGTCTTGTATCAAAGGCCCACTGGGCAATGCTGTTCCGTCTTTCAATATCTTGTGTATTCATCTGCCCGCGCCCCTTTTTTAATAAACTCAATACATGCATTGCTATGGTATAACCTACAAATATTCGCAGATTTTGTCAAGGACACAAGGGTAATTATTGTCAGGCCTGCAGTACAATGCTGCATTACCCTGTTTAAGGAACCCCGTCCTGCAAATACCTTGTACTGGATTGTGAATGTACAATACCTGCCTGTTCCGTTTCCTATTTTGACCGCGGCCTGTACCAGAGATTGTTATGCTGGTCAAGTGCCCGTTTTCGTGCTATGAAACCATAGGACACTGCAACAAACAGCAGATAGATAAAAACAACTCCCAGTGTAATATACGAATATACCATATCCCCTGTCTTGTAGGTCTGCAGGGGCAGGTTAATCACAAGAATCAGAGGTATCACCAGGAAAAATGTCAATCCCGACGCATACGCGTAATCCCTGGCAACCGGAGACTCGAACTCCGGATCTACTGCGCGGAGAAGAGCAAGCCCCGTTGACAGGGTACCGGTTGAAACACCAAATATCAGCAGTGTGCGCAGAAACCTGTGGTCGTAAAACAGCCTTGAACAGAACCATATGGTTGCAAAATATGTTGTTACCGCACCCACTACAGAAAACAGTAAAATTGGAAACCAGTACTGCCATACTGTTACCAGTGATATGGCGGCTACTGCACTGGTAACCATAATATCAACACTAAGGCCGGTAATCCTTGTCAGGGTTTTGTTGTCAACGACATAATCTGCTTTTACCTTAACAAGTAAAAACCTGAGAAACAGCCCCATAAATGCAGCAAATATAAAATTTATACCCCAGAGATTGGTTGCCAGTTCTGTGCCCAGGGGGCCGATAAGGCCCAGAAGCGCGCCTATCCCTTTAAGCAGGAGCCATGAAAGTAAATAGGCGGTTAGAACCAGAGCCATATGCAGAGAGAATGAATCAATGGCTTCAGTATCGGATTTAAGAGAGGCTCCAACCTCAAGGGTCTCCCCTTTTGGACGAATACCAGTCCTTGTGTACTCAGTTTCGATGTTAGCCAGCTCCTCTTTTGACACCCATCCGCGCCGGAGCGCGTAATGGATAAGAAAAATTCCGCCGAAACTGCAAAACACAAAACCAATGGCGGCAAAGGTCAGGCCGATACTGCCGGCGTTTTCAACGCCGTATATCTTCCACCCCTCACCAATGGAAAAGGCCTGTCCCGGGCCTTCGGCAAAACCCAGGGGCAGCATGAATCCGAAAGAATGGAACAGGTCGGGCATAATTGTGGAAATAAATACCAGTGTCAGTATAAGCCCGATAAACGCCTGGAGTGCAATTTGAGAAATAATGGCAACCGATGTAGGAAACGCGTTCTTTGCCACCCCCTGTCTTGAACCCTGGCGCAGAGTAAGGGCGATAAAAGAGAGCCCGAGGAAATGATACGTTATCTGACCCAGGTGGATAGAGGTGAGCCCGATTACCGGGAACACATAATTGTAAAGCAGCAGCAGTAAAAAACCGGCTGTCAGCGCATTGGGAATTAGATACTTCTGAAAAAACTTGACTTTTACCCGAATAACAGTTGCAGTAAGCAGTGCAATTGAAATAATACCGAGGTTGATAAATACATGCCATGAAAAATTCATAATCACCTTCCCCTGCTTTTAAAATAGTTGACATTATGCGTTGGACGTTCTGTAAAATAAAAAACTTGATAATTGAAAACAATTTATTATTTTACTTAAACAGGGTTTTTCCGTGCCTGGGATGTTTTTTTCGGAATAATTCTCAAAAACGGCTCCTTTCATTGTATGAAGAACATTGCATTAACCAGAAAAAGGCTGAGCATGGCTAATAACAAACCTCGAAAATTCAACCCTCTGGTATGGTTTATCGCATATAATACTCTTGCCAAATATTTGCAGAAAGCCTATAATGTTACCGGTGTCAACCATGACCTTGTCCGCACATTACAGCCGCCCTATCTGATTGTTGCCAATCATGTAACATTATGGGACCCCCCCATTGTGGCAAGTTTTATCAGGCACCGTATTCACTTTGTCATGTCCGATGCCAACCTGCGTTCTTCTATCGGCAGATGGCTCTATCTTCACATGGCTGCCGTCATACCTAAAACCAAAGCCCGTTCTGACTCATCTACAGTACGGTCCATGATTAAACTCGCTCGAAACAAGCGTATCATCTGTGTGTTTCCTGAAGGACGTTCTTCATGGGACGGATTGACCCATGACATCTTCTTTTCTACCAGCAAACTAATCAAAGCATTAAAAATTCCAGTAGTCGCCCCCCTGATAAAGGGCGGATACCTGTCCCGGCCGCGATGGGGCCATACCAGGAGAAACGGCAGAATGGAAATCGAGTTTCAAAAACTGTTTGACGGCCCGGAGCTCCCAGGCATGAGTGTAGAAGAGATCCATGAGAAGCTCACCCGAGCACTTGAAAACAATGATTATGACTTTCAGCAGCAGTCCGGTATCACTTTTACTTCAAAAAAAGGCGCCGAATACCTTGAACGGCTGCTTTTTGTCTGCCCGTCCTGCCGCAGTATGGTTACCATGGAATCTAAAGGCAATAATTTCACTTGTACAAGGTGTAATTTCACCGCCCGATATACAGAAACAGGTGAACTGGTTCCTGAAAATGCAGCAGAATACCCATTAAGGCGCATATACGAATGGTCTGCATGGCAGAACGATTTTCTGACGCAGTTCCTGAAAGAGAAAAAAACCTCTGGAAATACATCTCCCATTTTTCAGGATACCAATGTTACGATAAAAACAGGATATAAATTCGCGCGGCTTAAACATCATATGACCGGAACCTTGTCCATGTTTCTGGACCGGTTCGAGATGGCCGATCAAAACGGACACACTGAAATATATGCGTTCAGCGATGTTTATGGAATTCAGGTTCTGCTTGCAAACCGGCTGGAATTTTACTGCCGGGATATTCTGTATAAATGTGAATTCGACCGTAAAAATATATCCGGATATAAATACATGCTTGCCGCACAGAAAATCATCCCGGATAAAACTGAATTGGAATAACTGCATTTATTACAATGCATACAGTACTATTGAAGGGCGGATTTGCTGCACCGTTTACGAAACAATAATTTCAGCAAACCCCGTTCATTGCATGACTACTTTAATCAAACAAGCAAAGGAAACCATAATGAAAAAAATTATCTGTGTTGCTTTGTTGCTGGGTATCTGCCTACCATTATGGTCTATGGACGGCAAAGACGGCATTGTTAAAAAGGGATGGAGTCTGGGTGCTTTGCCGGCTATCGCTTTCAATTCAGACCTGGGCTTTGAATACGGCCTTATCGTCAACCTCTTCAACTACGGAGACGGAAGTTCCTACCCGAATTATGAGCACTCCCTCTACTTTGAAGTCTCCCGCTTTACTAAAGGAACGGGGATTTTCCGTGCATATTATGATTCAGAATATCTCCTGCCCGGACTTCATCTTACTGCCGATCTTTCATACCTTCCTGATGCTGCATACGATTTTTACGGATTTAACGGATATGAATCCGTCTATGAGCCATTGTATGAAAACGACTCCGATCCTTTGTACAGAACACGTATGTTTTATAAACTCCAGAGAAATCTTTTCCGCGCAAAGGCCGATATTCAGGGAGGCATTGCAGGAGACCATTTCCGCTGGATAGCAGGCCTGACAGTGCGGGACTTTGACATTTCTTCGGTAGATATTGAAAAGCTTAACAAAGGCCTTGACGATGACGAGAAACTGCCTGGTCTGAATGAACAGCCCGGCCTGTATGAACGGTATGTCAACTGGGGCCTCATTCCGGATTCGGAAAAAGAGGGCGGCACAATAACAGCGCTGAAAGCCGGCCTTGTTTTTGATACCCGCAACACTGTCCAAAACCCGTCCACGGGCGTCTGGACCGAAGCAGTGATTGTCTCTGCCCCTTCATTTTTAAACAAGGAGTCCTTTACTAAGCTGAGCTTCACTCACCGGCAGTACCTGCCGCTTATAGCGGACAGGCTTACCTTTGCGTACCGGGCCGGATACCAGCAGACACTGAGCGGGCATACGCCATTTTACATGCAGCCGCTGATGTTTACATCCACGTATACCGGCGCATGGAACGAAGGGCTGGGCGGGCAGAGGTCTATACGGGGCATAAACCGGAACCGTATTATCGGTGACGGATTTGTATATGCAAATTTTGAATTACGGTGGATCGCGTGGCGGTTCAACATGGCAAATCAAAACTTCTATGTAGGATTCAACGCATTTTTCGACACGGGACGTATAACCGACCCCATTGAAACCGGTACGCTTCCTGCTGAAGCTGAACCCTATTTTAATACAGGCAATGAGTCCTTCCATAATGCCGCAGGTATAGGGTTAAAACTTGCTATGAACTGGAACTTTGTTCTGTCAGTAGAATACGGTCAGGCATTTGACGAACAGGACGGTACATCGAGCCTGTATATAGCACTTAACTATCTTTTTTAATACAGCACATATTCATGATGCATACATCCCGCAACGTTGGTCAATATTTAGAAACCGGCAGACGTACTGTTCTGCCGGTTTCTTCAATAGCAAACAACTTATTTGGGAGGTCCTATGTGCAATGCAAAAGATGACTTTTTCAGCGTTCTGCGCAAACGCCGGTCTATACGAAAATACAAAGATGTGCCAGTACAGCAAACAGACCTGATCACTGTTCTAGAATCAGCAAGGATTGCCCCGTCTGCAAGAAACAAGCAGGACTGGCATTTTGTGGTAGTACAGGATAAAAAGAAATTGCAGCACATGGTTGAGGCGGCTGCCGGACAGTCCTTTGTCGGTCAGGCTCCCGCTGTTATAGTATGCTGCTCTACAGACCCTGAATATAAAATGCGGTGCGGTCAGCGGAGCGCGCCCATTGACCTTGCCATTGCCATAGACCACATGACTCTTGCAGCTGCCGCCCTCGGCCTCGGTACCTGCTGGATAGGCTCCTTTTATCCCGACATGGTCCGCAGCATATGTTCAATACCTGTCACCGTAGAAATTGTCGAACTCCTTACCCTGGGGTATCCTGCTGAAAAGCCCCGTCCATTCTCCCGTCTTCCACTGAATTCAATTGTATCCTATGACTCATGGATGTGTAATGACCGTTAAACAGGCCTCGTTGATTATATTCCCGGCGCTATTTATTGCTATGCTGGGAGCTGGAATCATCGCGCCAACCATGCCCCTCTATGCTGAAAAACTCGGTGCCTCGGGTTTCTCACTGGGTTTTATCTGGGCGGCCTTCTCAATATCCCGGGCCGTATTCATGCCCATATCGGGCCGCCTTTCAGACCGCAGGGGCAGAAAAGCCTTTATTGTGACAGGTCTGGCCATCTACGCAGCAGCATCATTGGGCTACATGTGGTCTGACTCGGTGATTCATCTGATATGGGTGCGGTTTCTCCACGGCATTGGCTCTGCCATGGTTGTACCTATTGCCGCAGCTGTTATCGGCGATCTTGCTCCTCATGGACACGAAGGCCGTGTAATGGGCAGCTTCGGTGTATTTCTTTTTCTCGGTTTCGGGTTCGGGCCTATCCTGGGCGGACTGGTTTCCGACCTGTTTTCTGTAGAAGCAGCTTTTATTACCATGGGTGCACTGAGCCTCGCTTCATGTCTCTCAATCATGGTTTTCCTGCCTGAGAAGAGAAATGACAACGCCAAAACAACTGTTACTACGTCTTTTAGGCTTATGTGGCATATGCGTAAATTCCGCGCCCTCCTTGCATTCCGTTTCAGCAATGCCGTATGCCGGGCTACCGTATTTACCTTTATACCGGTACTTGCGGCCGGTTTTAACGTCAGCCCCGGAAAAATCGGTCTTCTGGTATCGGTGAACGTGCTGCTCACCGGTATATCACAGCACTTTTTCGGATTTCTTGCAGACCGTTTCGACCGCCGCCTTCTCATTGCCGGAGGAAACCTGTGTACGTCAGCTGCCATGCTCCTTGTTCCCCTGGGCAGAGGCTATGCGGATATTTTTGCCATTGGAATTCTTATGGGGCTGGGAAGCGGTGTCGCCTACCCCTCAGCCAATGCTGTTGCTACAGAGCTCGGCCGCAATAACGGGATGGGAAACATCATGGGATTTTTCAATCTTAGCATGAGTATTGGTATGATTGCCGGGCCTCTGCTCAGCGGCGCGGTACACGACCTTATATCACAAAATGCCGTTTTCATTGCTGCCGGAGCCATCGGTATTGCCGGAAGCCTGTATTGTTTCCCGGCGTATAGCGATACAAATAATCAAACATGATGTGCATGCTCTTTTCACTGACCCACTCTTCTGCCGTATACCAGATCACTGACATTTCCATACATATCGCGAGCACGCACACCGGTCTGTTCCGACAGGCCCTTACGTACCGCATGCAGTGCCGAGGTCGACGCAGCAACCCGGCCGTCCTGAATGATCTCATATCCCAACACATCGCTGCTGGGCGACGGGCGCCAGTTCATTTCCGCCCCTTCAACCTGAATATCCCAGGGCGGAAGCGGTTTGGTTCGGTCATTCAGCACGGAGGCGATGGCACGGGCCACAATAGCGTGGCCCTGCCGTGACAGATGCACATGGTCAACAGCAACTCTGCTGAATACCGGCTCAATTACCTGGTGCATGTTTACAAAACCGCACCCCATATTCAGGGCAACATTCCTGAATGCTGCAGCCAGGCTGCGCACCCGTATGTGCGCTCCCCGGGCCTTATCAGGAGATTGATCATCGTGAGCATAGGGCGGCGGAGATACAATGGTTATATGCGGGGCTGTACTGTCTCCATTATTGAATGATCGGATTTTTTGCACTAATGCAGCAAGGTTCCTTGGAACTGCATCCTGGCGGTCTGCAAAACATGCCTTTGTATCATTGGTGCCCAGCATGATCACCACTTCATCAATAGGAGAACCTACGGTTTTGGTAAGCGCCCCTGACAGATACCCGTCAATATTCCGCAATGCATTCCACTGTTTTTTGCCGCTGTTATCAAATCCAATGGTGCGGCCGCTTTCTGAATTGTTTATGACAGTATCAGAAGCGCATATAACAGCCAGCTGTGCCGGCCATCCGCCGTTCACAACACCGTTTGAATCACCGATAGTGAGAATTATTCTGCCCGCGGTTTTCATTGAGACCGGAGCACGGGAAGCGCAATGTTCATCACTGTCTGTACAATGAACAAACAGTATTGATACGCTTACTGCGGTAGATGCAGCACAATACAGTAGAACCCGGAATATCTTCACAATCAGCAGCTCCCTAAAAAACAATCACATTGTTACTGGTCTGATATACGGAAATACATTTACGTTACGATGTGTTACCCAGACACATCGCTGCGGTTATTCACTTCACCCGAAATTACAGACACAGACATCTTACAGACGGCTTGTTTCAAAATACGACAACCTGTCACAAATGCAAGGAAAAATCAAACCGGCCAATCCTTTCCCGGCATTCCTTTTTTTCCATGATGATCTGACAGGGGGTCCGTGATGACAACACGTAGACATTGCACTCTTTTCTCCCCTGGACACGTATCTGTGTAACACACACAGCATATCAACTGTTACAGATTACCATAAAAAATCCCCGTACAAAAATATACGGGGATCGTGTGTGCAAAAAAATTCCAGCGGAAATTATATCATATCTTCTTTAATGTTTATATAGAGATCCTTTTTAATTGTCTCTACAAGTTTTTCAAGAAGTTTCTGCCGTTTCTGGCTTAATGCCCATTCACTGATACGGTCCCAATCATCCTGGAGCGTAAGTGTCCGCTGTTCCTGGCGTTCTTCAAGGTTGACAATATGGTACCCGTAGGGTGTCTTAAACGGTCTGCTTATCTCGCCCGGCTCAAGGGTATCAATGGCTGCGGCAAACTCTTCTATCTGCAGCTGATCCAAAGGAACCCATCCCAGTTCTCCCCCCTGGTCTTTGGTGGATTCATCAACCGAATACTCTTTAGCAAGCTCATCGAATTCTTTTTCACCGTCCAGAATCTGCCTGCGCATATCACTAAGTTTATCCACTACCTGTTTAGCGTCCTCCTCGGTTACTTGAAGCCGGATAAGAATATGCCGGACATGTACCGAGTTTTCCTTTTTTTCAACGACCTTTATCAAATGCAGGCCGATAGGTGTCTCAACAACATCCGATATAGAGCCCGGCTGCAGTGAAAAGGCCGGTTCCTCAAAACTCTGGTACAATGTCCCTTTTTCAATGAATCCTAAATCACCGCCGTTCCGTGCAGTTGCCGGATCTTCCGAATAGAGGGCTGCCATATCTTCAAATGACGCGCCTGCCTCAATCTTGGAACGTATATCAAGCAGTTTTTTTGTCGCCTTTTCCCTCGCGGCTCCCTGGGATGTAACATCCATAAGGATATGGCGTATTTTCACCATATTCTGCATTTTCGGAAGGCTGTCTTTCATTGTTTCATAAAATCTCTTCACTTCACGCCGGGACACACTGACACTGGAAAGATTCTGCTGCTGTACCTTCTGAGAAATAAGCTGCTTCTTTAATTCTTCTCTGTAGTCACTCTTTATCCGGTTAATTCCCTTGCCGAAATATTCTTCTACCTTTTCTTTTGAACCGAGCTGCTGAATCATCTGCTGAATACGCTCCTCAAGGGCCGCATCAACCTGCTGGTCTTCCACAGTAATAGTATCTTTTTTCGCCTTTGCCAGCAGCACCTTCTCTGTGATGAGATTTTTGAGCACATCCTTCTTTATTGCATTGAACCGCTCGGTATCTTTCTGGATGTCTACACCCATCTGCAGGGCCAGAGTCTGAGCCGCCTGCATAAGTTCGGTTTTCAGAATGATCTCTTCCCCGACAATAGCCACTACTCCGTCAAGAACCTGCTGGGAAAACAATGGACGACTCATAAGCATAAGCACAAAAAGTGCCGGAAATATCTTTTTCATGGTACACACTCGTATAATTTACCTATCATTAATCAATGTTGTGTCCGCATCTTTTTCCAGTTCTGCTGCGTTCGGCATATGAATAGATATATTTTCACTATGCTGAAGCCTAAACAGCAAATCGTAATATACGGACCGCTCTTTTGTAACGCGGATACGCTGTGCAATTTCGTCTCGTACATCTTCCAGATTTTTCACACTGTCTTTATCACGCTTTTTTATTACTTTTACAATATGATATCCATGGCTGCTTTTAAATACCGTCGAAAGAGACCCCGGTGAAAGGCGGAATGCGTATCGTGCGACTTCAGGTATTACATCTCCTTTTTTAAGATAACCCATATCACCGCCCGATGATGCAAAGGGCCCTGTAGAACGCTGTTCTGCAACCTCCTTAAACTGTTTTCCTGCACGAAGCTCCTGAAGTGCAACATTAGCCTCTGCCCTGGTGTTAGTCAAAATATGATAAATTAAGACTTCATCCTCCAGAACTTTGAAGAGATCTGTATTATTGTGGTAATATGAGTTGATCTCCTCTTCAGTAATGTTAATTTTCTCTGCGAATGTTTTTTCCAGCAGTTTTTGAATCACAAATTCACGCTTTACCCGTTCAAGCTCCTCATCAAGATCTTTGGATTTTTCCAATCCCTGGTGACGGGCTTCCTGATAAAGCAGCTGGTCATTTATCCATCGGTCAACATACTCATGTTCCTGGTCAGGGCGAAGTGCAAGAACTGTCATTTGCCTGTCAAGTTCCTGGCGGGTCAGAATCTCTCCGTTTACCCTTGCCACAATACTTTCTTTATCGGGACCGACACAGGATATCTGTACAACAGACAGCGCGAAAACAGCGCAGCCCCAGGCAGCAGCCCTGCTAATTATACGCTTTTGCAAGCAGTGTTTCATGAACAGTTACTCCCAGTTCTTCCCGTTTTTTCTGAAGCCAAGACTGTCTGGCCGACTGTTTCCGGTCACTTTCGGCATCGACTTTAACCCTGTTTATAACATCGGTATAGGGCTGGATCTGTTTGGCTTTTTTGTCAAGAAGTTTAATCACCGAATACCTCTTCCCCAAAGAAACCACATCGCTGATCTCTCCGACTTTCATTGTAAAGGCCTGATTTCCAATCACCCCCCAGCTGCCCTTGGGGAAATATCCGATAATACCGTTGTTTTTCTTGAATCTGGTTCTTTCAGTATATTTCTGAACAAGGCGGTTGAAATTCTCACCCTGCCGGGCGCGTTTTGCAATATTTCGGGCAAGATCTTTGTCTTTAACCATTACCTCCTGAATCTTGACCTGTTCAGGCAGAATATACTTTTTATCGCGGTTCATTGTATAATATTTTTTTAAATATTCTTCTGATAGTGGTTCAGTATTTTCCATTATAATATCGGTAAAACGCTTTTTCATTTCATTTTGCTTCATTGTTTCATAGGCCTGTCTCACATCCCGGTCCTTGTCAAGGCCCTTTTCCACGGCCCGATTAATAAGCGCTTCCTGAGTAAGCCAACTGTCAACGGCCGCCCTCAGCTCCTTAACGTTTGACAGGGATCCTTTTCGAGGCGACGCTGCTTTGACCATCCACCCCACAGCATCTTTTACATAAAACACATTCCCATTCTGCAAAGCTGCAAGATCCATGTCCTGAATACTGGCGGGAAGAGCACGGATGGAATCGATGCGCGCTTTCCAGTCCATGGTATTATATGGTTTAATGGCATTAAAAAAAGCAATCATGGCGGAATCATTCAAAGATACAATAAATTCCTTTTTCAATGCTTCGAGGTAGGTACGCGCCATTGATGACAATTTTGACCTGTTCATTGAGAGAAGCTGCTTGCGGAGCTGTTCTCTGGCGTCTTTATACGGCTCCTGCTTAATATGCTTGAACTCTTCCACTTTGAAGATAAAATATCCCTGCTTGTCTTCAACTACATCGGAAATTTCCCCCTCTTTCATGGAAAAAACCGTATTCCGTATCAGGTCGTCTTTCCTCACCCAGGTCAGCGATTTAATAAGCCCGCCCCTTTCACGTGAAGAGGGATCATCTGACATCTCCCTGGCTACTGCGGCAAAATCTTCACCGGACCTGACACGGTCCAGGGCTTTATTTGCTTTTGCCAGAGACTCGGCAAGTTTTTCCTTGTTTCCGTCAAAGGGCCGTTTAAAAAATATCATACGTATACGGGCTTCCCTGGACAGCCGTGCATACAGATCTCGAATGTCCTGCTCATGTATGACCTTTTCTGCTATTTCCTTTTCATACAGCAGCTGGACAAGCTTTCTGTGCAGAAAATCGTCAGCATGGGCGCAGACTACAGAATCTTCCGCCAGACCCGATTCTTCAGCGCCGATGCCGATGAGCCGGTCATCGATTAACGAATTCAGCACTTTCATCCGTTCTGCAAGATTGGATTTCTTAAGCTGCTTTTCCGTTCGGCCTTTACTGAACGCTGCTTTGAATTCATCAAGCCTGATGACATCTTGTTTACCTATTGTAGCAACAGCCGGGCTCTTGTTTGCACAGCCGGTGAACGCTGCAATATATGCAATGAATAAAATAAAAGCTGTCCTTCGAAACATTGTTCCTCCTGAATAAGACTATACCCGTTTTTGAGAAGATACTTAATAGTGATCAGCTTTGCAACAACTTTTTCACTGCTGAAAACGTATCATGTTGACCGGCACTGACACGAACACCGAACTGACCGCCTTTCAGAAAGCGTACCGGATTATCTGATTTTGTATAAAATGAACGGACATATTCAGTAAAAAGTTCCGGA
>Ga0272442_10001083_pt1 | contig 42024 bp, 63 predicted proteins | sample SSMForm2O_FD_200262 | JGI IMG/M metagenome (GOLD analysis project Ga0272442, IMG submission 200262) | Marine sediment archaeal communities from Little Sippewissett salt marsh, Falmouth, MA, United States - SSM-Form-2O | ecosystem: Environmental > Aquatic > Marine > Wetlands > Sediment ...
CGTCCTCGTCATTGATTGTGGCCTTCATCGCGGTCGCGAAGTGCTTCTGAAGATCGACGTGCATAGAGTCTGCGTCATCGTCGGGCGGGGCGTAGTAGCGTGCGTGCATCTCGAGCGCGTTCGCGGGTACGCCGCCCTTCCTCGCGACGGTCAGGACCAACGTCGCGTCATCTTCCTCGAACGGCACGCCGCTGTCCTTGTCGCACGCGAGGTAGACGGTGTCGGCTGTCAGCGTGTAGACGTCGTTCTCTTCGTCGTAGTTCGGTGCGCCCGGTGACCACTTGGGGCCCGACAGTAGTTCGGCGGGTGACGTGACAGTCATCCCGCCATCGGAGAACTCGGCATCTCCGCTGGTGTCCCAGTGGTCGCCACTCAGCGTGAACATCTTGCATCGCCATACCGACATCGCGACCCTCTTTCAGTCCATGTTTTCTAGCTGCTTGTTCCATCGTACATACTGCACATACCGTGCTACAGGGCCCCGCCTCATATCTGCAACGAGAGCGCGGATCACGGCCTTCTCAAGTCGGCCGGTCCAACCCCTAGGCAAGAAGGGCCGCGCTTCGATCTTCGTCCTGTGATGCCGTCCTGCCTTGCCTCCAAACTGATGGATCCGGGCGTACTTGATGTTCGTTCCAACCTCGACAGAGTACCGCGACAGCTTCATCACAATGCTGCGTTTCAGGGTGCCCTTGTCTTGAAGTATCTTCACACCGCGAAACTTCTGCTGACCCTTGTGCTTGCCGCTCTTGTACTGCCCCTTCGACTCTGTGTAGCGGATACGCGAAGCCCTGTCCGCTGTCATGCCTTTCTTGTATCCGCTGCGGCCCGCCTTCGTTGACTGCGCGAGGTCCTGCCACGGCGCACTGGTCGTCGGGTCTGCCTCTTCACGGAACGCGCGCTGGACTTCATTCATCAGCGCCGTACCCGCTGCGGGCAGGAATAGCATGGGCGCCCTCATGTTCGCGCCGAGACTCCGCATGATCCCCTGCACACGCGCAAGGTCTCGCTCGTTCACCGACACCTTGACGCCGATAGGCCCTTCGACTGCCATCACGCCCGCCTATGGGTTCAAGTCCGTCGCTTCAATCCATGCGGACTTGTCGTGATTCAACACATAGCGCGACGAGTCCACGAGAACTTCCGTGAATGGGTCAACCGTACTGGTGTCGGGTAACGAAGCCAGCTGCTTCCACCGTACCTGTTCCACCTGAAAGATGATTGGCACAGAGATACGCGCTGCAACCACGCCACCCGTGATACTCACGCTGTCTTCGCACGCAACACGCGATCCGAAGTAGGCGTTGCTGTCTATCCGCACCTCAACGAAGTATGTGGAGTCCTCATGTACCGCCACGCAGTTGAATGTCACGTCATCGCTGGCGTCGTTACCGAACTGCGTATCGCCGTAGAAGTTTGAGGCGCCATCGAAACGGTTACTCGTTCCCTTCGTCCGAAACGTACCTTCAACCGTGACGTCTTGGAGGGTCAGCGCCTCAGTGAGATTGCCTGCCGTGACACCGGCAGCGATGATCGCAAGCAAGCAGAGCAGCAGTACCTTCTCACGTCCCGTCCAACCGTTCATGCCCGCCCCCCCTCCTATTCCGTGGTCTGCTCGGCCAAGAATGTGAAGTAGATGTGTGTCGTATCCGCTGCCGCGTATCCCCGGATGTACAGGGTGTCAATCGGTACGCGACTGTTGAGTGGGAGATCGAAGTAGGAGAACGTCTTGCTCAAGTTCATGTATGACAGCCGGACGAAGAACCACGGCGTGTTCGCGAGGTCGGTATCGGCGGGGGATACCTTGACCCACATTCCATATGACGTGACGGTGCCCCTGCTGTGAGCGTACAATCGCCACTGATGAACATATGTCCCGTCCGGCACGATAGCCGTTGCGGTTGTATCGGGCCACACCTCTGCTCCCGTTGTGTCGAAAGGTGCCGAGGTCAGACACGTTACGGTGTCGCTCAGGGCGTACAGGTCGTTTGGCGGGAAGTTGTCATTGATCCCGTGCGGTGGATACACCGTGCGAGCATGAGCGAGAATCGAAAAGCTCAACAGGAACCCGGCGATGACCGCGAATACCAGAAGCCGTCTCATCTCTTGATCCCCTTTCGTCAATCTCGGTCGTCCTCTATCTCGTCAATGCGGTCGGGGTCCGGCTCAATGTTCCACGGCTCGTCCACGGCGTCCACTCCAAAGGCGGGTGCATAGTCTTCATGGCTGAGACCGCCGACGGTATATCGCTCGGCTCCCGCGATGTGAGCGAGCCCCCGCCTGGCATTTCCGAGGAATGCAAGGGCTCGCTCGTACACCGCGACGATACCCGGCGGCGGCTCGTTCAGGTCCGTCACGCGGGTATTCGCCAGATGAAGCGCCAGCCCGATTGCTGCCTGCTCCACCTCTCGAGGGGGACCGGCCTTCCGTACCGTCCGGCCCCTGATGTCCGTTTCCGTAACCACGCCTATCTCGTCATTCGTCGCGATCCCGGTCGCATCATCGAGAACCACGCTGGTTCCAGAGACAGACACAACCGTTGCCGAAACGCTAGACATCGCCTGTTCACTGGTGTCGTAGGAACCGACGACGTCGCCGGCAACGATCATCGCTGCGTCCTCAAGTGAAAGCGTGAGCGTATTGCTATCGACGGAGACGACGTGAAGCCACGGGTTGAATGGCACGCTGAAAACATTGCCGATAGTCGCGTCAATCTCGCCCATGACCTCTTCCCGAAGTGATTGAAGCTGCGGGAACCCGATCCCCGCGTCGAGGTTGATCCATGCACGCCTCACCTGTCCGTCTGTGCAATACGCGGGCAAGGTCAGTCCTCCTTGTAGATGTTCACTTCGGGTGCGTCGCCACCCACAGGTACCGTGTCCACCATGCCCGTCGCGGACAGGCGCATCGCCTTCGCTTCGGGGGACATGGTTTCACTCACCTTCTCGCCCTCGCCTGCGTGTAGCTGGTTCCACTCCGCAGGGAAGTATGTCTTGAAGTGCTCCTCTTGAAGCAGGAGGCCGCACCGCATCCACTTCTCTACCACTTCACCGTACCCTTCGCGCCGTAGCCGCTGCACAGGAACCTCATGCCCCGGCGCGAACGTTCCAAGCGGACTGATGAGGACGCAACGGTTCGGCATCACGTACCACCGTTGCATCGCGCTTTTCGCGTGCTGTGTCATCGTCGCTATCACCCTTGCTGGCGGCCAGACCGGGAGGCGCCATCGGACACCATACAGCCCATGCCGCCCCCGGCCCAGCCAGTTGGCCCGCCGTGCTGAAAGTCGGACGTTTGATGGCCGCTCGACTCTAGGCAACGTAGGCGTTCGTTCCTTCGTAAACGTAGTACTGGTTGACGACCGTCTCGGCCGAGATGTACTCGACCTGAATCATCGTCCCGCCGTTGACGCCGCGCTCCGGGACGTTCCAGCGCCTCACCCTCTTGGGCGAGAGCGTCAGGTCGTAGCCCCAGCTCGCATCCTCAAGAGCCGGACGCGGGTTGACGCGGATCAGGTAGATGTTGTTCCCCCAGACGTAATCCAGCGATTCCGTCGCTCCCTCGTCTGCGGCATTCTTCACCTGCCCCGCAACCAGCGGAACCATGCCCGCGACCTTCGGCGGCAGCGCCCCGAAGTTCTCCAGGCGGTCAGCGTGCGTGTACTTCACCTGCTCTTTCCAGCTCGCGCACTTGACCATGTAGCTCTTGATGTGGCGCGGGATGATGACGTGCGTGGGTGGCGCACCGGTCGCCTTCTCGAATAGCTCGGCCATGGTCTCGAGGTCCGCGAGGGGGTCGGCCGTGGCGACGGTGTTCCACTTCGTACTGGAGCTGCTGATGTCGTACTCCTGCCCCGTCGTGTCCGTCGTGGCCGCAAGAAGGGCCGCGACTCGGATCTCGCGGTTCAGGTCCAGATTCCGCGACAACTTCTCGGTCGTCGTGATCAGCGGCTTGATCGGCGCGTCCGCGTTCTTGATAACGCGGCTCGGGACGAACGACTTGAGCGCATGGCCGACGCAGATGTACGTTCCCGTCGTGGTGTACCAGCGCAGCTCGCCCGCCTCTTCGTGGTCGCCAATCACGTCTTCCGTCGGTAGCAGCTCTTCCTTGTAGAACCGATAGAAGATGTCGCTTTCCTTCGTCACCGGGACCGGCGGCAGAATCGTGTCAGCGATGAAGCCCCTGTATGAGTACGCCTCCGCGATCTTGGTGAGCGCCGTATCCTGATGCACTTCGCGCCTTGTGGGCATTCGGATTCCCCTTCCACCCTCTACTCCACCCGGCACCGCAACGCGGGTTGCCTATCCCAACGGGAACGACTCGGGTGGGAGGGGCTATGTGAAATGCTAGCCTCGCAGAACGAAACTAGCCTGCCGGTTCCATTGTGTCCGGCACGTTGAGGTTCAGCATGACAGAGCATGCGTCTCCTGCCGTGTCGGGCAAGCCAAGGCAGCGCCCATGCGTCATGTACCGCGTGTCAGCGGTGTTACCGCACGTCTTGAACCGCCCCGCCGTGTCTCCAAAGGAGATGAGGGCGCCGAGCGTGCTGATCGCAGCCTGACAGATGAACTTGGCCACGCCGGAAACCTGTAGCGACGTGCGAGTGCCGCCAGACAGTGCGGACTCAACAGCCGTCACGGGCTCCACGACGATTCCCGCGCACATTCCGGTATCGGCGGTCGTGTCTGCTGTGACCTCGACCCGATCATCGGTCGTGTTGTCGTACAGCTCCATGCCACGGCCCTCGACGGCCGCATCACCGGACTTCACGCGATAGCCGATGTACTTCCCGTTCTTGCTTCTTGGGATACCTGAGTAGGTCGCCATGTACTCCACCTCCCTTCATCGTGGGATTGTACGTCCCGTACTGCCGGGACTCAGGCACTACCTGACGAGGCCTCGTTCCTCTCTCGCGAGCTGGACCGTCGCATCGGCCAAAGCGTCCGCGCGACTGAGAGAGCGCCCCTCATCTCGCGCCTGCTTGATGAGCTCTCGCGCCCGCTCCTCGATCTTGTCTGCCGCGTCGTCGTTCATGGTCGGCATCGTGAAGTCGTCTTCGGACCCGCTGCCCTCGTTGTCGTCCTCGGCCTCCTTCTCCTTCTTCTTGCGCGCCCCTTCCTCCTTCTTCATCTCTTCCCGCGTCTCATCGGCGCTGGCGCCGCCGTCATCCTCACCATGCTCTGAGAAGTCGGCGGCGTCGGGAAGCTGAGAGACGAACTCTGAGAGGACATCCACAGCATCCATCTCAACCTTCTTCCCTTCGCCGCGTGCGAACGTATAGGCCGTTTCGTCGGCGGCGAGCTTGGCGACCACGAGGCTGATACCCTCGTCGAACTTCGGCTTGATCTTCTTTCGGTGTGCACCGATGAACGCCTTGGCCCGCTCTTCAAACATACGCTTGTCACGCGCTGCGAGGCTCGAGGTCAGGGCCTCATTCCGCTCCTTCAGCTGCGCGTTCTCGTCGAGCGCGACCTCCAGTTCCGTGACTGACGTCAGCCCACGCTTCGCAAGCAGAGCCTTCAGGTCATCCACTTTCGATCCCCCTTCCTCTGCAACCGCCTCCCCGGCGTCGCAGAACAGGTACGACATCCTGCCGACAGGCACCTCGCCGAAGTCGGCCGTCATCGCTTCGCGCACTATCGCGAACGCCGCCTCCCCACCGCTCATGCCGTACAGCCGCGGAAGGTCTGTGACGTGTTGTAGCGCTGCGATGGCGGGATGTTCCGCACCGAGCAGCGCCATGTGGTGTAGCGCGAGGTCTGCCGTGTAGTCGCCGACAGTGAGGTCGCCGGCGAGCCCCGCGCTGAAGCTGTCATATCCACCGACCTTCATCACGTCCGCTATGATCTTCGGTACGCGCATGAGGTCCCCCCAGAGGGAGAGACCTTTCCCGTCGCTGGCGGGAGCCACACGCAGATTGAACGGCGTCCCGAGACCGGGAAGACCGCCAAGCAACGCATGTTTCGCATTGTGCGTCAGGCGCAGCATGGGCCGAAACCCGCGCTTGAGCAGCTCAGCGAAGTGCAGCGGAATCCGCCGAAGTTGCTCAGCGGTCACGTTCGCAATCCGGCCTTCACTGTCTGTGTGTCGCCCTTCCTTGAACATCTCCACATTGCGAACCGTATAGGTCTGCAGGTCGGTGTTCTCGGTGTCCTCTTTGACGAACTGAACGAACTCAGATAAGAAGCGCATCTCACTACTCCCGCTCAGGGCCTTTCTCTGGAACGCCAGCGCCCGCCCGTGCCTCCATCCGCTTCACAATCGCCTCGTCGTGTGCTACTAGTCGGATCCTGTCTCCGTATGCCCGATGAATGATGGAAGCAGGGACCTTGCCCTTCCTGAAGCCGGGGAGTTCAGCTTCGCGTTGCACGTCCTTTGCGAGCCGTTCTTCTTCTGCCCGAATCTCGCCCCCGGGCACTCTCGGTTCACCCTCTATGTGGTCAAGGTCCGTGCGGCAGTTCGGGCACAGGCACAGGCTGGGCATGACGACGATCCCCCCTTGTACCAACGGCGTCGTGCGTACCGTGTCTGTCTGCCACGAATCGCATCGGTCACACCACCGAACTGAACCCGCGCGATTCGCAGGTGGTGGAGGCGCATGGAGTATGAGATACACGCCTCGGTCGAACCATGTTCTCGTGTCCCTGTCCCTATTCCCCGACCCTTTTGTCAAGACTTTTCTTCCCCCTCTACACAATGGCTAGCAGGCCGGACTCGCTCATCGCCTTGAATGCGGGCGACCGCTGGATGGCGATCCGGGCAAGCCTGTCGTCATCCACGGGCTCATGTGCCATGCCACGCAGTAGGGCAAAGAAGGTTGAGCGGCAGTCGTAGTGCGCTGGAGGCGCCTCTACCTGCCCCAGCCGGAAGGGCTGTCCGTCCATGAGGTCGCAGAAGTCGGTTGTCACTGCGTCAATGATGCTGGACCACTGGAACACTTCCCACGAGTCCCGTACGCCCATATACATCATCATGCGCCCGGCGTTGTACGCCCTCGCGTTGTTCGTTCGCACGATGGTCTCGGTATGATACGGCGAGTACAACCGATAGCCGCCCACGGTCTCTGTCTGGATTGTACCCGAGCCAATCCATTCATCGAACATCCCGTCAATGCGACCCTCGACGCTCGACCAGTCTCCCGACCAGAAGCCGGCCTGAATCGCGCTTTTGATCTTGTTCAGGAGCATCCCGTTGTCGTTCAGGTACTGTCCTGTGACCCAAAAGGCGCGTTGCTTGATTGCTTCTGCTGCTGCCGGGTTCATGGGGATGAGCCCCTTGAAGTACTCGGCGGCCTCTTTCGGAAACAGGAAGTCACCCTCAACGGACATATAGTCCATTGTGAAGGCGGGTGCTGACTGCGCCATGTCGAGCTTCTTCCCAAGCCCGCGTTCCAGCCCCTCTTTTGCGTCCACGGCGCCGGTCAGGTGGCCCGTGAGCATCAGGCCGTGAAGCGCGTCACGGAACTGCCGCTTCCCGGCCGCATCGAGCCCGCCGAACACGTAGAGGTCAGCCTCGTTCGCTGTGCCGTCGAGAAGGCCGCTGCGATCCAGCTTCGGGATGAGCTTCTCTCGGATGCGGCCCATGGCCTGCACCATCTGTCGTTGGGCGCCCGCCTCGATCTTGTCGAGCTTCTTCCGAATCTGGTCGGGCTTGAACCCTACCGCCCGCTCCTGCGCGTTCAGCTCCCGTAGGTACTTAGCGTTCGTGTGAACACCCACGGCGACCTGCGCTTCGCTGATTGGCGGGAACTCGCGCCGCGCCGTCTGTACCGCCGGGACACGATCAACCTTCTGAGGGATGCCGCGCTTGCCGTCGTTCGACACGTCGGGATTGTCGCCCGAGTCAACATCGTCACCGTCGTCGAGGGCGTCTGCTGGCGTCGGCTTCTCGATCTCCTTGTCGAGGGAGGGTGGCCCGTCTTGCTGCCGCTCTTCCCACTCCTTCTCTGACAGCTCGGGATAGCCAAGCATCTGCCGGGTCAGATTCACGTCTGCCAGCGTCAGTGGCCCGACCGCGCCCGTAGCTGACGCCTCCGTGAACGTGGTTACCGTCTCGACGACCTCTTCCCAGCTTCGATCCTCATACTTGAAAGACGGGTATTCATCCACGTCCCAGTTCATGTCCACGAGCCGATAGATGAGCTGTTCTGTCAGGCACGAACGTGCCAGATCAGTTGATAGGTCGCCCTTTATCCACTCGAAGATGTTTTGATGAACCTTCGATTCGGCATGGCTCCCCGTTGACGATTTGGGACCAAATCCAAGGTGTGAGGGTACGAGCAATCCATCAAGGATCGCGCGCGCGCAGGCGTCATCAAACCGCTGGAACTCCTGCCAGCTTGCGGTTTTCAGGCCAACGAACTCAAGAATCACATCGTCCGGCGATGAGAATGAGGCCGCCGTTTGGAGCTTCTTGCCCGCATTGACATACTTCGCCCGTTCTTGTGGCGAGATTCCTCGCGGGTACTTCACGTGCGGAACTCCCGATGCCGTCTTTTCCACGAAGACGCCACGGAGCGGAAGCAGTAGCTGGCGTGCCTTGTACCAACGATATGCTACCCTTAGTACCGACTGCCCGTGAGGATCGCCGAACACGGAACCGGAATCGTGGCTGTAGATGATCCACTTCTGGGGATCGAGGTCTTTATGCTCCCCGTACTTGCTTTCCATCACCAGTGCTTCGAGGTTCCCGAAGTCGTCCCGCCGGAACCCGTACAGGAACGGCGGCTTGGTTTTTAGCGAGCACAGCCCAAACTTCCCCTTCCACGGTCCCCGCTCGATCACCCCCCAGTTGATCTCAGTGGGCGAGTAGCCGTACGCGCGGCCCGACAGGATCCCAAGCTGTGTGTCCTTGAACGTGCCCGGTAGCCCGCGCAGATTCCACTCGACGAATGCGGCTATCTCGTCGTGCAGCGGGTCGCCTGCTTGTGCCGACTCCACACGCCATTCCGGAGCCACAACGGCCAGTGCAACCAAGCGCGTCCCGAGCTTTACCATCTCGTCTCGCCGCATCATCTCGCGATAGACAGTCAGCTTCTTCTTCTGAACCAGATCGTCGGGATTCTCGTCGCGCTCCCATTCCTTCCAGAACGAAAGCCGGGTCAGGCCTACCTCTTCCAGTAGCTTCTGCGTGGATACCCGCTCGCGTGCCATGTAGAGCACGCCGTCCTCAATGCCGAATTCACGGCCTGCGATTCGTATGGCCGGCAAAACCGGTACCTCCTTTCCCGCCACGGTAACACCGCGAGCGGCTAGAACTCCCCAAGCACATCTGCGATGTCGTTGCCGTCCTCGTGCTCAAACGGGTCCGGCTCATCCTCGACGATTGACGCCATGGACGCGGACTCAATGTGAATGTCCCCCGCGCCCGCCGTGAGCAGGCGTAGGCGAGAGAACGCAAACCACGACGCCATGAGCAGGTCGCTACTCGCGCCGGGGAAGTACCTCATCTCTTTCAACCAGACACACTCGGGGCACTCACACACGGCGTTCCCGTCGTGCCCGCCGGCGGTCGGGATGATCCATTGTCCTGCTTCGAAGGCCGGGGCGAGAGACGGTAGCCCGATCTCTGGATCAAACTTCTGCTTCCCCGTGGTGAAAGCCTGCACGGCGAGATAGGCGTCCTCCGTAACGAGCTGATCTATGAACGCCTGCTGGAAGGCATTGTTCTCAACGACGTGGACTGTAGGGCGCCACTTCGCCTCGAGCCGTAGTGCTGTTTCGATCTGCTGCCTGAACGGAAGGCGCTTGCGTACGAACTCTAGTGGGATGACCCGCCCTCCACCAATGAGCCCCAGCACGACCGCCGCGAAGTATGCTGCGTCGTCCCGCATACTGATCGCCAGATCGTATCCAACAGCGACGGATACTAGGTGTTCGCCGTCGGGAATGTCGCCTAGAGCGAGATCGGGCCTCATGCACCGCTCGACGCTCTTCCAGTCCACGAGGGCCTCTTCCTCACCCCACGGGCGGTTGTTGAACATTCGCTCGAACTCACGATGTCCAATCTCGTTCCGGCGGGCCTCAAGTTGGGGCACGTCCCACTTCGGAGTCCAGAGCGGGACCATCGGCCCCCCGGGCTCCGGCTGGATGCGGTACACCTTCCAGTCCCAGCCTTCGCGCCGCTGAAGCTCTGAGTTCAGGTCTTGTTCGTGCCACGCTGTAGCGATTGCGACGGTGGGCGACCCCGGCTCCTTCAGGTTTGCGATCACAGAGTCATGGGCCGTGATGATTCTCGCCCTCGAGGACGGCTCCGCTATCGCGTTCTTGAAGTCGCATACGTCGTCAAGAATGATCAGGTCGGCGCGGCCTGACGTCGCAGACGACCCGATGCCCATGCCCTCGAAGGACGCATCGCGCAGGTTCTCAGTGCGGGTGATGAACATCTGGTGCTTATTCCACTCACCCTCCCTGTCCGGCGCGAGCCGAGGAAATACCTCCCGAATGCGCGGGTTCATCTGCACGTCGCGCTCGATCTGCTGAACTGTCTCTGAGGCTTTCTGGTCGGTGTTCTGAAAGAGCTTGATGCGGATATTGGGCTTCCATGCAAGGCGGGGCTCAGTAGATCGTCCCAGCTCCCAGAGGACACGGGCTCGGGCTATCTGCTGAGTCTTGCCGTGGTCGCGTGGTGCCATCAGCCCCGCGTTCTTCCCCCGCCGGATGCAAGATTCAATATGCTGGTGCCATTCATTGTGAAGCGGGACGGCGTGACGGGGCCAGCCGAAGCAGTATTCATTGAACGCGCCGATGTCGCGGCGAGCCATCTCGCGCATAGCCTGAGCGTAGTTCGCCGAGAGGAAATCGGCCTCTAGCCGTGACGCCTCGGAGACAACGTCCTGCTGCATCGGTCGCCCCTTCGCCTGCTGCCACGCGCGACCGATAGCCCGCTCCCCATACCCATACTCTCTCCTACTGCTCTGTCAGTGGTCCTACAATGCCAGCCAAGCCCTTCTCAAGCAACGTCGCTTCCAGTCGCTTGATGTGTGCGTCGAGCTCTTCGTCTCCCATGTCCGCATACGGCGCGAACTCTGACGGCTGTGCCCTGATCTCGTGCAACGTCGGTGCGTACAGCCCGCATAGCTTGTTCGTCTCCCGCCTCACCGCCAACGCGAGCCCTAGCTTCTCAAGCCGGACCGCCTCACGCCAGAGCCATGCCTGCTGCTCCAGTGCCTTCCCAAACTCTACATCGTGGTGTGTTGCCGCCCGCTCAGCCACGCGCTGTGTCGCCTCTGCCACATAGCGAGCGGCCTGACGCCGGCTGACACCCCACTCCCGTGCCGCATACTGCCGTATCTGCGCCGTCGTGAACCCGCCCACGATCAGCTCAAAGACCTTGCTGACTCGGCGTTCCTTCTCTGCCTTTGTGATGCGCCCGGCCATCCTATTCCTCTCGGTGCTCCCGCCAGAACAGGCACAATCCGACGACGATGGTGCCGTGCGCATCACCCGTTCCGGTACCCGTCTTGTTCCATTCTTCCCGTACGGCCAAATAGATCTCGGTTTCATCGGGATCAAGGGATATTGTCAGCCCCATGACGCGTGTGCGTTCGGGCATTCCTTCTGCCATCTTGTCGAAGTCAAAGTCGGTGAGCCGTGCATAGGCGTCTATTTTCTCCCTGCCAAATGGGAGAGTTTCCGTTAGCTCGTCGAGGCCAAATCGCGCCACGATGTCCTTCATCACGGCCGCAAGTCGCAGCTCTTCCGTTGGGAACCGCGTTTCGTTCAGCTCTACAGCAACCCGCTCGGCTTCTTGCTTGGAAATGCGGCCGAGGTTGACAACCATGACCGTTTCGTAGCCTAGCTCACGCACGACTTCGAGCCGGTGATTGCCATCGACCACCTCCAGCGCATCTGTCTTACCGATCTCGCGAACGATCAGGTTGACGATGAGGCCGTTGCGCTCAATGTTCGCCTTCAGCGCTGTTGCGCGCTCGGCATCGTCTTCCTTGTAGTTCCAAGGAGCCCGCCGCAGACGACTGACGGCCACCTCCTGCCACGCGCTGCTCAATCTTCCCACACCACGCCCCTCTCGGCCCACAGGCTTGTCAGAAACCTCTCATACCTCACGGATTGGCAGACCCCCTCTCGCACTCTCCAATCAGTGCTATATAGCACTTCGTGGCGTCGGGCTCGCATCAGCCTTTGCTTACTTGTGAATGTCGGGGCCCTGCCGTTGCTCGTCTTGAATGCCCCACCGTACATGGCGGGAGCGAGAACGCTGGAGCTATCTGCGGAGTAGAACGGGAATCGCTCGAGGTACTTCGCCCTGATCATGGCGAAGCCGTGTATCCGCACCGTGTCACGGGTCAGGTCAAAGATCCGGTTCAATATCGGAATGGAGTCCCTTCCGACGCCGACGTACGTGTGCCCCTCATCAATCCAGCGTCGGAGCGTGGACAGGTTGCCGTCATCCAGTCGTGGATGATAGACTCGTATGTATCTCAAGGCCCCGCCACCCGCCGAGACCGCCTCGCGGACACGTTCATGGGCTCGCGCGAGCACCTTCTCGGTAAGCAGCGCATACACATCAAACTCGACGACCGTGATCGCCTGATCTCCGCGCTGCTCGATCCAGCTAAGGTATTCCTCGTGGTACATCTCCGCGTCTGGTAGGCGTTTCATGCCAACCCCGCCCGCTGCCGCCCGCGTCTCGAAGAGCTTGTTCCATGAGTGCGCGCCCGAGTCTACCATCAGGCGGTAACCCTGCTTGGTTCTGGCGTCTGCCATTATGCTCTCGGCTTCGCGTCTTTCTAACCGATAGGAATAGAGCTTGTTCCCGCCTAGCTCCAGCACGGCCTCACGAAACGAACGCCTGTGTCCCCCGGCCAGATATAGTTTCATATCATGGCCTCAACGATGTGTCTCACGTCCGAACCTGTCTCTGGAGCCATGGGTGGAAGCGTACCCTCGAGGGCCTTCTGCACAAGCTCCGCTCCCTCAGCAAGATCATCGTACCGATACCGGTCCGAGAATAGCTCTTGGTATGACAGCCGATCTGGCACAACGGGAACCGCGCCGCAGTTCACCGCCTCCTGCATGGCTATGCCAAACGTCTCCTGCTTCGCCGTCGAGACTGCAACGGTAGCGCGGGAGAGAAGGGCATAGTAGGCAGCCTTGTCCCCACATACCCGCTTGGTCAGCAACCACTCGACAGCATCATGCTCGCGCCCGTACCGTGTCTGCCACAAGTCCCGCATCCGATAGAATGCGCCGACATCCTTTTCGGGCGCCAGTCTGTGAGGGAACACGACAAGGGCTTCCCGTTCTGTATTCCGGCCACACCGGGGGCAATCTCTCGCATCTATGACGGGGAAGCGTGCGACCTCAATGCGTACAGGCGCGACGCCTCGCGCGCCGAGCACCAGTTGCCGATGGTACTCCGTTGCCACAAAGACTTGATCTACCATTGTCAGCCAGCCGCGTTCAGAGTACTGCGCCCACGGAGTCAATCCGTTCTGACTGAGATAGTCCCACTTGTCCCACGTTCCCGCGTGCAACATTCCCGACAGCTTGATGCGCCGTCTGGCGTTGTCGCGGAGATACCCCAAGTGGCAGAGCCCGGGGAACCAAAGGTCCATGAAGAAGATCGTACCCTCAAACCCGTCCCGAATCAGGCGAATCATATCTACCATCTGCCTCGCCTTGTACTCAGACGTGCCGTACACGTCAAGGAACTGACCCACAGAGATTGTCGCGGGCCTCCTGTCCCCGACTGTTAGCACCTCGCAGCCACAGCGCTCAAAGTCCCTCATGAACCAAGAATACCACTGCGCGGAGTAGCGTTCTTCCAGCGGTTCGATAGGAACAAAGAGCACGCGCTTCCCCATGGCTATTCTCCCAAGACGCCATTTCGCGCAAGCAGCCCGTACGCCAGCGCGTCTGTGCGGGTGTGGATCAAATCGCGGAAGGTACTGCCGCGTTCAGCCCGCCTGACATACGCCGTCACATGCAGCAAGTCGCGAGCCCATGTTTCGCGGTACCATTGCCACATGGCGCGACATTCTTGCGAGACGCTGGCCCCCGTTTTCCGCCGCGCACCCCCTCTTGGCGTTGCCGCAGTGTCAAGAAAGGAGGCCGGTATCACATTGGGGAGCAGCCGGTGGTACTGCCCCTCACACCAAAGCGCCCCCTCGTCGTATCCGCCCAACACGAAAGCCGCAAGATCGAAGTATGGGACGGCGCACTGCCCCAACCCGCTGGCTGTGAAGTTGTGCCGCATAGCCGGCGTGATCGCGCTTGGATCAGCGCCGTATGCCCTCAAGAAACGCGCCGTTTCTCTCATGTGCCACGGAGTCTCTCCAGGAAGAAAACTCACGTTGAGGAAGATAACTGCCGGACGGCCCAGCTCACGCGCGGCGGCCACTGAAAGCTCCCCAAGCCGTTTGATGTCCGCGTTCTTTCCGGATAGCCGCCGCTCTGTGAGGCCGACGCCCTCAAGGCCGGTGTGTATATGAGTCATGCCATACCTGCGCACCAGCTGTGTCAGCGCAATCCCCGTTTCTTCCAGAAAAGACAACACGCTGGCCGACGTCCCCATGCAGTACCATGGCAGGCCGACGTCTCGCAACACCCCTGCAACGGCAAGTGCGCGACCGGCGTCGTCAAAGAAGTCGTTGTCGAGAACGACAAAGCCTGTAGCACCCCACCGTTCTCGCATACCGGTTGCAACAGACCTGACCTCTTCGGGCGTTAGTCTCTGCTCGCGCCACCCGCGGACCTTTCCCGAGATCGTATTCAAGCAGAACGCGCAGGCGTTTGGACAGCCACGCGTCGTGAAGAGCGGTACCGCACGGCCCTCATGCTTCCGGTCGGCAGTCAGGACCATCGATCTGTCATATCGCGCGTAGCGGCGCGCCTCGTCGTCTGTCAAACACGACGGCAACGCGATCATGGCGTCCCGGTACGCACTCTGTGCGACGGCCGGTGCCACCGAGCCCATGCCGCAAAACCCAAGGGGCGCAGGCAAGACCGATGCCCGCCCGCCCGCTAACCGCAGAATCTTTGATGCCAGCGGCATTTGAGACTCGGCCCAGAGCGCGAGCACAAGCGGGTCGCCGCTTGAAAGGTGCACATGAGCATCTCCCATTCCCCGCACGAAATGATGTTCTACTTCCACGCCCGCTTGCCGCTGCGCAGCGAACCAGAACCACGGATCATATGACTCTGGAGGACGCACGACCTCTTCACTGTCAATGTCTAGCAACCGGATCACAGGCCACACTCCACGGCTCCCCCCTGCCTCCCGTCTTCGGTGACCTCGACTCGGCAGGCACGCCGCCCCCCCCCGACAGCTGGCATCTCGACCCGCAGATGTTCCGCCAGCTCTGCTGCGACCGCTTCACACGAAAACGTGCCCTTCATTCCGGGCAGCTCCCTTTCTGTCCATTCGCGAATCGCTTCGGTCACATCTTCACACGCCAGCTCTCTGTCCTTGCCAGTAACCTCCACCCACGCCCGCACCTGAAACTCGTGCTCGTGCACGTGTCGCAGATGACCGAGGTGTGTCGGAGCGTCCGGCCAACAGTGACGCGCCACGAAAGAGAAGGTTGTCACCACCCACACTCTATTCATGTCCACCACCCTGAATTGCCCGCATGAACTCCGCTCGGGTCCGCGCATCTTGTCGAAACGATCCAAGCAGGACGGTCGTTTCCATGTGCGCATCTTGCTGCTTCACCCCGCGGGCGACCATGCACAGATGCCGTGCCCGAACATGGACACCGACACCCGCTGGTGACAGGCCCGTATTGATCGCGTCGGCGATCTGCTGCGTCATGCGTTCTTGGATCTGTAGCCGCCGCGCAAACGCCTCGACCACGCGCGCCAGCTTGGACACGCCCACAACCCGGCCGTCCTCTCCGGGAAGATACGCAACGGACGCCTCGCCGATGAACGGCATCAGGTGGTGTTCGCACATTGAGACGAAGCCGATGTGTCGTAGCACGATCATCTGGTCATAGTCGGGGCAACTGAAGCCGCAATCGCCGGTCACAGAGGACATCAGAAGGGCGTCAATGTCGGCGTCATATCCGGCTGTCAGCTCATCCCACATTCTGGCGACCCGTGCTGGCGTTCCGCGCAGGCCCTCCCTGTCGGGCTGCTCGCCAATGCTTGCAAGCAGCCGTACGGTTGCGGCCTCCCGTTCCTGTCTTGCGGTGTCGTGGTTCATCGGAGTCCTATGAGTTTGTGAGCCTGAATGCTCATCTTCCATGAAGGCGATGCGCCCGCGTGTTCGATCACCTTTCTTGCCAATCGCACAGCCGCCTCATTCCCGCCGCTCCACTCGGGCTGCACGAAGTAGTCTCGAGCCTGAGGCCATGACGGGTCGAGGTCGGGTAGGGGCTCGTCGTCCAAGACGACGACCTTGATTTCGTCTGCGCGTTCGATGCGAACAGGCTGCCCCGCCTTGGGCGAAACCGTCAGCCACGGCCATTCCCACACCGCGGGCCATGACGGGGACGCTCCTGAGCAGAGTGAGTACGTCCCGTTCGTCTCCACGTGTACCTGAATACGTCTCCGCGCCAGCTCACGAACGAGCTTCGTTAGACCCTCGCGTTGCACGAAGGGCTCGCCCCCAGTGATACAGACGTGCGGGGCGCTCATTGTGATCACCCGCGTTATCAGCTCTCCCACGCTGACCCGCTCAGTCGCGCGATAGTCAGTGTCACACCACGGGCAGTTCAGGTTACAGTGAGCGAACCTGATGAAGAACATTGGCGTCCCGACCCACAACCCTTCCCCTTGGATCGAGCCGAACGTCTCGGCGATATCAATCAGGCCGTCAGTTGAACGCCGCACCTGTCGCTCTCCCAAAGCTCCAGCTCAACCACTTCCACGCCCGGCGGCATCGCACACGACAACGACTTCCACAGGTAGTCAGCTATGGCCTCACACGTGGGCGACGCCTCTAGGTTCAGGTCGTTCAGGTAGGAGTGGTCTGGTAGTATCGTGTCGATGATCTTCTTCAGCGTCAGGAAGTCCGTAGCCATGCTTGTCACTTCGCTGACCGGCGCCGATACTGTGACTGTCCCGCGCCACGTGTGCCCGTGCAGCTCCGCACACGCACCCGGATGACCGGGCAAGCGGTGAGCCGCGCAGAACTTGAATCGCACCCGCTGCATTATGTTGGTCCGCACACATGCCCCCATGTTCAAGGCGGGGGCCGAAGCCCCCGCCTGTCATTCTTGCTAGTCTAACCCGTAGAAGATGATGTCGTACCACGCGTTGCAGGAATCGGCAAGGCCGACACCCGTCACCTTCACGCTGTCGATCTGACCCGGGAAGTGATACGGAGTGCCGGTCCCGATAGTGAGTGTTTTGAACCCTCCCTGTCCGGGCGCTGAGATGTTCACTTCGAGGCCGTAGATGTTCGTGTTCTGCGAGGCTGTCCAGACGTACATACCAAACACACTGCTGAGATCGGGCACAACCACGTCCTCGTGTTCGGCCTTGCACGTCACTGTGTCCTGTGCCGCATACCAGTCGTTGCCGTGACTTGTTGACGACGACACGAACAGACCGGGCGCGGCCGTCGCGGTCGCGGGCCCGACGAGCAACACGGCGGCAATCACGAGCGCCGCCAACCACTTGCACCACACCATCACTTCGCCCCCTTCCGTGCGCCCTTCTCTAGGCGTGTGCGCGCACTACCATGTAGGTACCGGGAGTCACACGGACTGCCCCCCGCCCTACGAACACTTCCGTATCCTCTGGATATCGCCTCAGTTCTTTCTGGTCCGTCTCTGTCGGCTCTCGAGAATCCCCGTATCTGACAAGCAGGCCGTCTGGAGACACACATATGATCTTCACTTCGCCCTCTTGAACGATGATCACATCGCCCAACAGGGCCGCGACTACCACATTCTCAGTGAATGGGTGGTCGGTTCCCCCGCGCGGTCGGTACAGCCCGGCTCGCTTCGGGGTCGGCTTCGCCGGAGTGGCCGGACGTTCCGGTCTGTTTGCCTTCCTTGGCATCTCGCCCCCCTTCCCCGCTACTCCTGTCACTGGTCAGCCCTGTCGTGATTGCCATACATCACTCCCGGCCTTCCTGTCAAGACGAATCCGGGCAAACGAAAGAGCGGGCGGGGGGCTTTGGCCCCCCGCCCGCGAGCACTCCACGTCAGCCGCGCTTGTGTTCCCTTTCGTCAGTATGCGTACACGGCAACGATGATCTGTGTCGGGATGAATGCTTTGGCGATACCGACCTCCTTGAGATAGAGGTAGTACGCCATGAGCTTCGCGTCTATCTCGCTCGCCGCCGGGATCGCCCTTGTGCTCTCCCAAATCACATCCTCTGCCGCTCCATCTTTCGGGCGTGTCCAGATGACTGCTTGGTACGCCGCGTTCTTCATCGTCGTCTCCTTGTCTCGCTCCGTCGGGATCTGGTACAGCTCCTTGAACCAGTACCCGGTGGTGGATGTTCCCCATTGTGGCCCCAGCGAAGGCGGTGTCTCAACCAACCATTCGCCGGAGCCCGTTACCATCCCCTTGAACGCTGCAGTCTGCGCCCCTACATAGGCGTGACTCAGCACACTCGCGGAGGTCCGAGCTGTCTTCACGTCTGTGTTCACATCAACACCTGAAAGCGCGACGGGAAGCGACAAGCATCGCCCGTCGCGCGTGGGCCCGACAACCAAGCGGGTTATCTCATCACCCCTTAGGCCGGCGCCCAACCGTTCGAGTGTAACGCCCCAGTCTACAGCCATAGTGTCGTTCCTTCGCCTGTGTCAGATCGTAGAGGTCGGACACGCCGCCCCTCTTGCGCGACCAGATCGCGAACCCACGTCACCCACTCGGCCCACGCCTGTGCGCGGTCCATCCTGTATTCGGCTACCCCATGCCCCTCCTTTGTGCGTTCCTCGATAACGAACCCCATCTTCCGCAGGTCGTACACGTTCTTGACGATGCTGTATCGGTCACCGACACGCACACGGTCAATGAACTCAGGCAAGTCGCCCAGCCATACCCAGCCGCCCTCCCGCGTGGACAGCTCACCACGCATCGCCGCGACCCGAACCCACACCAGCACCAGATACAGCCGCCCTAGCTGTGTCTTGTCCGTTCGGATCACGCGCGTTTTCACGCGAGCAGGCATCCGGTCTCTCCGGTTCTCATGGGTCCGAAGAGGCAGATTCAGCTTCGCCGTTATCTCCGTCTTCTCGCTCACCGTTGTCCTCCTGTGGCCGGACCGTACAGTATTTGATGTTGAATAACATCTCAAACGGGACCCGTTCTGCAACCAAGGTCTCTGTCTGTGGGTCCCACTCGATATCTTCAAACGTCAGAATCGCGAAACCCGGCGGGCCACACGCCCGCTCTTCATTCGACCATCCCCACCATGGCCCATCGGGCACGTTGCCGCACTCAGCTCTCGGGGCACCGGCCAGTCCCGCGAAACGGACCCCTCCGCAGTCACCGATCCACAGTCCCGGCCGCACCCCGACCACCACAAACGACGTGACAATGAGCCACGCAGCACACGTCGCCCGCTCGAGCATCACAGCCGCTTCACCCCGCAGCTCCCGGAATACAGGCCGATCCAGCGGAACTCGTCCGTCACACAACGATCTGCCTCGGGTTGTACCGCGACCTCACCATCTACTAACAACGTGACCTTCACCCTGTAGCGTACGGCCTCATGATTCTCGGCTGTCAAGGTCACTGAGTGCTGTACGTTCGCGCCTAGATGAGCGAGGTTATCGAGCACCGTTTCATACGGCGCGCCGCCCACCGACCGTTCAATCGCATACTGGACGATGACGCCCGGGGGATACTCTGTCCCCGCCGAGTCCACCGCCGCCCCGTACCATTCAACCACGTGGTCGGCATTGGTGCTGATGACGGCGGCGCAGCCCCCGGTTGCCAACGTCACTAGGATTCCTAGAACTATGACGATGCGCAACATCGCTTCCTCCCGTCAGTTTCTGCCCCGTCCCCGGTCTCCGTGCTTCAAGTAGTACCCTAGACGGTCGCGCTTGATCCATCGCTCAGGCAAGTTCTTGTGTTTGCAATACTGTCGTAGCTCCCGCCTCGTGCCCCGCACGATCCCCCCGCGCGGCACGAGCGACTGCCCGTTTCGTTGCCCGCGCTTGGGATGCCTTGTCATTCCGTTCTCCCTTCTTCCTCCTCTGGAATCACTATGTCCAACGCTCCAAGTGCTTCCAGTCGCATTTCGAGCCGTTTGATCACCGAATACGGCGACCGCTTCACGGTCGTTTTGATACCAAGTTGCCGCTCGTCTTCTCTGTACTCATCTTGGATCTTCACAAGCACGTCTCGTACCGTCATTTCAGCCACCTTCCAAACACACTATGGAAGCCGCGCAAGACATCAAGCACAGCACCCGATACCCGTACTTCGTAGCCGCTCGGATACGCACGAACCGGTAGCTCGAACGGGTCTGGTAGCCCGATAACCCGCTCGTCGCAGATCGTGTACGCGCCGTCCTCGTCTTTTGTCAGCGCTGGTGTCACTTGCGGCATGGGAGCATCGACATCGATTACCGGGAGCGCCTCACCCTTCGTGACCTTCAACACATCGCCATTCTCGGGCAGCTCGGCCTCCGGCTCAACATTGACGGCACGGATAACCCGCTCGTCGCAGATCGTGTACGCGCCGTCCTCGTCTTTTGTCAGCGCCGGATTGCGTGCGCCGCACCGCGTACACGTCGGCAGGACCAGCACACCTAGCGGCGTCTTCATGCAGAACTGATGTCGCATCACTCGCCCGCCTCCTTCAGCCCGTATTCCACGTCGCAGCTTGCTCATCGGCCCACTCCTTTCGGTTGGCAGTACACCTCGAAGCTCGACAGGGATGGTCCGCACTTGATCGGGCCGTTACAAAAGATTCGCAGGAGGCGGCTCTTCCTCAGGCAGTCGATTGACCAGCCGTGCGGCGGGACCGCATCAGGCAAACCCCCACTCGCGTTCCACTCCCCATACCCCCCGATGCCGTCGATCTGAACGACGTCACTGCAACCCGACATCCGGCAGATAGGTTGAAGGTCTGCGTCGAGCGCAACGAACTCCATAGCACCGAACCCGCTGTCGTGCGTCCTCCCGGTAGGCACTAGAACAAGAGACCGGCAAACGACCTCCTCATTCCAGTTCTGTCGGGGCGTTGCCGCAAGCAGCTCTGCGCGACTCATCTCGTTCGCGCTCTTCGTTTGGTCAGTTGTCCCCTTCATCATTCAGCCCACACCTCCGCATCGTCCTCATGGTCGGGCTCAATCCTGACCTCCCAATACCACTCGCCGTTGTTGGCCGATTCCAGAACGTGCCCGCTCTGCGGCAGGAAGTCCATGAGGGCCATCCACGCCAACTCACGCATCCGACCCTCCACGTTGCCCTCTCCATCATCGAACACGATGTCTTTCAACTCCGCTTCCGTGCCGTGCGGAGTCAGCCGGGCCGTGATCTTCGTCTCGATGTAGATGTCAGGGATTCCGCTCACTGTATGCCTCCTTGAGTTGCTTTTCGAGCCGCTCCACGCATCCTATCTGTCGGAGAATCGCAACACATACGCAGAAGGGGTCGCGTCCTGTCCCGCCCTGCATACCCGCTACCGTCGCTCGACTAGGAGCCCCGCCGCCCGGAGCACCTCAATCGCAGCCTCGCAGTAGAGGTCGCTGTGCCGCCGGTAGAGCAACCGCAAGCTCTTGTGGTCCTCTTTCGGGCTCGTCCCTGTCGGCGGGTTCAGCGCAGCACAAGCCGCCCGGCCAAGCTCGTGCAGGTCGATCTCGCGCCACCCCTCGCATGGCCCCACGGCGATCCACTCAGTCGCCATCGCTGGTGCCTCCCATCGCCTCGTTTCCGTGGAACTCGACACGAAACATGAATGTAGGCATCACTCCCCCTCCTTCGGCCTGAGCACGGCGATGCGGACACGCTGGCCGTCCTGATATTCTTCGGGATCGAGCGGCGCGGTCAGTTCGGCCTCCGTTTCGTTGTCGCCGTATGTGTGGGAGCACACCCATCCATCTACAACCCCCTCAGCCACCTCGATGTTCAGGCCGCAGAGGACGGCGCGGGCGTCATCCTCTGACACCTTCTGTTTCGAGGCGTTCGTGATGTCAGACGCGCCCCATGTGCCTCCGGGCCACCGACGCGAGAAGAGTACCCGCGCCAGCTTCTCCACCGCCTCCTTCGTCACCACGAGCGTAGGGCCGTCCTCGCGTTCGATCACAGGACTATCGAACCGGATCAGCTTCACAAGCTCGTTCTCGAACTCGTTGATGCCGTCAAGGACCGCCGCGCACAGTTCGTCATCAACCTCCGGGTATCGCGCTTCCATTTCCATCCTTGCTCGTGCGATGTATGCCCCGAGCGTTTTCGGTTGATCTTTCATCGTCAGTCCTCCCATGATTCGTTTCATGTCCGCTCCTACTAGTCACCATACAGTATCTTCCTTACAGTATCTTCCCAGTCCACGAACCACGCGCCGATCACGAGCAGGACGCCCAGCACGCCGAACGCACATGCGGCCGCACGGCCGGCGGGGCTCCACAGGCAGTACGTCGCGAAGAAGCAGAGCGCCGCGAAGCTCGTCACGACCAGTCGGGCAAACATCGTCGGGTGCATGTCACTCCTCCTCCAGTCTGTCGGCCAGCTTCCAGATCACGTCCTTGACCTCCAGCGCGCACTTCCGAACCTCCGTCCCCACGTCCACCTCCGGCTTCGCGGGCTTGTCGTAGAGCGGGAGGCCGAGGCGGGCCTTCAGGTTTTGGGGTGACACATACACACCCCCCCACCACTTGTCGATCTCCCCCGCCAGCCACTCGGCGAGGGCGGGAGTCACGGCGGCCAAGAAGTGTGGCCTTGTCCACGTCACAATGCCGGACGGCCCGAACGTCTCGTGCGTCACTCTCTCCTCGAACGTCATGTCACTCCTCCTCCAGACTTGACTCTCGGTCCGATGACGAATCCCGCTGGTGGTACCTCACCCTTTCTGTACGGCCCGTGCAAGAAGAACTCAATCCACCCGCCGCCCTGATCCCACTTCACGTACTCCAGCCGTGTGTGGAGCCACTTGTCGCCACCGCGCTTTCCCGGAAACAGAATATCCTCAATCGCTTTGCACACATTTCCCGAGTCTCCGAACCGGCGCCCTTTGAAGCCGATCCGAACGTCGAGATAGTATGCCTGCCCGTCCCCCTTTGACGCCTTCGCCATCGTCTCTTGTGCTTTCGCGACTTGCTGACGAACCTCTGTTGACAGTCCGGCGCGAAACCAGTTCGCGAACGCCACGTACCGTCCCCACGCCGTCAGCCGCTTCTCTGCCTTCCCCGTTCTTGTGCTGACCACGGTCTTGTGTGTGCGCCACTTCTGACCGCGCGTCGTCCGAACCTTGGGCACAGGATTCCCCTGCGGGTCCCATGGGGTGCCGGCAACAATCGTGCCACCTATAGGCCGCGCCTTGGCCCTGCGCCACCTCTGTGCCTCCACGTGGATAACCTCCTGTGTAGTCTGTGGACAAGCAGTGGATAACAGTTGATAAGTTCGCCCAACGCGCCCGGCGTCCACATTCGTCCACGACTATCAACTGAGTTACCAACACCACCCGTCACCGCCTAACCGTCCTCGCACCAATGAGTTTCGCGCCCTTATCCACTAATCCACTGCCACTACTACTACTACTAGTTTTCTATCTCTTAGTAGAACTAGTACTCTTGGCGGGGAGGAAAGGAGGAAGCGGAGTGCATCCGAACCCCTCAGAACAACACACCTCCCGCTCCCTCCCGAGATGGGCCCCATCCATCTCGCCCCCCCATATCCTCAAGACCTAAAACGGAAGGTCGTCTCTCACCGTTCCTCGGGCCTTCATGAATGCCGTGGCTCCCGGCATCTTCTGTGCCCGGGAGGCAATGAGATAGTCACCCGCTTGCAGCCACTCCACGATTGCCTTGTCGTGCTCTGTTAGGACCGCAGCGAACCGCTTGAGGTCTGCCAAGGGCAGCTCGGAGAGAGCCTTGATCCGCATCGCGCCGAGGATCCCTTCGCGCATTCCTTTTCTGACGAGCTCTGCTTTGGCCCCCGTTGCGTCCCCGTCGGGGATTGTCAACCGTACGGCAAGTACAATCGCGTCCAGCAACGACAGGCACGTCTGTAGCATATCAATGCGTTCTTGGAGCGGCTCGGCCCCGGCGCCTTGTCCTTCTGTCGGCGTCTCGCTTTCCGCTTCTGGCGGGTTCGCTCCCGCTGTGTCATCCCCGACCTCCCTAGGGCCCGGGACCGCGCGCGACTGCGCTCTTTCTTCGTGGGGCGCGGCAGGTCCACTCTCCGCATCCGCAACCTCCTTCATCGGCATATCAGCCAGTACGTCCTCATAGCCCTTGTTGGCCATCCAAAGCACGAAACTCTCTATCTTCCGATCCAAGACCGTCCGCACGAACTCAATCATGTTCGCGCTCATCCCGTCAAAACTGTCACACGACCCACGACCGGCGCCGCCGTCTCCGGCGAACATATCACGCCACGCCTGACTTGAGGTCACTGTCCAGATGAGAGCGCGTCGGCCCTGTCGTTCTACCTCGTCGCGGGTCGTTTCCGTCGGGTCCCAACGAACGTGTGTCATCACCTGATCCCACGCGACGAAGAACCGTTTGAGTGCCCGCTCCCGCGCCTCCTTAGGATCCAGCTTCCGCTCAATCTGGCGAGGCTCGTCCCGCACAGCCTCCGTGCGTCCCTTGGACGGCGGCGGGATTGATACAACCCGCCCCCCTTCGATTGCGGTTCTGATGAACAGTTCCACCTTCGCTATCGGCAGGCAGGCCGCTAGCGCGTTTCGCTGTGCTAGGCTCGCCGCAGTTCGGCGAGCAAACCGGTCCCATTCGCCGTAACGATTCAGTGCCGCACGGCTACCGGAACCATATCGCTTCATCCCGTCCGCGTCGGTTGCCCAGCAGTCAGCGTTGTACACCTGAACGACCGTCCCATCCTTTTGCGTGACCTCCTCGACAAAGACCTCGCATCGGTCAATGGTGATCCCCTGCCCGTGCTCTTGGTAGGTTCGAGCCAGCTCCTTCACGCCGTTGTAGTTCAGCTGGTAGTGGTCCTGTCCTTTCTCGTCCTGCCAGTGGACAACCAGCTCGCGGAGCAGGGCCTCGCCGGATAGCTCCCTCTGGATGAGGGCGATGTCGAGCGTCTCCATCTGCTCGAACACGTCCTTGCCGTTGACCGGGATCACAGGAGCGGCAACCACCTCTTTGCCTGTGGCCTCGTTGGTAACGATCCGACCTTCCCCAACAGCACCCTCTTCCGGCTTCTCGTCCGGCACGCCGATATGAAACACCTTGCCCGAAGCTGAGCGTACCAGCTGCCACGTTGCAGCGTCGGGTTGCGTACGGGTTGCGGCCTGTCGGCACTTGGCGCACACTTCCGTGTCCGGCGGGCGTGCCTTATCTGTGAACTCGAAGTCACGCCATCGCTCGTCCATTGCTCTCCCGCAGTACGTTTTGTTCATCGCTTCCCCCTTGCTCGTTCTCCGATCACGACTTCGGCGATGTGATCCGCAGCGATTCCGGCGTCCGATCCCACGCAAAACCGGGCGGCAGCTCTCCGGTCTGCTTCATGTGTGTCAACGCCTTCCTCGTGTCGCCGCTCTTCGTGTATCGCGCAAACTCCTCGGGTACTGCCTCAATGTCTGTGACAATGAGTTTGTCCCTGCCCTCGAGCCGCGATACCGTGAACCCCGCCTTCGTCTTGACGCTCTTGTGGTTGTCTTCTTCGAGAAGAACCCGCATCACTTCTCGGCATACCACGCCCCATCTTTCAGCCGTCGTTCGCTCCAAGGACACTCGCTGAACTTCGCGCTTTGCTGCGGCAGCCACTGCCCCATAGGCGTCAGCTACCAGCACAAGAATGTCGAGAGCATCCGGCATGGTCGGGGCAAGAGCACGCGCCGCCTCGACTACAGCCGCAAGCCCGCCTTCCGGCTCGTCATCGTTGATGAAGTCAGTGAGGGTGTCGTGAAAGGCAGGTGCAAGTGTGGATCGAAGCACGCGCGTGAGTGGTGTGAGTTCGTTGTGCAGCTGTCGCTCGTCTTCTTTGTGTGTCATATTCGGCTCCCCTCCGGTTGTGGCCGGGTACCAAAACAAGGATGCCCAAGGCACGGTCGTGGTGACACTTGGGCATCCTTGGGGAAGCGGCGGGGCGTGCGGGTCGCCCCACCACTTGCCATCCTAGCTCTGTCAGCCGCGCACAGTCAACGGGATTCAACATCAGCGTTTCCTCTTGCTTCGCTGCGCCTCCCACCATTCAGCGAAATCTGCAATCTTCAGATAGTCCTCGCGGGGGATCGCAAGCGGCCCACGCGGCCCCCATATTGCATCAAGCCATTCCTCGATCTTTCGACGCGTCCACCCGAACCCGATCAGGTGTTGCATCATCACTTCAGGGTCGGCGAGAGCCAGCTCCACCTCAACATCCTTCGTTAGCACGAGGAACCGAACCAGCTGATGTCGCTTCGACCAGTTCGCCTCCACTCCGTACTTCGGATGGTGTAGGAGCCAGCCACGCAACACAGGGAAGATGACTCTAACGCAACCGGCCTTTTCGTTCGCAACGACCCTCGTCTTTGTATCTACCAGCCACGCCCGGAAATGCCTCCACCCCGGCCGCTGCCGCCATCCCCGTCTGTGGCTTGACTTCTTCATCTACGCTTTGCCGTCACGTTGCGATTCGGCCTCTTCCTGCGCTAGCCGTTCGAGCATGAGCGAGATACCTTCTCGCGCAATGCTTGCCATCGTCACGTTCTGATGAGTCCGGCGGGTTGCTATGTTCGCAGCCCGCTTCAGCGCGGCCTTCTGCCGCGAGTCCATGATGATTCTCAGCTCCGTGTCGAGCCGAGCTGGCTTCAGCCGTCTAGCCATCGCACCCCCCTTTCATGTGGTCGATATTATAACGACCCCGCCGATCTGTCAAGTAGTTTGATACTCGTCGTCGTCGCCCCACAAAGAATCTTCCTCGGCCTCGGGGACGCGGTCTTCCTCCTTCTGCGATGCTCCGCGTTCCACGAACTGCAAGTCCTGATTCATGGGCTCGCCCGCGTTCTCAAAGCTGTCAAGCCAACGAAAAGCCGCGCGAAGGTCCGTCGCGTCGTAGCGCCAGCTGCCACGATACACCAGCCGCACCACAACACCATGCCGACTTGCGGGCACGAACCAGACGTAGAAGCCTAGCGGTGTTGCGTTCTTTGCAATCGCGCTGGCCTCGTCCCACGTCAGCCCTGACGACTCTGGTATTGGGGGCATCGCTCGCAGTTGCTTGAGTTGCTTGTCTGTCACTCGGATTCTCATGCCACGTTGCCTTCATCTTCGCCGGGAATCACGTTGGCGATCGCGTCGTAGTTGCGGGCCATGAACCGCGCGGCTGCGAAGCCAGCGAGCCAGTCGATCACACCCCTCGCCCTTAGCTCGCCGGCCAGCAGTACGTCGTGGTCGGGCGGCCGATGCTGGCGGTCGGCGTAGACGGTGTAGAGCCGGGGTGAGCGGCCTACCTTTGGACCGCGCACGACTTCGAGCCGCCACGGCGGTCGGAGGCATGCGGTGCTCACGAACGCCGCGTTGTTCTGTATGTATTCCCACGTGATTCGCTTCTGCGGTACCGGAGCCATCAGTCCCTCCCGGTGTGTAGGCAGGGCGCAACACGTCAACGCCCCGCCTGTCCTTGAATCATCTACCCATCACCCGCGCCGCACGGACGCGCGTGAACTGTGAATACCCCTCTTCGGCTGCGCACTCTTGGTCAATGCGGTCCATGTGTACGATGCACACATAGCACGTCACTCGACGCGGGTCGTTCGTTTCGCTTCGAGCGTCCTTGCAGTACGGACACAGGCCTCGACTGACTACGGGCCGGAAGTGTACTAGCGGCTCTCGACTTGCCATCTGTGACCTCCTTTAGTCGCTACTCCTTGAACGATCTGAGCATCACCGCACCATGTCGGTGATCTTCAGCCTGTGCGGCTCGCCGCGTGCCTCGTCGATCACCGCCGACACGGCATCTGCGATTGTGACTGCGGCCTTGAGGATGCGGGCGCCTTCAGCCTTGATGTAGTCCACGTCTGCGTGCCACGACCCGAGGTACTCACCGCCGCCCTCAACGGTCATGCCGAGCATACGGCAGGCGACCATCGCCGTCGCCTCTGCCTCGGTCTCGCGCTGACCCCGTGTCGTGGTCTCGCGCCGGTTGCTGTGGTCGAGTACGTTGTGAGCGCACTCGTGGACCAGCGCGTGAATCGCCACCGGTCGGTCCTGCGCGTTATAGACCTTGCCGTTCTTGCCGTTCGTGTGGCCGCCTATCGTGTTCACGCGGTCGTCGGTGACGATGTCGTGGACCTCGGCGGCGTACTGCTCAGTCGCGGCCCACAGCACGTCCATGTCGGCGGCGTACGCCCGGAGCGGTATGTCCAGTTTGAAGTCCGCGCCCTCCGTCTGGCTCACGTCGAAGGTCTTGCCCGTTGTGAACCCGCGTAGCCACTCGACCACCTTGTCCTCGCCGTCGTCTTCAACGACGCGCCGTCCCTTGATCGGCACGAACACCATCAACCCATGCTCGCCCTCCTTGACGTGTCGCCCGAGCGCCTTCCACGCCTTGTAGCTCGCGCAGAGCGTAGCGTCCGGGCGCTGTGCGAGGATCAAGAGGGTGTTGCACAGCGAGTAGTTATGGAATCCGCTCTGCCACCGCACCGCCCATTCGGTGAGGCGGTCAGGGTCCGTGACGATCTCGCCGGCGACGTCTTCGAGGTATCGCGCCGCACGTTCTCGCCACGCCTTGCGCTCTTCGGGGGTGTACTTGTCTGCATACGTCTTCCGTGACATCGGGCCTCCTTCGGTAGTGCTACACTCCGCGCTCCATGTTGACATCGGCGGTCGCGTTCTCCCAACACCGCTGACATAGGACAACCGCACCGGACGGACTGCCCGGAACGCCGACCACGTAGAACCGCTCTCCGGCGACGAACTCAGCGCCGCAGTCGTCGCATGAGACATCATCGTCAGGGTGGTACCGTACGACCCGCACCGTGGAGCGCGGATCGTTCTCTTGGTCTAGTGCAACCTCGTAGCAGGACATCGTATCCTCCTTGCTTCGGCCTACTCGTCGTCAGCAGCCCATAGCTGCATACACGACTGACAGAGCAGCACGTGTCCGCTCGGCGTACCCGATGCATCCAGCACCCACATCGTATCGCCGATGCGGAACACGCGCCCGCAGCCGTCACAGTCCAGCACTTCGTCTCCGCGATAGGTCACGCGGTGCGCTCCGGTCATCATGATCGGGTCAGTCTCTTCCGCGTGTGCGTGGTCGTAGCACGACATCAGATCCTCCCTTGTGCAATAGCGAGCGTTGCAAGGAATGTGTCCTGCCAGCAGCCGGACCCGTCGTCCTTGATGTCCTGCGGCATGAGCCTCTCCCCATAGACGAGATAGTACCGTGACCCGCTCCCCGTGTAGTACCGCTCCAAGACGGCCCCGTTGAGCAGCCGTACGCGAATCATTGTTCCCGGCCTGAAGCGAGGCTCATCAGTGATGTTCGTGTCGTCTGTTGCGCCAATCCGGCATTGCGCTCGACGCGCCTCTTCGCGTGTCAGTCTGTGTCTGGCCCCGTTCGTCATTCACGCACCCCCTTCTGCTGTCGCCTTGATCGCACCACGGAGCAGGTCCCGTGTGATCTCAAGCGTATTCGCGAGACCGCAGAAGTGCCGCCACACCTGCTCAGGTTCCGGTTCGGGATCGTCTATGTCAACCTTGACAGCGCCGACGTTGGCGATCGCTCTCCATTCGCGGTCGCTCATAATCTCCTTGCCGGACATCTGGTGCTCGATGAACTCATCCAGTCGCTCCCCTCGCCGGAGCGCACGTTCGACCGCCATCAGCGCCTCGCACACCTGCGTGTAGACGTCCTCGTACCAGTACTGCCGGACCTCGGGCCTGTCGTATGCGATCAGGTCACCGCACCGCTCGCAGGCGTCCGTACTTGACGGCTCGATCTCGTACCAGCCGGGCGACGGATCCGGGTCGCGCCCGTCCGACTGTCCCATCCGGTCGCGCTCGTCCAAGCAGTCTTGACAGATCGTGATGTCCCGGTGTCGCTCCGGCCCGTCGTAGATGTAGCCCACTCGCTTCCTCATGTCGTCCCCCTAGAGCGTAACGTCCCTGTGCCTGCCAGCGTTCGCATGATTGAACATGAGGCCGATGTAGATACCGTTGAGCATCGTCCGGGTCTCGCGGGCGCTGAGATTAGTCCCCAGCACGTCCTCGGCGCGGCCGGGCTCACTGAATGCCGCCGTCACCTGATAGCGGCCGCCCGCCAGCGCGGTCACGATGACCCGGTACATACGCCTGTCGCACAGGTCCATGTTCAGCCCGTTCACCATCGCGAGCAGCGTCTTATACGTCGTGCGTCCTAGCATCATGCCCTCCCGTCTTGAGATCACCACTCGATGCTCTGCGAACTGAGATCGCAGGTACATTCGGCGTGAACGAAGTCAACGTCATCCCCGTATGCGAGTGAGGCTATTCGCTCGCCCTGCTGGAAGGGCTTGCCACATACCGCACAGACGTCACCTGTCTTTGTGGTCCACGCGCCGGGTAGCACCGACGCATTCCCACGGTCGACCGTCCACTTCGAGCCGTCTCGGTGCGTCCATGTCTCGCCAATGATCTCGCCGTCCCTGTCGAACTCAAGCGTGATCGCCGCAATCTCGTCCGTGTGCAGCGAGAAACGCACATCCGTTTTCCGCTCTGTCTGTCCGCTTGTCATCGTTACCTCCATGTCAGGCGGGCGGTGTCACTCACGCCCGCCGTCGCACGTTCAATCAACTCTTGTTCTGCACCCTGCTGATCGCCTCGGCCGCCGAGAGACCCTCACGCGTCAAACCGACCATATCGAGCTTACCCACACCCGGCCCGCCGTCCTCGTCCGGTTCCGAGTATGCGAGGCCCTTCTTGATCAACGAGGCGATGACGCCGCCGATGCTGGCGGGCTTCACTACCTCACACTGTTCCGTCACCGAGAACGAATACACCGGGCTGGTCGGCCACTCGCTGCAGAAGAAGTTGGAGCGCGTGACAGCAAGCAGCACGTCTCGCTCTTTCGGGGTCAGCTTCATCATGCCCTCCGTGTCAGGCGGGCGGTGTCACTCACGCCCGCCGCCTGTGCCGTCTCTACCGCAGGTCGAACTCGATCTTGCTCGCTCATCGTTCGTTTCAGTGGTGGGTCAGGTTGTTCGTCGCGGAGCGGACGCCTCAGCGGGTTGACCCTCAGGCTGCCCCTCGCCGACCGGGCTGGGAACCTCCCTTTCGGGCACCGCCGCTCGACTTCGCCTCGCTCCTGCTATTCCGGCCGTCCTCTGTTGGCCACCGCCGCCCGCGTCGCACTGGGTCGGGGTCGCGTCCCGTCGAGCCTTTGCTGTCAATGCATCTAGCGGCGCAATCCCGTCGTCCCCGCCCTACCTCCAACTCTCAGTTATATACTAACGGATTCGCCGAGATATGTCAAGCCCTTATTTCGCCCCCAAAGCCGCCTAGAAGTTACCCTGTCTAGCGTGGGTGCGTGGCCGCGTGCGGGCTACATAGAGAAAGGCCCCGCCAATCGTGGGCGGGGCCTGTGACATCGGCGGGAGTCGCCGGGGTCGCTAGCGGGAAAGGTCGGTCTCGATCTTGTGGCGATAGGATGCGGGAAGGCCGCGCGGCCGGCGGCCGCATTCGTCTGTGATACGGTAGGCATACGGGCGTTCCAAGAACACGTCGCGCTCGATGTCGTTGGGTGTGACGCGGGAACACGGTAACGGCTCGAATCGAATCACGCGCGTGAGCCGCAGTCGAGTGCCGCGTTGTTTCTTCTCGGTATGTGTGACGTGCCCCCACACTCGCCAGCCGCCGTGTTCGTGGGTCCAACAGAACAACCACGAACAGATGTTCCATCGCTCCTGTCGTTTCCAGAACACGACTCGCAGCCGTCGAAACAGAAACACGTCACGCCCAACGACCTTCGACGCGAGACCGTCGAGCGCGGCCTTTGCGATGCACCAGAAGTCGTATTCGCGCCCAACGTAGGCCTTCAGCTTCGCGTCGATTGCTGCGCGATTGAACGTGCCCGGCCGCGTAGCATATGTGGGTACACACTCGAACGTGACGCACCACGACTTTTGATTGTCGTACCGGTCTCGATAGTCACTGAACTCAGTGACCCCCTTGAACAAAGATTCGGCTCCAGACCGGCCGCCCGACAACAGGACGAACGCATGGTTTGTGAATACGGGCGCCTCACCACGGAACCGGGTCAGCCAGCGAATGGCGCCGCTCACGAAGTTACCGTGTCCACAGGTCAACCCGCCGCTTGTCATAGTGCCCTACCTCCCCGCCGCCTTGCTCATGAAGTAGGAGTTCGCGATACCGTTGAAGGCGCCATACACGATTGCAAGCACAGCCAGTATCTGTTCCGGGGTCTGCATCCGCTTGACGGCAACCCACGCTATCAGGCTTGCAGTCAGGGCGGCAATGATCGCGAGGCACCGTCGGGTGATCTGATACCGCCGAACACCATTGACCGGCTCATGTGCTCCCTGCATCTGCCTGCCCTCCGGCACAGTGGGTCATGTACCATTCTTCACACGCGCTGCCAACGCCAAACGCAACCTGTACGGCAGCTCTAGGTTGGTCACGCAAAACAGCCCGGTCCTGAGGGGACGTGACGGCGCCACACTCGAGCAACACACAGGGGCAACCGTGCCAGCGACGACTGCGCTTGTCGTGTTGTGACCGCCGATACGAAGGGTCACAGGCAAGCGGCAGATAGACACGTTTACGGTGCTTCGTGCTGACAAGGGGGCGAGGATCGAGGCCGTCATCGTTCGCTCGGGAGAATCGGCTATGCTCCGTCGTCCAGTGGACGAGCTTGAGCGCGAGCGACCGTGCCTGTTGGTTCGCCTCGTAGTACACGACATTGATCCCTGCCGCGAAGTCGCTCTCATCTGGTATCTTCCCCTCGTCGAAAACGGCTCCAAAGCAGCCACGCCAACGAGTACCGCGCGTTCCGTCCTTGCATCGGCTGTCCGCGTGGAACTCGATCACAAGCGTGGGTTGTATCTTCTCCACGAGCTGTGCTTTCTCATACAGGTAGTTGGGGTATTTGTACGTCCCTGTGATTGGATAGACTTCCCATCCAAGCTCTAGAAGCCGCCCCATAGCAGCAACGGCAAAGCGGGCGGCGATGGCGTACTCATCAAGACTTCCTTCTGGATCCTGCCACCACGTTCCTGTCCGAGGGCCATGGTGGCCAACAGCTACCGCAATCCGTTTGGTCATCAGCCTTTTCCCCTAAGGAGGAATCCGACGACAACTGCTAACGCGGGGCCTACCAGTGCCACCCAATGCGCAACAGTCATACCGCGTAGGGCTTGGCAATCCTCCTTTGTCATGATCGTGCGGCCCTTCTGTGGCATTCGGGCTTCCACAGAAGCGATACCCGTTTCCGCCTTGCCCACACGCCCGTTCAGTAGCTCTAGGTGGCGCTCGACGCGCCCAATGCCCGTTTTCAACATCTGGTGTTCGGCGTTGATCGCCTCTTCGAGGGATTCAAGTGTTGCCATGTCACACCTCGTCAACGGTTAGGAAGCCTATTCCCCATGCTGCGACGGCGTCCCGGGGTCCCATCGACACGGCAAAGCGCACCCCAACCTCGTCACCGCTCCACGCCGTACCCCCTGTGAGACTGAGAAGGGAGTTGCACGTCCCGGTCTTCCACGTCGTACCATCACGCGTGACCGCGCAGGGGATGTCGTCTGGCCCCGCAACAGACAGCGAGCGGATGCCTGAGCACTTGAAATAGGGGTGATAGTCAACCCAGCGCATCCCGGCGAGATAGCACTCGTCACCGAGGCTCGGGTTGTGCGCTTCACTGACCCCGATGTCCACCTGCTCGTTGAAACTCCATAGTGCTGAGCCGCCGACCTCACCATCGTAGATCGCAACAGACCAGTAGTCGTTATCGTCAACAGGCATCGTGCAGACAATAGACATGAAATCACTACTGCCCTCCGTGAAGCTCCCGTATGGAGGCGACGCAGAAGTCCAATGCGTGTTGACGAATCCCGTCCCGCCCTCGTACCAGCCGGCGGCTGCATAGATCGTGCTGCTACCGGACGGCTGAAAGAGCCGAACGCCATAATACTTCGCCGCCCCCTGCGTCGTCCCCTCGAGAGCCCAAAACACGTCAATGTATGACGTGAGCGCGGCCATGTCTGCCCAAGACGTGGGCACCGTCGAGTCGGAACTGTCTGTGAACTGGTGCACACGCATCGTCAACGGTGACTCATCAAGCTCGTCTGAAAACAGGTAGTCGGTGTAGGCTATAGCATCGAAGGTTGGATCTGTGATGCCACTCGCCGACAGGCCGTGCGTGGCGTCATAGCCAATGAAGCACGCGGACTCCCACTCCTTCTTCTGCCAGTGATCGGACCTCCCGCGAACTGCAAACCCAACATTATCGACCAACACAATCGCCTTCGCTGCATAGCGACCCGTTGGGATGAAGATCGACTCGGCCGCGCCGTTGCCACTCCCGGCGGGCTCGATCTTCTGGTCCTCGGTATTGTGCTGCCAGTCCCAGCTAGGCCACCCTGAGGGCTCGGTTTCCAGCACGTCGTCAACAGGCACGACCGATTCCATGTCATGAAGGGCGGCGGCCCAGAAGTTGCCGATTCCGTGGTCGCGTGCAACACCTCGTCTCCAGTCGCGCAGCACATCGGAATCTCGTGCCGCCAGCTCTGCAGAACTCCAGAAGTTTCCGATGTTTGCGACTACGACGTTCCGCATCATGTCGCCATACACAGACATCAGGGACACCTCTGGCGCGGGTCCGACCTTCAGGGTCGTCTCACAGGAACCGTCGGAATCAAGTTTCAACGTGTAGCTGTCCACGTGAAGCGTGGTTGCGCTCGCCCCCTTCCGCAGCTTCACTGAGATCGGCGCGTTGATGATGTCGTTCGCCCATAGTTGATCGCAGAACCCCGGCACACGGATTGACACCTTGCGTTGCGGGTCGTCCAGCGTGTCGAGGATGTTCGTTGCGTACTCGTACGCAAGCGCCGGGTCGAACACCTCTGGAACCTGAATGTGAGTGTAGAGCCAAGGCGTCCCCGTTGGCGTCGAGTCTGGTTCAAGCCGAAGCGTGAGATCGCCTCCGGCGAGCTGCTTCTGACACGTGATGATCGCGCAGTTGATCATGTTGGTGACATCAATGACGTGCCCTGTCACTTCGCAATCGACGCCCTGTTCAAACGTCTGCTCAACCGGCGTCTCGGTCGTTTGCTTGAGATACGCCTGTCCGTGGTTCTGAGAGACATCTGCCGTCGCCGTTGTTGCTGTGACGCCATAGACGGCGTCGGCACCGGCAACGGTGGCCGCCAACTTGAGCCCCCTCGCGACGTTTGCGCCGGGATCAAGGAAGTCAACCTCGGGGATCGTGTATGACGGGTCATAGGTGATCAGATCATACCGCGTGTTGAGCCACGATTCCGCCCCGCCGGAGATAGACCGGCCCGCATAGACAATCGCCTTGAAAAGGTCGTTGGGCGTGACGTCATCAGCCGCATACAGGAGGTGGCGCTTCTGCAGGAAATCCATCACCCCGCGAACCTTGAAGGCGCGGCGCTTTGGGGTGCCACTCGGATATGCGTCCGCCTGAATGATCACGCCATGGAAACGCTTGACGAGCGCAGAGTCGCCGCTACCCTGCACCCACAGGGTCACCGGAGTTGTGCCGGCGCTGACGTTCTGATAGGTTGTAGCGCCCCCCCCTTCCCCCCAAAGGTAGTCGTCCGACTCGGACAGCAACGCGAAGGAGGCGCTCTGGCAGCCGCCCATGGCGTTGACCGTGATTGAGAGCGAGTCGAGGTAGGCGTACATATTCCACGACGCGTAGGACGAGGGTTCAACTTCGATATACGGCGTGAGGTTTGGAGGGTGCAGCCGCAACTCCCAATCAAGAAGTGCCATAGCGACCTATCCGTCTAGTTCAAGCGATGTGTCAAAGGGTGCTGAATCCAGTCCAAGTACCGCTGTACAGGTCACCACCTTCAAGCGAGAACGCGTCCTGAACGAAACCCCGACCCGCCGCACGCTATCGTATGTGAAGATGGGCCACACTAGCTTCTGGCCATCCACCTCGTCTCGGATACCTATCTGGTCTCCGATGTGGTCGTGAAGCGTATCAAAGAACTCAACCACGCCCGTACGGATCTGAAGCAGTGTGGCGCCGCCCGTGCTCGACGTCCAGACTTCGCAGGTTACCGTCAACTCACCGGGAGCCCAGAGGCCGTCAGCGATGTCAAGCCCCCCGCGGCTGCCCGTGACTTGAACGACATTCGAGTTTCTTTCTTGCGTCCATCCGGAGATCGCAGTACCAATCGGCAGCTCATCCCATGTGTCAGGGTTTCCTGTCCCGACGATCACGGTGAAAACGGGATGTCCCATGGTTACACTCCGTGCGTTGCAAGGTGATCCAGAATGTGGCCGCCAAGTTGCTGCGCTATCCGGTCAATATCCGCATCTGTCCGCACGTGTACATCACCGGTTTGAATCGTCACAGAAACACCGGCGCCCGCAGCCGCTGGCAGATACGACGCTCCGAACCCTCCGCGCTGCGCCGACGGTAAGTCAATGACGGCCTCGCGGCGCGGGCGAACCTTGATGATCTCTTCGTAGGGGACGCCGCCAGAATGGAAGCTCTTGATCGACCCGAGTGCCGCGACGGCCGCGCCATACGCTGCCAGAATGCCGGGAATCGCCGCGAGCGCGGCCCAGTTCAGCGTGCCCTTCATCAACGCCTCGCCAACGGCGACAATCTTCGCTGCCAACAGCTCCTGCGCCTTCTGCCGCACGACCCCCATGAGCGTGTCTTTCAGAAACTGCGCAAACACCTTCTTCATCGCCTTGAAATACTTGCCCTCCGTGACAAGTAACCCCTGTGTCAACCGCTCTGTGGTAGCGAGGCCGGAAGCCGCCGTCTCGTTTGCGTACTCTCGCAGGCTTTCCATCCGGCTCTTCCATTCCTCCCATTCCTCGAGGGACGGGCCGAGCATCTGCCCCGGTTCCAATACCGCGTCGGGCGGTAGTGGCGGTCCCTGCCATTCTCCGAGCGCCGTTGTGGCTCCCTCGATGATGCCGCTGCCTATCTTCTCGCCAAGCCCAACTCCAAGCTCTTTCGCAACATCACTGCCTTCTGTGAGTGCATCTTGTATGTATTGCGCGACATTGCTGATTGTGCCCTCTCGGTCGAACGGCAGGTCGATCTTCCAGCGGGTAGCAAGCTCTGCGAGGTTCTCCTGCAGACCCTTCCCGAAGTCGGACGCGAGCCCGGACCAAAAGTCCTTCTTGAACCAGTTCTTCGGGTTGATAATGTCTTTGATCTTCCCGAACTGCTGCGCCGCCGTCGTCGCAAGGGCGACGAACGTTGCTCCCATCAGCTTCGCCCAGTTGACGATATCCTTCCCGAGGGCTTTCCAGAATCCGGCCGAGAATAGCGCCTTGATCGTGGCGGCGAATCGTGCCTTGCCCTCCATTGCTTTTGCTTCTTCAACGCGGCCCTCTCGTAGGTGCTCGTGGTACTCGTTGAGCGTGTTGCCCGCCCACTGGTACGCGGCAACCAAGCCTGTCAGCGCAAGGAGAATGAGGCCGATAGGTCCGGTGGCCGCACCGAGTACTGCGCTCAGCTTCCCAATGACGCCGACCAGGATCAGGCCCACGGATGCCACCGCAGCGATCTTCGCGGCCATTTCGATTGTCTTTGGATTGAGGTTCGCAATCCGGTCGGCCCACCGCTTGATGTGTTCAACGATCCTACGGATGAAAGGCATGAGCTTTTCGCCCACCTGAATCGCAACGGCCTGCAGGGTGTTCCAGAGAATCTTCAGCTGCGCGTTGAGCGTGTTTGTCTGTGTCGCGTACATGCGAGAGAGCGCCGTTGTGTCCTTGAAGTTCGCCTGCATCTTGTTCAGGCCCGCGCTCCCCTCTTGGATCATCGTGGTTGCAGCGACAGCCCCGCGCGCCCCGAAGTCTTGGAATACCTCTCCGAGGTCAATCCCGCTCGCCGCAACGGCGTCCATGATCTCTCCGAGGCTCGCCATGCCCGGCGTCAACTGACCCTCCGCGACGCCAGCCTCTATCAGTCGGGCCCTCAGTTCATCCGTCGGGTCCACGATTGACTGCAAGACCCGTCGCAACGCGGTCCCGGCCATTGAGCCCTGCATACCACGGTCGTATAGCATAGAGAGTGCCGCAACGGTTTCCTCAAAGGAGACGCCTGCCGCCTTTGCAATCGGGGCTACGTATGTCATGGACTGCGACAGTCGATCCATGTTGGCCATTGATGCGCCGATAGCGGCAGCGAACGTGTTGGTCACACGTCCGGTCTCGGTGGCCTCCATGCCGTAGCCCTTGAGCGTTGCAACTACGGTTTCTGTTGTGCTGCCAAGTTCATGCGCCGTTGCGCTCGACAGCTTGATAATGCCGGGGAGTGTGGACATGATCTCCCCGGCTTTCTGGCCGCTTGAGGCAAGCGAATACATCGCACTCGCCGCCGTCGTCGCGCTGGTAGTCGTGGTCTTGCCCATGTTCAGCGCAAGCGCCCGCATCTGCGCAAACTCGGCACCAGTTGCGTTCGCGACCGAGTTGGTGTTTGCCAGCGCCTGCTCGAAATCGCCCGCCGCCTTGACGGATAGAGCGAGCCCGCCAGCGATTGCGGCCCCGCCAGTGACGAACGTCGTGGACATCTTTCTCAAGACGTTCCCGAATCGTCCGACACGCTTTTCCATCTGGCTGAGCTTGAGCATCGCGGCCTTGTTACTCAGCGCAACCATCACGCCGAGCCGCATGGTTCCCGCGCCCATCCCGCTGAACATCGGCTTCGCCTCCCGTCACCCTCTAGGATGCCCGCCAGACCGCCATATTCGCCCGTAGCGCAACGTTCTCAGGCCCTTGCTACGGCGGGTACTAGCCCAGCGCGGCTCTCAGCTTTGCGGCGATCCTCGGGTCGAGGCTTTCAAGTGCCTGCTCAAGGTCCTCTGTGGTCCCTGTTGAAGTCTCCTGCGGCGGGCCCTCGTCGCCTTCGCCTTCGTCCTCAATCCAATACACGTGCAACCCTTGATGTAGAATCCGGTCCAACAATGACATCTTGCCCATCGTGCCCGCCCATACCGCCAACGCCTCAAACCAGATTCGTCGAGCCTCCATGTGGACGCCGATCAAGTACGCCTCGGCTACCACGTCAAACGGGAGGTTGTCGCATTCTCGCGGCGTCAGTCGGAGGACTCGGGCTGCGTACCCTGAAAATCGGAAAGCACCTGCTTCAGCTCGTCGTCTGTCAGGTTCGCTGCCCCCGGCACGACCCGTGTCAGGAGCGAGGGCAAGTTTCCCAAGTAGCGGTCCACGCCGAACACCGGATCCCATGCACGCTCTACGATGTCAGCGGCCTCGCCGGGGGTCAGGTTGTCTTCAGCCCAAGCGAGGTCGTGACCAACAGCCGTGCCCGCCAGAAGATACATGGCGTTCATGTCAGCGGCTACGAACTGAACGGCTTTTGTCATAGCCTCGGACATCTTCTGCTCCCGGCGTTTCGGTATCTCTCTTGTCAACCGTTCCTCGTCCCACTCGGGGTGCGTCTTCTGCAGGTCTGCATAGAGCTCGTCGTCTGGTGTTGAGAGAGCGCACCCCATGACCGATGACATCATCCCGGCGAGAGCCCGACCGAACCGCCCTGTCGGTTTCACCACGACCGCCTCTCCGGTCAGTAGGCATAGCTCGTGCGTCTGCGGCGCTGTTGCGTCCGCTGTCAGTTCAGGCGCGGACGACTCGGGGGGCCCGGCGTGTGTCTGATTCATCCTTCGCTCCTCCTGTGTCTTCGCAGTCCTCGAGAATGTATGACGCACCCTCGCGACGGGCTTGCATCTCGCGCCCTCGCTCTTCCTTCGCTCGCGCGAGCTGCGCCCTCACTTCCTCTAGCAACCTTCTGTGCGTCCCCGCATAGTGGCGTGTGTCAGCGTACAACCCGCCACGATGCCACAGCTGAAACTTGTACTGGTGAAGGCCGAAGCCGCCCCGAAACGGCTTGAGGGCGAACATGACGACAGGGACGAGTTCGCCCTCTTCCGCTTCTATCGAATGGACCATGCCCGGCACCGTACTGTGGGGGCGTTTCTTGCGGGGCGGCACCCACTTGACATAGCTGTATGCCAGCTCAATAGGCTGTAGTGTGTGGTTTGGGTCAATGTCGCCCCCATGTATCACGTGATTCGGCGACATCAGGGCAGAGACGACATTGACGTCTGAGTGGCACCAATATCCGTTGGTAATCTCTCTCATTCGCCCGCCCCACTATTCGGTGGCGTCGGTTATCGTGCCGAACTGCATGGTGCTTTCGTCAGCCAACGCCAGTGCCTTGCAAGGAAGGTTGTGCACGTCTTCCTTGCCCATTGTGATCTCTCCCGGCTCGATGAACACGGCCGCGGGCCAGTTGATTGTTCGCGCGAAGCCCGCCGGATTCGTTCCATACACGTCGATCTCAATCTCGGCGGGCGTGTCGTCACCGCCGATGGTCAGCGCGCCAGAGGTGTAGTCGCTCTCGCCGAGGAACCCCATCTGGATGTTCGCCAGCGTGAGCTCAAGCATCGTGAAGCTGATCGTGTAGCCCTCTGTCACCAGATGTACCTTTGGGCATCCGGTGAACTGCTCGCACATCACGCGCAGATACTCTGCCTCGCGGGCCACCGTTACGGGCCCACGGGTCGCGCCGACATCCGTATCGTCAAGGCTGACCGTACACGCCCCGAGAAGGATGTTGGCAAGAGTGACAGACATCTAGTCCTCCTTCCCCTGTGTGGACGATCCCGGCTTCGGCTCGCCCTTCTTAGCGGGCTTCGCGCGTGCGCGCTTCTCACTCGCCCAGCGCTTCAACATCTCCCGCCTCGCCGCACTCAAAGGCATCTCGTGCCCCCTCTCTCGTTCATCGTAGTACTGGACCGATGACGACCGACAACAGAAGTGTTGACCGCTTCTCGTATGGATTCCCCTCCCGCCTGCCCGTCTGCGTGTCGTACTGCACCGCTTCAAGATCAATCCAGCGCACCATGCCATCAAGATTGTTCTTTGACAAGAGTGCTGTGATCTTGCTTGTGAGCCACAGTAGCCCTGCGCTACTGGCGACGAGGGCTTCCGGTGAGCTGGTTGCCTTCATCATGCAGGGGTGGACGCTTACAAGCAGAGTATCAACGGCGGGTTGCTCGACATGGAAGTCTGCCGTGTCCGTCCACACACCCGCCATGTTACCGGGGCGGTTGACGGGGCAGACGTAAACGCCCACGGACCCCTGAAGCGGGATCTGGTCAATGGCCGACTCAAAGCACTGCACCGTTCCCGCCCATCCCGTAAGAGCTGAAAGCTCCTCGTCTTCCTCGATCTCGTCGGCTATGGCCTGTACGATCTCCACGTCGGTCGGAGACGACACAGTACCCGCCGTTGACAGGTATGTGATCCCTACGGCGCTGATTGTCGGCTGCTTCGTATGGTCCGCGCTGTTTGTGAGCGTCACGCGGAGTTGCATCTCATCCCAATCCGCACCGACGCCGCTGAGGTTGCCGTCCACGGGAACCGCTGTCCAATCGCCCCAGCTACCGCTGGACTGTAGCCTGTATTCCCACAGCGCCTGCCCCGCCACTTCAGCGTCTTCATCCTCCGATTCGTTGAAGTGGTGAATCAGCTGACGAACCTCGCCAAGAGACGACGGGCGCTGCCACGATGTGGTCATCGTGAAAACCCCGTCGCGCTGACGATATAACGTAGGGAGCGCATGGCCGCTTTCGCCGCCCGCGCCGATCCACCAGTCCGATTCGTCGCCCGTATTCTGGAGCGCGAACGTACCCGTGTGGCTCCGTGCCATGTAGTCGCACGCGATCCGCTTACGCCCGTCTTGGTCGTAGCTCAACGTCGTCCCGGCCGCCCGAATGGTGACCGTGTACCACGTATCCAGCACCC